>VOFH01001468.1_pt1 | contig 16152 bp, 31 predicted proteins | sample 5384091 | NCBI WGS metagenome assembly VOFH01 (sample SAMN12384727, study PRJNA508395) | human gut metagenome | isolation source: healthy gut G | host: Homo sapiens
CACAGGGAGAATTTCAATGGGATCTGTGGAAACGGATATGAAACCAGAAACAGTCCAGAACCGTATTTTCCATAATCTGGAACAATTAGAGGCCATACGGGCCGGGAACTATTGCGATGCCGGGTGTCCTTTCCGCACCCTGAGACTTGGGACAACTCTGTCCTGGGTATGGTGGGCAGGACGGCAGAGGCAAAAACTCATCGGTCTCTTTAATTTTCACGGCGAACGCCGTACCGCGTGGATTGATGAAAGGGGACGGAATGTATGGGGATATGGTTACAGGAGCGTAGGAAGCATCGCGTCAGTCTGCCTGGTTACGGATTTCTGTGGATGAAGCGTCAGTGCGGATGATCAAAGCCGTATTCCGCCGTGCTGTTGTCATCCCACCGGCAGTTTACACGAAAACCTCTCAAAATACCTGCTTCTTCATACGAAGACATTATCAGAACTCGCAGAGCCGCGCTGTTGATATCCAGGGTAAAACAGGCCGTGCTGCCGGAACAGGCAGGGTGAATTCCTCTGTGACCTGTTCCGTGTATTCGAGGAGCCGTCGCCGCGGGTATGAGGTCTGAACCGTGACCGAATCTGGGACCGTGCTTTCCACAATCCAAGGAAATATCATCTAATTTGACATGAGGGAATGTCCGGCACCTTTCCGACCAGATAGGAAGAGGGATTCGGCTCCGCAGGGCAGCCTCTGCTGTCCCCTCATCGTCCCGCATATAATTGATATCCTCCTGAAAAGAAGGAATTTCCGTTTTGTCGGTCCGTATGCTGACAAGCTGCAGGGATGGCGGTGGGAGGTGTTATGCCAAAGAATCCTTGGTTTTGTCGGCATGATTTATACCGGGGGCTGTATGTGATAATACTGTCGTTTCCTGCCTTGAGGATTTGTGATATTTCCTGTAAAACCAATTCCTGCAAATCGCTGAAACCAACTTCCCAGGAGGGCAGGATTATAGGTACCGCCTTTCTGATGCAGCAGGTACCAACGTGATACGGCAGCCGTGCACAGGACCCAGTCAAAATAAATGCGAAAATCAATACAGGAATCAATCTGTGTTTTCTTTCATGAAACGCTCCCTTCCTGCCAATAAGGCCAATCATATTCCGGACCATCATACTTCCATACAACCAATATAATACAATCAGCTCCATAAGACTTGAAGAAAAGCTGAAAAATTCTTACGATTCCATGAGAAGGGAATGGGAAAAAACATGAGAAGCTGTGATTTTTGTTATTGATACTTTTAGGGAAATGAGGTGTATTCTTTAGGAAGAAAAATGGAAATGAAAAGGAACCTTCATGAGTCACTATGAATTAATTGGTTTTGATATGGACGGCACCATACAGACAGCCAAAGACCATATCACCGTACGCTTGAAGCCGTAAACCACTTTGCCGCCCGTATGGGAAAGCGCGTCATATTATCCACCGGCCGCTGTATCCAGCGAGCTGGAGGAATTCAGGGGATATCCTTGCCAATGTCAGCCACTATGTATGCAGCAGCGCCTGATTTACGACGCAGTGAACAGGCATCCTCCTTTCAGAGACCCTGCCCCCGGGATTTGGTGGAACAGGTTCTTGAAACAGCTGCTTCCATGAGGATGTGATGGTATACCATGATGAGCGGCAGACAGGCTCTGGCCAACGCAAGCCAGGTGGATACCAGTCATTACCATATGGGCGTCTACCAGGAGATGATGGACCGGGTGGTAAATAAGACGGATGACATTGCGGCCCTTTACGGAAACATCCCTTCCCGGTGGAGACTGAACCTGTTTTCCGCCTCTGCTGACATCGGAACGGCTTCATTCAGGATATGCTTGGGCTTCCCCTTGCTATTGCCTTTGCAGGCGCTTCCTGGGCTGTCCCTCCGTAATGTCAGTAAAGGCCAGCGGCCTGGTGTGGCTTTAATGAGACATCTGGACATACCGCTTCATAAAGACCATCATTGTGGGAGATGCCGATAATGACGCCCAGTGCTTCAGTTGCCGAGTCTCTCTGTTGCCATGGGCAATGCCCTGCCGCATAAAGGAACTGTGCGATGTGGTGGTGGCTGACAATGATCACGACGGCTGTGCAGAGGCAGTGGACCGTTACCTGCTGGAAGCGTGAGATTGGGATACGGCGGGCAGGCGGACCAGGAAACAGGCGCCTCCGTCCGGTGAATCCGACACCTTATGGTGCCCTTTTGGGGCTATTACCAGCTCCTTTGCAATCTGAGCCCCAATCCGTAATTCTGCTTGTGGCGGCTTCTGGCGCTGTCTCCCCGGTAGAACCAGTTAAATATATGCTTTTTTGTCTCGTCGTCCATGCCGCAGCCTGGTCTGACACGGTGGGCAGACCATGCTCCGGCTGCGGGAGGCAGAGATGCTTATCTGTCTGTACGGATGCGGTAACAGTGACACTGCGTTTTTTGGCGTGTGCGCAGGGCATTATCCAGGAGGACGCAAAAATCTGTTCAGGCGGTTTTCATCGCCGTATATCCTAGGAAGTGAGGCTTCGGGCAGGTCAGCTTCAGGCAGACGCCCTTGTCCTGGTACAGCAGTTCAAGCCGTTCGTAGATACTGATTAGAAGGGTATCCATGTCAGGAGGAGGAGGTCCTGAGACTCCACTGTCAGTGTCAGCCGAGGCCAGAAGCAGCATGTCCCCCACCAGACAGGACATGCAGGAACATTCGGTCTATATTATATGAATTTTTCTCTCTGGTCAGGAGCTGTCCGTGCAGCTGCCTTATGCTGGAGACGGATGACGGCAAGGGAGCCCGCAGCTCATGGGATACCCCCGCCGCTATAAATTCATTCTGCTGTTTCTGGCTTTCTGCCAACGGTTTTGGACTTCCCCCAATACCCAGCTGACGGACATCAGCGCGGCGATACCAGCAGATTGAGAAGAAGAACAGGATACCCTGTTGGAACAGGCCGAATCCCATGGTCACTTGCTGGCCAGCAGTTAAGGCTCTGAAATCCTGTCTGCGTGGAAGAACAAGCACGCTGCCGAATAAGTGTCGTGCTGCTGTCTCCTGTCACTGTAAATACAGAGCTTCTGAGAAATGGGGATGCAACCTGATGACGGGATACCATGGCAGCTACAGCGCATGATTAAGGTGTCGCCTGGTGTCAAGGTCCAGGAACCGTGGTGAAGAGGCCTGCCGTTGTCCTCGATATGTATAATCAGGCGGTTATCGCTTCCAGCCTGGACAGCCAGGTACAGCTGACAGTGGAGCCGGACTGGAGCCGTGAGGTGATATTTCAGAGTTTGGTTCTGAAAAGTCCAGGTTTTTATTGAATTCCCTGGCACTTATGACCAGGATGCCGATGACCACCAGGGTCAGAATCAGTCCGGTGGTAATGGTAAAAGGGCTTAGCTGCCGAACTTGCCCTTCAATCATGGGTCCCTCCGATTTCCAGGCGGTATCCGATTCCGTGGACCAGTCTTAATCTGGGGCAGGGCTCCTATGGATTTGAGACGCCGTCTCAGAGAAAATAGATATAGTTGTCAGATTCCTCCTCCACATCTAGTCAGGACCCCATATGTAAGAAGATCAGCCCCCTGGGGAGGACCTGGCCCGTATTGCGAATCAGGTATTCCATCAGGGCGGTTCGTTGCTCAGCTGCAGGGTTCCCAGGGGTCCTGTGAGGCTCCCTTTTCTCGGATCCAGGCTGATGTTGGAGCAGGCGGCCGAGGGACTCTGCTTAAAATTTCCCGGCCGCCTGGTAAGAACCTGATTCTGGCAAGCAGTTCCTCGACAGCAAAGGCTTCACAGATAATCGTCGGCGCCTGCGTCCAGGCCGTCAATCCTGTCGTTGATGCCGTCAGGGCAGTGGTGATGATGACCGGTGTGGTAATATTCATTCTCCTTAAGCCGCAGGACATAAGCCCGTCCATCTGGGGAAGCATCCGGTCAGTATGATCACATCGTAGAGTATTCCGATGCATAATAAAAGGCTTCCTGCTGGCCGCAGCAGTCGGTCTCGTATCCCCCGCTCCAGCTGGAGCTTTATGGCGTCCATAATTTCCTTATCATCTTTCAACTAATAGAATCCGGCATTGTACCATCCTCATTGTTATTGATATATAAACCATTATATCAGACAAATCTCTAAAACCTAAAAGAAATTCTTCCAAATTTTAAGTTTTTAGAGATTTATCTGGTATATTCTAAGGGGACATGAAGGTGTCGGGAGGAGAAATGACAATGAAAAAATAAACTTATGAGCCTGTGTCTGGCTGTCAGCATACTGTCAGGATGTTTGTGGGGCTGCGCTGCGCCGTCCGGTACGGGAGGCAGCACAGGTGAACAACAGACAAAATCAAAGACACAGGAGGAAAAGCAGCAGGAGGACTGATGGGGAGATATGCGGAGAGCAATAAAGCATTTCCCTGGAAGAAGGGGAGACAGCCCGATATCCATCAACAGGGGACCAGGTGCTGGGACTGTATACGGTCAAAGACAAAAACTTCCAGATACATGGACCGGGTGAAAAGTGGGAGAAACAGGACAACAGCCTGCTGGAGGGACTGGAGTTTCCATGCAGGACCCTGCATATGATATGGGAGAGGACAAAAACCATTATGTACTGTACCAGGGCGGGGATGATTATAAGACATATATGATGAAGCTGACAGATGGACAGGAACCCATGATGCTTTTGGACCAGGTGTTTTCCGTTAAAAATGACCAGGGATATTACGATGTGAGGCCTGATTTTGCAGCGGTGTCCAGGAGGGACTTATTTTCTGTCTCACAGCAGGGTAACGGATGTACACGCCTGAAGGAGAACTTGGTTCTTCACTGCCCCAGCAGTGGAGTTCCATGGAATGGAAGGGAACGGGACTGCTCAATGGGGAACCGGTATATCACGTACAGCGAAAGTCATCTATATCAGCTACGATATTTCCCGGCATGTCGGCGTCCGCTAAGAGGAGATACCATTTCAGTCACTAGATTTTGACATGGGCCCCCATGGCATCGGACGGCAACGGGGAATATACATTGCCAATCCCCGGGAATCCACCATATGAACCAGGGGAAGCCTGTGAGGAGACTGGCTGACGGCACCCTTAATTCCCTGAGCCTTCAAGCGCCAATCTCAGGAAGCTGTTGCGGGAAACCAGAATGATTTTTATGTCTGGATGTCCCAGGATGACAAGGAAGAGCTGGAAAGCATTATACCTATGACCCTCAGATACCTATTGCCCACCCAGACGCTGGACTGTATATGGGCTGAACCTGGAACAGACAGATACCATTCACCAGGCTGCATCTATGTTCCCGGCGGAACACCCGGATGTCAGGTGGAATTGATTGACGGCCAGATCACGTCAGGCAGCACCACGGTATCTGATACCATAAGAGCCCCTCAATACAGAGCTTTTAGAGGCGGAAATGGTGCAGACCTGCTGGTTCTTGACAGTCTCCCGGCGGAATCCTATATAGAAAAGGGATTCTTGAGGATATGAAGGATTTCTTAAGCCCCATGATAGCTTCAGGAGAGCTGACAGAGCAGGTGTCAAAAGCCTTATACAGAGGAAAACAGGAGTATTTACCAGATTCCTACCAGGATGACGCTACTGGCTGCCTATGGGGACAGACAGGCCGCAGCCAGCCTTGTGTCCATGGAAGCCATGAGGGCCTACCAGGAGGATCGTCCCATCTCCCCTGCGGCCCAAGACTAATTATGAGAGTCTGCTGCGTCAGATTCTGATGCTGCGGTACGATGAAGTCGTGGATATGTGGACAGGAAAGCCGTATCGGATAAAATTAAGGAGCTGCTGGAGACAGTGAAGGTCCTGGGAGGCAAATGGCGCCAAGTCTGCCTTGATAAATCTGAGGATGGGGACGGGGCAATGTCTATAACCTTATGCCGGGATTGGACGGACTTTTGGGCAGCGAATATAGCCGTAATGGACCAGGGGGATGAGTGCCGTTGCATCGACAAGATAGATGGCATGTACATCCTGCTGCCTCTGGCAGTAAGAGAAAACACGGATTTACCATGGAAAAAATGTAAAGCGCCTCCGGTACCTGCCCTCAGGCACCATGAGAATCAACCAGGGCCTGCCAAAATAAGGAGATGGCAGGAATTCATTCTCTTTGTGCTGGGACGCGACGTCAGTCAAAGGACCTTTCAGACAGTCTTCCGGTCCAATACCCTGGCAGTCCGGGACTGCGGATCAGGGAAGATAATAAGGATACATCCGTTGCAGTCAGCGGAGATGACGGTTACGAGCTGACCGGCAGCTGGCCTACAAAGGAAGAACGCCAGCTGGTGTTTTGATGTGGCGGCAAAGGCGGATCACCCCATTCGGATGGACCGGGTTTTGACGGATATTATCATCAAGACAAAGGGATATTTTGAGGAGATTGTCCCTGGAACAGGCGGCTCAGAATGCGCAGAACAAGGCAATGCTGTATTTTTCGGAGTAGAAAAGCTATAAATCAATCTTCGGGAACCGATTTGGCATTTATCTCGGAATCTGAGGCCATGGCTGTTCCTGGCCCCAAGTTTGGCGGGGACAGCCGTATTTGTGCTCATACCCTTTGTGAATGTGGTGGTCCGCTCCTTTTTTCAGGCAGTGGGCGGACAGTTTGTGGAATGGAGAATTTCATACAGGTCTTTCACAGCCAGGCATTCCGGCTGGCTGTAAAGAATACCCTGCATTTTATCCTGGTGTGCATCCCTGTGCTGATGGCCTTTCACTGTGGGTTGCCATTCTTATGACGGGGAGCTGCGGACAGCCAGGCCTGTACAAAACAACCATTCTGCTGCCAATGGCCATACCGGTGGCCTCCGTTGTACTGTTGTGGAAGCTGTTGTTTTTATCCCCAGGGGCTTCTTGACCAGATGGTGGTATGGGCAGGCGGGAGCAGCCAGGACTGGCTGAACCAGGAAAGTGCTTTTATATCCTGGTATTGACCTATATATGGAAAAACACAGGCTACGATATGATGCTCTGGCTGGCCGGACTGGACGGAATACCAAAGAGCTTTTTGAGGCGGCAAAGGTGGACGGAGCCGGTTCTGGCAGAGCTTTTTCCATATTGCTCTGCCGGGGCTTGAAAGTACGGCCTTTCTGGTGCTGGTGTTGTCTGTTATCAATTCTTTTAAGGTGTTCAGGGAGGCATACCTGATATCGGGGGATTATCCCACATGAGAGTATCTATGCTCCAGCACCTGTTCAACCATTGGTTCGTATCCCTGGACATTCAGAAGATGAGCGCGGCATCCGTGATGGTGGAGGTATCCATTATGATTCCGTGCTGCTGTGGACCTGAAGAGGAAAAAAGATGATAAAACGTATTTTATTCATGCGGTCCTCGTTTGCTGTGTTTTTTATATGGCTTCCCCCTTCTACTCATGGCAGGCAGCGCTCTGATGTCCGAAGGGGAAATGCTGGAACGTTTCGGCGCTGTCTTTGGCATGAAACGCCCCCATAAAGCAGCAGCTTTTTATTCCCACCTACCCAACCCTGGAGCCCCTTTTGTGGAGCTGCTTTTTGGATTCTCCGGGATTTTTTTTTTATGTTATGTTTTGGAATTCCTGTCTGCAGACAGGACTGGTGCTGGCAGGGCAGCTGCTTATAGCCTTCCCGGGCGCCTGGGCCTTTGCCCATTTCTGTTTTTCCCGGAAAGAGGGCATTGTTTCTTTTCTATATCATCCTGATGATGCAGCCGTTCCAGGTGACCATGGTCCTGAATTATCTGGTCCTAAAGGGTTCCATCTTTTAAATACCCATCTGGCTGTCATTCTGCCGGGAATCTTTTCCGCATTTCCGGTATTTTATCATGACAAATTCTTTGCATCCATCCCAACGCCTCTCATAGAGGCGGCCAGGCTGGACGGAGCCGGAGACTTGGCTATTTTTATGAAGGTAGGGATTCCGGTGGGACGGCCGGGAATCATTTCCATTCTGGTGCTGGGATTCCTGGAATACTGGAATGCCATTGAACAGCCCATGACATTTTTAAAGGAGCAGAGACTCTGGCCGCTGTCCCTTTATCTGCCGGAGATCACGGCTGATAAGGCAGGGGTGCTGCCTGGTCTGCCTCGGTCATTATGATGGTGCTTCCTGTTCTTTTGTTCCTTATGGGACAGGAGACGCTGGAGCAGGGATTGCCGCATCAGGAATCAAGGAGTGAGAGTCAATGAACGTGAAAAAGCAGCGGCCATATTCCTGGCCTTTATGGCAGCCCTGACCTTTCTGTCCAGGGCCCTGGACTCCTTTTGCACCGTCATACGGGTGAAGACAGGGTATGGAAAGCAGGATGTGGTTCTCATACACAATACAGGGGGGAGAGCTTACAGCCGGAAAAACGGTATACATATCACTGCCGGAGAAATGCAGGTGGAAGAAATCGCAGCCAGTCCCGGACAATCCGTTAAGGCAGGAGACACGGTCCTGACCCTTCAGATGGAAGGACTTGAGGAGGAACGCGACGCCCTGTCCCTGGAATACAAAAAGGCAGAGCTGGCGCTGAAACAGGAACAGATGTCCCTTGCCCCAGTGCCGCGGGTGACAGAAGAGACCCTGGCTCTGCAGCAGCCGGCCGCTGCCCAGATAGCCCTGGAGCTGGGAAACCAGGATTTTGCGGAGGCGAAGGAGGACCATGAGCAGGCATCCATTGAGCTGGAACACGATTATGTGCAGAAAAAAGAACAGAACCAGGGAACAGGTGAAGGAGGATAACCGCAAGGCCATGAAAAGTGCCAGAAGATCATATGAGTCGGCACAAAAATCCAGGGATTCTGCGGTGAGAAAGGCGGAGCGGGAGGTGGAGGATAAACAGAAAAACTGGATCGTCTGGAGGAGCAAGGGGGTCCCGATGAAGAGCTGGAACAGGCTGAGCTGGAACTTGAGAGAGAGAGCAGGGGGAGGATTTGGAGGACATCCGGGAGGAAGAGGACCTGAAGGTGGAGGAGGCCAGGGCAAAAATGTATGCGGCCGAGGAAGATTATGAGGATGTGGATTACGGGGAAAGGGAAAATCAGGACGACTTGCTAAAGGCGTATGAGGATGCATTAAAGGTTGAGGATGAGAAGCTTAAGGAAGCTGGAAGAAAGGTTCAGGATTTGGAGGAAGGCCTGTATCAGGCCATGGAAAAGGTGGAAAATGCGAGGGTATCGGATGCCGGTACAGCGGCAGGGGAAGCCGCCGGAAGGAGATGTCCGTCCTGAAACAGGAGTCCATGAAGCTTGATATGGAGGAAATTCAAAAAAGCAGCAGAGGAAGATAGAGGAATTCATAGACTAACAAAGGACAAATCAAGGTCACCGGTGGATGGGGTTGTGGTGGATACCGGATTACAGGCAGGGGACCGGATACAGGACGGGACACCAGCTCAGGCTGGCTGTGGGGGGCCTGGAGATGAAGGCACAGATTGACAAGGAGACAGCCGGGGCAGGTCTTCTGAAAAAGGGTCCATGATGCAGGTGAAGATGGTGGGGCAGTCAAAGAATGTGGAAACAGAGGTGGAACTTAAACCATCTGGCGGAGGACGGGAAAATCCAGGTGACAGCCGGAATACGGAAGGCGAGGAAGGCTGGGAGACCTGGTATCCTTTTACCGCGAACATAGAATCCGGCATACCCTGTGTCATTCCCATTGAGGCGCTGCGAGAGGATAATGAAGGATATACTGTCTGGCGGCAGAGCCGGAAAAGACGATACTGGGAGAGGAACTAAAGGCAGTGAGAATCCAGGTGGATGTACTGGAAAAGAGCAGTTCTGCCGCTGCTGTGTCAGGTCCTGTGACAAAGGAAATGAAGCTGATTACAGAATCCGGCAAACCAGTGAGTGAAGGAGACCGGGTCAGGGTGGTGGAAGAATGAAAAATGGATCATACTTTTATACTCATTGCCGCCTTATGGGGCTTTGGGGCCATTCTGGCCTGGACCATGAGGGATGCGGGCAGTCATGTATTTCATGTACTTTACGGGGAAGGAGAGGCGGTAGAGAAACAGCTGATTACCTCATGCGCTGGACAGTGAACAGGAACAGGGCAGTGAATATGCTGCCTGAAATCACAGCATGGTCCCGGGCAAAAGGCTGAAGGTAATGAACCCCGGACTGGGAAGGTCCGGGGAGGCGGACTGCATCGCTGTATACGGACTTATGGAAATGGCGTCATATTCCAGGCTGATTGGAGGAACATACGGCTACCGCTCGGACCAGGACGGATGCCTTATCAGCAGCGGTCTGGCCATGGAACTGTTCGGAGGTCTGGATGTAGCAGGGAAAATACATCTGGTGCAGGCAGAAACCTTACAGGATACGGGGCGTCACAGATGACTCATCCCATGTCATACTGCTGCCTGCCAGGACAAAGACGCCATGCGGTATATGATGTTTACATACGCAAGGAGCGGAGAAGGGCGTAATGGGGAGGAAGGGACATCCCTATGGGATGGAGACAGGAAAAAAAGCAGCAGCGTTAAATTTTCTTTACAGGAATGAGATTAAGTCCGGCAAGGTCCTGGTGGACGGAGCGTATGTTTCCGCTGCCGCCGGCCTGGGAGCGTGTCTGCCCCTGTGGATAACTTCGGTATGGGCGCTCTTTCCGTCCAGATGGGAAGAAGGGGGGAAAGGACGGAGGCAAAGATGAGGGCAAAGACGAGGGCAATGGCATTCATCCCGGCTGCCGTATTTTTTTGGCGGGATTACTCCTGGCATGGAAGCTGGAGCTTAAGATACCTTCTGATTTGATTCCCAGCAGATGGTCTGATTTTGAATTCTGGTCCGGGAAAATAGAGGAACTGCGTTCTGATATGGCGGCCGTGGGGGAGGCTGGGAATGTCTGGTGGCTGGCGCAGATGAAGGCAGGCTGTTATTGTGTTTGTTCTGCAGTTTTGCAGGCACAGCGGGAGGCGTTATGTGGGGAGTAAAATGTACAGGGCGTCCCGGAGAGTAAAACAGGTTCTCTCCGGGGCGCCCTGATGCTGTGCGGTTTTGTTTACAAATGCCTTTGGTATATACTAATTCCGCTTGCCGCTGCCGTCCACATAATAACCGTCCGGTGTTGTCTGGTCTGCATACATGGCGCCGCTGCCATCCAGGTAGTACCAGGACCCGTTGATGAACTGCCACCCGGTGAGCATGATGCCGCTGTCATTCATGTAATACCAGTGTCCGTTGATGAACTGCCACCCGGTGAGCATGGCGCCGCTGCCGTCCAGGAAATACCAGGCCCGTTGATAAACTGCCATCCGGTGAGCATGGCGCCGCTGCCCGTCAGGAAATACCAGCGTCCGTTGATAAACTGCCATCCGGTGAGCATGGCGCCGCTGCCGTCCAGGAAATACCAGCGTCCGCCGAGATACTGCCACCCGGTGAGCATGACGCCGTCTCCGTTCATATAGTACCACCGTCCGTTGACAGACTGCCAGCCACGGGTCATGGCTCCGTTGGCGCCAAGATAATACCAGAGCTGCTTATTTGCTGCCATCCGTTCAGCATGTATCCGTCCCTGTTGAAATAATACCATGTGTTATTGATTTTTTCCCCAGGTATTAGAAGGGTATCCTCCATCATAGTATCTGTACCACCAGCCATACTGGTTCTGGATCCAGGAGCCGTTACCATTGTTTGAAACCTGGCGTTCCGTGACCGTATTTTCATCGGAATAATCAGACCAGTCGCCGGCTCTGTCCGCATACCGGGCAATGGTCCGCACCCGGAAGGTGTAATCGCCGGCCCGGGTGATTTCATTTCGGAAGTCATAAAGAGGTGCCGGAAGCAGTGACAGTGGTCACAAGATTCTTATTGCGGTACAGGCGGACTTCATAATGCTTTATATCTTCTTCTGCCTTATCCATCTGGCGCGGAATCCGCTCCAGTCCAGTCCCTGTATTTTACCGGGTTTTCCGTCTGCCTGGCTGAGATAGCACTCCAGGTTCAGGGTGCTGCCGCTGTCGGATATCTTGGCCTTGATAAAATCCGCGCCGCGTCCGCTGAGCTTGAAATGGCTGGATGTGGTGTAGGAGAAACAGTACCCGTCTGCCGCCTCCAGAACCACCTTGACCCTGGGTTTGTCCCCCAGGCTCCCATACCTCCACATCATTGGTATACTCAGTGCTTTTTACGGTGAACTCCCCTGCTGCCGGTCTTGGCAGTCACGGTCCCCGGTGCCTCACCTGCTTTTGGGACAGGATCGCATGTGAATGATAATTTTACCGTGTCGATTTTTTCTGCAGCTGCAAATGCCGTAATTCCCATGAAAACAGTGAATATCATGAGAAGGAACAAACAGCGCAGAAACAGGCCGGACGCAGGCCTTTGTGCTGCGGGCATTCCAATCTCTGGTCATCATATTCTTTTCCTCCTCAAACATTTCTCCCCGGAACCATGAGGCTGCTTGGGCCGCAGTGGTTCCTGTCATGATTTTATTATATTCCACTTTATTATATTCCATGAGATAGCGTAGTTCAATTTCAAACCCATTACGTATCTTTACAATTTTCTTCCAAAACATCCCGGCAATCGAAACATACAGGGCAATCGAAAGCATACAGGGCAATCAAAGCATATCAGGCATTCAGGCGCAGAAAATCCTCATCGTCCAGCCCGGCCCCGGCGTGTTCCACCACAGCGGCAGATATACGGTTGGCTGTGCGGATGGCCTTGTCCATGGGAAAACCCTTCATGCGGCATGCAATCACTGCACCCATGTGGCTGTCCCCGGCCCCGGTGGCATCCACCTGCCGTGCCGGACAGCCGGGAATCAAGGCATGCTTTCCCGAAGGCTCCATATGGAACGCGCCATGGGCTCCCCAGGGTGATGATGACATGATTGCGGGTAAAGGCTGTAAGACGGGGAGGCAGCTTCCCGCAGACATGCTTCTAACCTGTATTCCCGGCAGGGAGGTCCGCTTTTTTCCACGGTTTTTTTTATTCTCAGGGCTTCCTGTGATGCCTGTATATTCCAGGGCTTCCATCTCTATTGAGATGCAGGATGGGAGACAGGGAAAACATGCGTCTTAGACTGCTTTGGGGGATGAAACTGATTCTGGGACCCGGCGCAAAGTATACGGTGTATTCCGGGTGATCTTCCAGGTAATCCAGTATGAAGCCCCTGTATCCTCCTCCAGTTCCAGCCCGCACACATAGACAGATCCCCACGGACAGGGATTCTGCCAGGCTGAACCACTGCCTTTCAAAACGGTATTCCGCGCCGTGAAGGGCCGCAAAGGTCCGCTCACCTGATTCTTCCACAAAACAGTAGCAGCAGCCGTTATCTGCCGCTGGTGGGGATGAGAATGGGAATCTGCTTCCGGTTTAGATGTTCCCTTACATAGTTGCCGTAAATCCCTGTCCCAACCGGAGAAAACAGGGTATATGGGACACCGGACTGGCGGAGGATCTCCGACACATTATAGGCGCATCCTCCCAGGGACATGGACTGGTCTCCACAATCACATCCTGGCCGGTAACGGGCAGATGGGGCAGTCTGACGGTCACGTCCGCCACAGTGGAACCGATGATCAATGCCTGCTTCAATTTTATTTCCTCCCATGAATCATATTTGAAAATGGTGCAGTGTAAGCACTGTTGCTTATATCTAAGGATATACTATTTGAACAGAGTATGCAATCCTGTGTAAAATGTAAGGGAAACGAAAGGAAATGAATTTGCTTCCCGGGCCTGTATTATATACAATATTAGAAAGGGAAGGAAAATTAAGGAAAAAAAGAAGAGGAGGGCAGTATGGACAGGCCAAAAGACCGATTCATTCATCAGTCTGCGTTTTTGTTTTATTTTTTTATGACAGCCGGAGTTTTAATCGTGGCGGCCGGCAGTCTGCTGCAGCATTATTTTGCGCTGAGGTATCCTGTGTTTATTTGCACATAGAGCTGAGATGTACTGGGATGGCGGTATGGATGAGGATACGATGGGGAGTACGGATGGGAATGCGGATGTAGATGCAGAGAGCCCTGCCGGTGAGGACAGATATGTGTGGAAGGAATTTCCCATATACTATATCCAGGACAGTGAGGATACCTCAAAGTGGCGGAAATTACCTTTCCCCAGCTGGAGGGCATGAATACTGGATGACCCCATAACGACGGAGCAGGCGGCCTGTTTCAGTCCTATCTGGCTCTGTGCAGACGGCGGTACCAGTTTAAGCAGCTGTTTGTCAAGATGATGCTGCCGGGCCAGAAGCCTTGAGCCAGGGGAATCACTCTGGATACCATAAAAGTCAGATACGGCGATGGCGCAGAGGAGGAGGTGTCCATAGGCCAAATCATCCTTACTCTGGATAAGCCCATGGAATATGTTACGGTCACAGGAGGATCGTCCAGTTCCGACGGAACTCCATGACCCGCTATCTTGTGCAAAGGGACTGCCGTCTGGAAGGCTTTGGGATCCGAAACCCGGAACAGGTAAGAGGAGAATTCAAAGGTTACAGTGGACGGAACAGATATGGGAGTGGGAACCCGCTGCAATGACAGAGGATACCTTTCTGAGGGAATCTACATGGCGCGGGACCGGAGATATGGGGAACAATTTGAACCCTATACCGCTCTGATTCAGTGGAAATGTTCTGACGGCTCAGGAGGAGAGTCCTGGTTTACCACGAACCTGGACCGGCAAAATAAACAGAAACACAGACCGGTTTAAGCAGACAGCATACCGTTACCTGAAGGAAAGGGGGATTAAAGCCGTGAATGAGGCCGTAAAATGGATGATGGCAGGAATGTTTTCTTTTGTCATTTCACATTGATTTTATGGGGATCCCCATAGTTCCGGGGATTGTGGGCTGCCTTGTGTTTCGCAGCGGTTTCAGGATGCTGGAACGGGAGGGGGACGGGGAAGGATTTGGAGTGGAACCGTAAGATGGAACAGACAGGCAGACTGTGGCTGGGCATTACCATCCTGGACCTGATTCTCAGTGGTTCATGAGACAGAGCACAGGGATATCCATACAGATCACACGGCAGTCCTTATGCTGGCAGAGACAGCCTGCGGGTGCAGTACGTTGAATCATTACGGTGGAGAGCTTGGCAGGCAGTATACGCAAAACTGCAAAAGGACCTTCCTCCCTTGGATACCTCATATGGATGACAGCAGGGCTCGTCCTATGAATACTCAATTTGTATTAGGAAGCAGCAGGTGGAATACCGCGGAGCTGGTAATAATTGGGCGCATCATGCTGTAGGTAAAGGAGCTGGCGGTATGGGCGCCCGGGGAGAAAACAGAAGAATGAAAACATACCCGATGTCATGGAATCATTACATTCTTGTGTTTACGGCATCTCTCCTGATCGAATGGTTTCCATTGTACTTTTTGTAAAATAATGATAGAGAAGTATCAGCTTGAACCTGTCGTTGTCTTTGTGTGAAAGGGTTGAGATTTTCAGCTGCTTCTTCAGCTGGTTTTGCGGAATACCATGGTGTTTCTGTGTATGAAAAGAGCCTCCGCAGCCATGGATATGTCCATGTTTGCAGGCAACCAGGGCAATGGTCTCCCTGGGCAATGGGATATTTTGACAAGTTAAGTTCATTTTTGTTCAAAAGTGTTCCCAAGGATTTGTATACAAGGTGTTCCAAAAGTCATCTATATAATAGATTTGTTTTTCTCTGTCCGGCCGGTTCTGTGCGTGCCCTGAAACAGCCTGGGCAGAAAATGAAGCTCGTCGCAGTAATGTCCAATATCTGTTACGGTGAGCCCTACCCCCGATACAGCAGGAAACAAAAGTAATTTTATTGATATACGTATAAATATTTTCGAAGCTTTATATCTTTGTCAGATTCTGCCCCATTACATGACAAAGTATGAGTTCACTGTTCAAATGCTCCGATGATATCCTGACTGCCAGGAGGCCGCAAAATTGTGTATGGTCTGCAGAATGGAACGGGTGGAAAGATATTTTTTTGATGCCGGATTCTTAAAGGTCCTGTTCTATACGGAATATGCACACAGCCCTGGGCAGGGACATATCAAAACCAAGTTCCGCGGCCAGCAGGGCGGTGTAAGTATCTTCTTCTGCGGTGGAAGGATGGAACAAATGATCCAAAAAGCAGCATGTTATCGCTTTGCCGTACAGATTGCACGGACTGGCTTGGACGTGACAGGAATAATTGTATGACGGAGTCAGCCATTTTGGCAGCTGTCAGAACATCTTCATATCTCGAGAGCAATACGTAACGA
>VOFH01001400.1_pt1 | contig 16150 bp, 25 predicted proteins | sample 5384091 | NCBI WGS metagenome assembly VOFH01 (sample SAMN12384727, study PRJNA508395) | human gut metagenome | isolation source: healthy gut G | host: Homo sapiens
TTGTATACACATCTTCCAGACTGATCTTATCCGAAAAGTTGCGTTCCGCATACGATTTTTCATCATTCAGGTCAATCCCCTCGAGACTGTCTGCTTTGATAATACCATATTTAAAATATTTGCTTTCTACAGAACCTGCCGGCTGTTCCCGCCTTACATCATCCACCGCGGACAGACCATATTCATAGGAAACATTTTCAAACCACTGCTTTCTTGTTTCATCCTTTGAATTTCTATAGATTCCTTCATCAAACATAAAGATCACACCCACCGCGCTGAACACAAAACACAGTGCACTGGCACTGAGCGCGATCCAGGCAATGATCTTTGCCGCTGTCGATCCTCTCCAATTTTTCACTTTTCTCACACCTGTCCTTCCATTTTATAACCACGTCCCCACACAACTTTCAAATACCGCGGTTCTGCCGGGTTATACTCCACTTTTTCCCGCAGATGCCTGATATGTACCACCGTATTCTCCGTTCCGTAGGGATTATCCTGCCATACCTGTTCGTAAATCTGGTTCGGGAAAACACCTCTCCAGGATGCTCCATCAGAAGTTTTAAAATATCGTATTCCGTGCGTGTCAGAGAAATCTTTTCGCCGTCAAGCGACACCTCTTTGCTGCGGTCGTCAAGTTCGATCCCGCCGATCGAGAGAACATCTTTTCTGATAGCTCCGCCTCCGAGCTGCATATAGCGTCTGAGCTGTGATTTGACGCGCGCCTGCACTTCAATCGGATTAAACGGTTTGGTGATATAATCGTCCGCCCCGACAGTCAGTCCTAACACTTTATCTGTATCCTCACTTTTTGCTGTCAGTAAAATAACCGGAACATTGCTCGTCTCACGGTTTTTCACCATCGCTGCAATCCCATCCATCTCCGGCATCATAATATCCATCAGTACCAGATGAATATCCTGTTCCTTTAACACCTCAAGCGCCTCTTTTCCGTTATATGCCTCAAATACCTGATAACCGTCCGCCATCAGATAGATTTTTAATGCTGAAACAATGTCTTTCTCATCATCGCACACCAGTATACTGTACATGTTTTCCCCTTTTCCACAGGTTTTCGATAGATTTTTACATAAACCTGTCTCTTTATGATCATGCTTTTATTGTAACGGAATAATTATGAATTTCCAATCAGTCAAAACATTAAGATTTGATGAAGTTGTACCTTGTATTCGGATAAAAGGAATGCTAATATAGGAAGGTAGCGCTCCCGGAAGTTTTTATTTTCCGGGAGTAAATTATGGAATTTTTTACACAAAGGTTAAACAAAGGAGGATTTATGGAAGAAAATAAAATGGGTGTCATGCCGATTGACAAACTCATTATCTCAATGTCCCTGCCGATCATGATCTCCATGCTCGTTCAGGCTCTCTACAATATTGTCGACAGTATTTTTGTTGCCATGATCAGTGAAAATGCCCTGACTGCTGTGTCTATGGCTTTCCCGATCCAGAATCTTATGATTGCTGTCGGTGTCGGAACTGCCGTCGGCGTAAATGCGCTTTTAGCGCGCTCCCTGGGAGAAAAGGATACCGAAAAAGTAAATAAGGTCGCAGAAAATGCTGTATTTTTAATTCTTGTCAGCTATCTGCTCTTTCTGATCATCGGTCTGTTTTTGCAGAACCGTTTTTCCGCAGCCAGACAGATATTGAAGAGATCATCGTTTATGGAAAACAGTATCTGACGATCTGCTGCTGTCTTTCTTTCGGTATTTTTACGCAGCTTATGTTTGAGCGTATGCTGCAGGCAACCGGAAAAACCATTTATACCATGTATACACAGGGTGTCGGTGCGATCATCAATATCGCTCTCGATCCGGTTCTCATCTTTGGTCTGTTTGGTCTCCCGAAAATGGGCATTTCCGGTGCTGCTGCTGCAACCGTCATCGGACAGATGATTGCCGGTATTCTGGCAGTTGTTTTAAACCACACAAAAAATAAGGAAGTCGGTTCCATATTAACGGCTTTTCCTTTATCTTCGCATGCTTCATGGCATTTAAGACTTCTTTTCCATATTCTCTTGGTACTTCCACAAAGGTATATTTATCAAACATATCAATGGCTCCCACCAGTCTGCCCGGCATACCGGTCTCTCCGGCGATGGCGCCAAGAATATCTCCCGGCTTAATCTTGTCTTTCTTTCCAATGTTGATAAACAGTCTTACCATTCCCTCTTCTGCACCGGTATTGGCAAAGTCGTATTCTTCTTTTTCAGAAGAACTCTCCCCTGCACCCATTGCCTGATAGAGGAAAGCTGCTGCAATATCCATGGCAGTATAATCAGCTTCATTTACCTGCTTCTCAATCAGCTCTATCATATCAGAAAGATTCTCTTCCTCAATGATAGTTCCAATCTGTTCCATAATATTTTCAGCTTTTATCTGTGCCACATCATCAGTGGATGGAATCGGCTGTGCTAAAATCTTTGCCTTGCAGTAACGGCGGATATCTTTTAACTTATAGACTTCCTTGCCTTTTACAAAAGAAAATGCCTTACCACAACGGCCTGCACGTCCGGTTCTTCCGATTCGATGTACATAATATTCATCATCCTGCGGCAGGTCATAATTAAATACCGCCTCTACATCATCTACGTCAATTCCTCTTGCTGCCACATCCGTTGCAATAAGAATATCCGTCTTTCCTTTCCTGAAATTATTCATGACCCGGTCTCTCTGGGACTGCTTCATATCTCCCTGAAGTCCCTCTGCACTATAGCCTCTGCCGGATAATTCCGTTGCCAGCTCATCTACCATTTTCTTGGTATTACAGAATACCAATGAAAGCTTCGGATTATAATAATCCAAAAGTCTTGTAAGGACATCCACTTTATCCTTGCGCTTTACATCATAGTAGTACTGGTCAATGTTGGCTACGGTGAGTTCCTTTTTTACAACCTTGATATTGACTGCATCATGCTGGTATTTTCTTGTAATGTCAAGAATCGGCTTTGGCATGGTTGCAGAAAACAGTACGGTCTGATGCTCTCCCGGAATATATTCTAATACAGTTTCTATGTCCTCACGGAATCCCATATTTAACATTTCATCCGCTTCATCTAAGACGATGGTATGGACAAAATCCGGGCGGATGGTTTTTCTGCGAAGATGGTCCAGCAATCGTCCCGGTGTTCCGATAATAATCTGTACGCCACCCTTTAGGGCTTTAATCTGGGGAAATGTCCTGTCCACCATACACTGGCAGCACTTTTACACCGTGCATATATTTTGCCAGCTTACGGATTTCGTCTGCCACCTGAATGGCGAGCTCTCTGGTGGGAGATAAAATCAAAACCTGCGTTTTCCGTAAAGACGGGTCTACTTTCTGTAAAATCGGAATTCCAAAAGCTGCTGTCTTTCCGGTTCCGGTCTGAGCCTGTCCGATAACGTCCACACCTGATAAAACCACCGGGATTGCCTATCTCGCACAGAATATCATATCATTCTGCATCAGCTCAAGCTGCTTTGCGATCCGCTTAATGCACTCATCCCCTGCCTGATGTCCGTAGTTATCATTATACTGCTTAAAATAATCGATATCCAGGATCTCCATGGCAAGCGGCGTCTGCTCTGATAATGCCTTCTCAAATACCTGATCCAGATAATCATTAAGGCGGAACCGGTTTGCCATGCGCGTCAGTGCATCCGTCTCTGACTTTTCCAAAAGCCGGATATTTGCTTCTTCCATCTCGCGTCTTTTTTGTTCGCCCGCTCTAAAGATTCCCGCACATCAAGCATATTTGCGATCATCGCCGGTTTTTCTTTTCCATGATCTCGGACAACTCGTAGTACTGCCCCGCAGCCTCTAAATATGCATCATTATCCTTATGCATACGGTAAAACTTAATTTTCAGGGAAATAATCTGCCTCTGAAGATTGACGATCTTTGACTGCCATGTCAATGGCTCTAAAATTTCCAGCATTCCATCTGCGGTCAATACGCGCAAAATTCCCCTGCTTTTTCCCTATATATTTTTTTTCTGCTGATTTTCTATCCGCCTTTTTCACATAAAATCTGTTTCACTTTTTCTGTTAGCAGCTCATCGCAAAAAATCCGGTTTATGCTCTTTCGGCTTATACCACTTCCTGCAAAGTTCCGGCTTCTTCGGTACAAATATAACTCTCTTACATTAAAACCTATGATTATCAGATTAAATATGGTTTCAACCGCATCTCGACAGTAACAGTGCTTTGCGTGATAATACGTTTTCAATTGATGGAAACCATTCTCCTCAATGTCCCACCTGCGGTGCATCATTTCCCATAAGACCCGGTAGTCTGCCGCTTCCAGTGTCATTACAAGCCACATGAAACGCTCGGTTTCTTTCCCTTTTTCTTCCCACTGCTCATGATACCGCACCACACGCAGTTTATATGGACACCCTTCCATCTTAAAACCAGAAAGATCCCATACTTCAATCTTCTTTTTCCCTTTCCAGAAAGATGCCTTTTTTCCCTCATCCTGTTTGAACAGACGCTCTGCATCCTGAAAAATCATTCTTCTTTCGTCTTTCAGGCGTATCACCCCTTCCAGACCATTTTCCTTCAGAGTGTTGATAAATGGAGCATTCAGATATAACGCATCCGCCACAATCACATCCGCAAAATGTCCATGCCGTTTCTTCAGCTGCTCAATGAACCTTTTTCCGCCTGTCAGTTCTCCTTCGTCTTTCCCAGAACCATCCCTTGGTTTTAACATTTCCTGCCCCAGAATTACGTGTGGCGATTTTTCTATGGTCATGCACACCACACTCCGGTGAAAGTATTCGGTTTCCCCTGTGAGTTTTTTTCCGAGTCAGACAGTTCGGACAGGATTTTTTTGTACTGCTGAATAATTCCACACCATCGAGACCTGCCACAACATATCCGCCTATCGTTCCTTCCCGGAATACCCGGTTACGTTTTATGATATCAATCATTTCTTCATGTATGCTGCGTATTTCATCCGGGTTTATTCTGGAGAGAAGGTCGCGGACTGCATCAACTTTTGGAATCCTTCCACTGATACAGTTTTTCAGTCTTTTCGACATGCTTTCAGGGGCTGAAAAAATGGTATGGAAACTCTCATACTGCAGCATCAGAAAAAGCAGTACCGGCATGACAATGTTGAACAATGGAATAGATTTTCTTTTTCTTTTGTCCGTTAAACACTTGATTTTTTGTGGGATTTTATATACACTCTTCATATAAGTTAGCAGTTTCTTCTGCAAGTTCGGCTTCCATCTGCTCCGTTCCTTTTTCCTGTCGGCTGCTGTATAACGCAGTCGTTCCAACTGCCGCTAAAGCGATCAGCAGCCCCGCAATCACATATTGTCTGTACCCCAAAAAACCTTTCTTTTTCATTATTTCTCACCATCCATTATTTATTTTTTTAACCATAGTGTTTCCACATCCCGGATGGTTTATACGATTATTTTTTTATTTCTTTCCTATAAATTACCAGCCTGCCCGATCACTGCTCCCTTATAAAAATAAGCAAGAATCTCCCGATAACCATATCCCTCTTTTGCAAGTTTCTCTGCTGTATTCTGGCTTAATCCAAAAACCATGTCCCATGCCCCTTGCCACGATACGCACATGATCGTCTATTTCCGTGATCGTAAAGCAGGCAGATGGAAGCTCTAATGCATGGCGGAACTGCTCTCCATCGTATGTTTCCCCCCTCAACTTTGATTTTGTCACATACTCTGCCGCATCGCGGCTTACGATCTCAATCTGTGTCAGTTCCGTCAGCCCTGCATCAGGATATGCCGCACGGCATTTTTCCAGGAACTCCTCTTTTTCATAATAAAACACGGAAAGATAACCTTCCGCCGTGGTGTCCGCATGACATTCTGCCGTAACAAGATATGGCATGTCTGCATCTTCATATAACTCTGACATGCTGCGTGTCCGCCCACTGCTGATCGCATGATATGCCGCATATATGTAAGTTCTGTTATATAAGAGTGTCTCCCCGCCGTCGCTTCACACAGGATTTCAGTTTCTGATAATTTTATCAAAATTTTCTCCCCAAAGCTCCTCCTGCTGCTGATCCGGCGGCATGCTCTCCGGTTTCCTTCGTCCCCGCCTGCATGGCATCATACAGATTCGTTCTGGCGATCACACATTGTGCTTTGATCGTTTCCGCTGATTTATCAATCCCGATCTCCTGCGCCACGATCCAGGACCTTCATCTCAGTTTCTTCATCCTCATCCTTACTGTCTCCACTTTGTGTCTCTGCCTGTCCTGATAAGATATCTTTTTTATTTTCCTGATGCTCCCGGACTTCCTCTCCATACCCTCTACACTGTCTATTGTGTTCAGTACTTCCTGCGCCCCTTCCTTTCCATAAATGAGGTTTTTCCAGGCGCATTCGCTGCATCAGTGTTGTGATAAAAACCGGCACCAGTAATATCAGACATATTCCTTTCAGCCAGAAACCTGCACGTTTTCTTCGTCTTTTTTCCCATAAAAAATCTCCCTGTCCATTTAATATATGAAACAGAGACTTCTCATTCAGATTTTTTACATCACATTCATTACCAGACTAAATGCCTGCATCATTACAAATCCGATCTCTGCCATGATCAGCAGTGCATAAAGTACGGTATACACGATTGGAAACGCCATTTTGCGTTTTAAAAGATGTGCCCGCCATACATAATAACCAGGCTTTAAAAAGATTGCAAACAGGATCAGTCCAAGTATTTTATAATTCTGCTTGTTGATCTTTACAATGTCGATGACAACAAAAAATAATGAATGCCGCAAGCAATGCATAATTAAGCAGAGAAAATATCACATAACTTCCATTGTACATCACATTCATATAGCTGCCATCCATAATGCTGTCATAAGTCATTGCCTGAAATACAGATGATGTCGCAACCATGCTGATGATCTCACGCAGCGGCATTACGATCAGTAACAGATAGCAGAAAATATCTGAAACCGGACCATGCTGCTCCTGTGGTGTCCAGTTATTCTGGCTGTACTGCGGATTGCCATAGGTCTGCTGTCCTCCATTATACTGCTGCTCCCCGTAAGTCTGCTGTCCATTGTTATACTGCTGATTGCCATAGGTCTGCTGTCAGTTGTTATACTGCTGATCCCCGTAAGTCTGTTGTCCATTGTTCATGTTCTGATTTTCGTCCATAATCTCCTCCTTAATTTTGCTTTTTTTTTCTGTCTGTTTCCAATAATATTGGAAAAGAGCTGCAAACTGCTCTAACGTGAGCGCCTCCCCCGGATGGTAAGCGGTTCTCAAGTTCTGCGATACACTCCTGTATCTCTTCCTTGGAAAGATGTACCTGCGGCGCATTCGACAATCCGTTCGCCAGTGTTTTCTTCTCTGGTTAAACGATGCCCGGATAATGTGAAACATCAGTTTTTCATCATCCACCTGTACCGGCACCTCCTCGTGTCTGGTCAGCCGGATCACTGCACTGCCAACCTTCGGTCTCGGCATAAAACAGTTCGGCGGAACATTTGCCACGATCTCCGGTTTTGCATAAAACTGTACTGCTAACGACAGTGCACCGTAATCCTTCGTCCCCGGTCCGACCTGCATCCTGTCTGCGACTTCCTTCTGCACCATGATCGTAATGCTGTCAATCGGCACATGGCTCTCAAACAGTCCCATGATGATCGGTGTTGTTATATAATACGGCAGATTTGCAACGACCTTGATCGGCTTTCCACCATTTCTTTCCATCGCAAGTTTTGCGATATCCAGTTTTAAAATATCCTGGTTGATCACAGTCACATTGTCATAAGCGCTTAATGTATCCTCTAAGATCGGGATCAGATTGGTATCGATCTCTACCGCAACCACTTCCCTGGCATTTTCACACAGATACTGGGTCATCGTACCGATACCCGGACCGATCTCAAGAACAAAATCATCCTTTGTCACTCCCGCGGCCTCGACGATCTTCTCAAGTACATGCGGATCGATCAGAAAGTTTTGCCCGAACTTTTTCTGAAAATTAAAATGATATTTCTGCAAAACCGCAATCGTATTCTGCGGAATCCCTAATGTAGCCATAAAACTCCTCTCAATCCTTCCGGTTACTTAACATTTCCTCAAACAGCGTATCTAAAAACTCTGTATACAACCCGTTAAATGTCTCATGAAAAGTCTGTGCCACACTTGCATTTCCCTGACCTGTCATCTGTGCCTCCTCAAAAGTGCAAATGCCGTTTCATAAAGCTCCGGATTTTTATCATAAAATACTTCCGTCAGTCCATCCTGAAAAGCAAACTGCGCCTCCTGGGAAAGATTGTCCTTGAAATCTTCCTTTGGAAATACAGCCTTTCTCCTCATAATCAGAAAGATAAATATGTCCCTCTGCAGATTTTACAAAATCGCGAAATACCGTTGCCACATCCTCGTATGTAACAGGAACATAATTCTCATTCCAGTATCTGTCAAATGTTTCCCTGTCCGGAAAGTGTGAAAAATATCGTTATCCATGTTATTCTCCATTTCTGCGTGTGAAAATTCTTATGTTTCACACTATTCTCCATTTCTGCGTATAAAATATTGTATACAATAAACAGACTGCGCATTCCATGGGCAGACCTATCGCCATAAATATACAAACAGGATGCCATCACGGTCTGTCCGTCTCTGACACCCTGTCTTTCATTATATACAAAAATCATATATAAGGCAAAGATTTATTTTTCATCGTGGAACATTTCGATAACACTGTTCAGCCGTACAATATTCTCACGGTTATTGTCCACAAGTGTTTCATTTCCCTGGACGATTCCGGAAACCTCAAGTGTTTTCTGTGCAATATCCGTCACACCCTCAGCCGCCTCGGAAACCGTCGAACTGACACCCTGCATGGCATCTGCAATCTCAACGATGGAACTTAACAGTGTATTGATCTGTCCGCTGATGGCAGACATATCATCATCAAATACGGTTGCATCTTTCGTATACTGGTCTGCAACCCCCATAAAGTCCTCATAATCTTTTAGTACTGTCTGCTCTAAGAAATCCGTACTTTCTTTTAAGCATCCTGTCATATTTGCCACAGCCTGGTTTACCTCGGCAATGATTTCATTGATACTGCCGACCGTCGTGGATGTCTGGGCTGCCAGCGTACCGATCTCTCCGGCAACGACTGCGAATCCCTTTCCTGCCTCTCCGGCTCTTGCCGCCTCGATTGAGGCATTTAATGCCAGCAGATTCGTCTGACTTGAAATTTCAAGGATTGCCTGTGTAAACTGGTTGATCTTTTTCTACTGCTTTTTGCCTGCTCCATGGCAGCTTCTGTTTTCTGCTGTACATTTTCGTACATCTGAACCGTTTTTTCGCTTGCAGCCTGCGTCTTTAACTTAAGCTGACCTGCGCGTTCCTTTACCTCAACAGAAGACTCCCGTCCCTCCTTTGAATACCGCTCAATATCCGTCGCGCGCTCTTTGATATCACTGACCGTGGTGTTGACCGTCTCCATCGTCGCCGCTGTCTCTTCCATAGCAGCCGCAAGCTCCTGCGTCGTGTCTGTGTTGACGCTGCTCATTTCACGCACACGCTTCGTCGTGTCAGAAAGCTGTTCTGTGGTATTTTTCAGATCTGTGTATACATGACGGATATTTGCTACCATTTGACGCAGATTCTTGCGCATGTTGTGAAGTGATATCGCCATTCTTCCGGTTTCATCTTTTCTTTTTATAAAGGTGCTGGTTTGCCGAATTGCTCGCAAACTCAAATTCAGCCGTCTGTTTTACGATACCGTCGATCTGGGTGATCGGCTTTGTGATTGTAAATCCGAGTACTGTACCGATAATTATGGTAAGTATCATTGCAAAAGCAGCTCCTCCGAATATCTGTTTTTGCAAGCTGTCTGGATTTTTCCTGCAGTTCAGTTTTTGGTGCCGTAAGGACAAATTTCATGCCATTTTCCAATGTCTTATAATACATGACCTTATCTTTTCCCTGATAAGTATAGGAAACGGCAGTCTCCTCCGTCTGCTCATTTCCAAGCGCATCCACTACAGCCTGCAAACCACTGTCTGCATCTGCAAGGTTACTTCCAATCTCAAGATCTTTGTGATACATTACCTCACCGGAATCATTGGCAAGGAAACCATAACCACTATCAAATATACTTAAAGAATCAATCGTATTTGTAAATTCACTGAAATCAATATCCATTCCAATGATACCAATTGACTCTCCATCCACCTCAATCGGAATAACATAAGAAATCATATACACACCTATGTTAGAATTCAGATATGGTTCCATCCAGGTTTCTTTTCCATTCTGTACCGGAATATAATACCATCCGACATGCTCCACATCACTCGGATCATACATGGAAAAGTCCGTTGGCGTCACACTCTCAAACTCACTGTCACTGTTATCTCTTGTTAGAAAAAGTCCGCTTGTTGGTTCCGTAAATTCAGGATTATAACGGATATACGCCGTGAGTGCTCCCTTTGTGTTCTGTGCAGACTGCATCAGGATAGGAAGCATCTGCTTTGTATAAGTATCCACATAGTCCTTACTCGTCCGGAAGGATGCTGCATGTTCCAGTTTGGCAACTGCAATGCTGTATACCATTTCCACTGACTGTGAAACATTCTGCATCATGGTATCAAGTTCATCGCTCTGACTCACACACTTAAGCTGCATTTCCTGCTGTGAATCTTCATAAGAAGTGCTGACTGAGTTTACAATACTGATCGCTCCGCAGATAAATGTAGATACCAGCGAACATAGTATTACAGTTACAATAATTTTTTTTTTATTGATTTCATACCAATTTCCCCTCTGTCCAGATTCCTCCTGTTGTTTCAATTTTACCATATTCGACTTTATTTTCAATAAAATATATACTGTTTCGTTATGTTTTCGTAGATTTTAAAAATTATATGCTATTTTTTTATTCATTTTATCGAACATATTTTCGTTTTTCTATTGCATGTGTTTTTGATTTTGTGTTATATTGATTTTATCGAACACTCGTTCTGTTTTTAGTAATATGCGACCGATAATCCAACCCCCGTTTATATGTAACTATGAAGAATATGAAAAGACCATGAGAAATGGAGATCAACATGAACATCCAGCAAAATATGTCCCTGATGGAAAAACTTTCTATACTTACCGCCGCTGCAAAATACGATGTTGCCTGTACTTCCAGCGGTGTGGACCGCCGTGGCAATGGCACCGGCATGGGGAACTCTCTCGCCTGCGGAATCTGTCACTCATTCTCTGCGGATGGGCGCTGTATTTCTCTGCTCAAGATCCTCTTTACCAATGAATGTATTTTTAACTGCGCCTACTGCCAGAACAACTGTAACTCCGATGTAAAACGGGCTTCCTTTACCCCGGATGAAGTCTGTGAGCTGACGATAGAATTTTACCGGCGCAACTATATTGAGGGACTTTTCCTAAGTTCCGGCATCATGATCAGTCCCAATTACACGATGGATCTGATCTATCAGACCTCTACCGGCTGCGCAATGTCTACCATTTCAACGGCTATATCCATGTCAAAGCGATTCCCGGCGCAGATCCTGTCCTTGTGGAAAAAGCCGGTTTTCTTGCCGACCGTATGAGTGTCAATTTAGAACTTCCGACCGCCGACAGCTTAAAGAAACTGGCTCCCTATAAGTCCAGAACTACTATTCTAAAACCAATGCGCCAGATCCAGAACCGCATTACGGAAAATAAGGATGAACTTGCCATTTACCGCAAAGCACCGCGTTTTGTCCCTGCCGGTCAGAGCACACAGATGATCATTGGTGCCACTCCGGAACACGATTATGAAATCATGCGCGTTGCTGAGACACTTTATCAGAAGTTTGACTTAAAGAGAGTTTTTACTCGGCTTTTGTCAATGTAAACCACGACTCAAACCTGCCGGTTCTGCCGGGTGGTCCGCCTCTTTTACGTGAGCACCGCCTGTACCAGGCAGACTGGCTGCTGCGCTATTATGATTTTAAAGTAGATGAATTACTGACCAAAGACCGCCCGAATTTTAATATTTATCTGGATCCCAAGTGTGACTGGGCACTCCGTCACCTGGAGTATTTTCCGGTTGAGATCAACCGCGCCGATTATCACACCCTTTTGCGGGTTCCCGGCATCGGTGCAAAATCTGCCTCCCGCATCGTAAAGGCAAGACGTATGAATAAACTCGATTTTTCCGATCTGAAAAGATCGGTGTCGTACTAAAACGTGCCCTGTACTTCATCACCTGTTCCGGTCACATGATGTATCCCACCAAACTGGACGAAGACTATATCTGCCGCAATCTGATTGCTGACCGTACCCAGATTCCACGCGAAATACGGGAGGCAGGGTATCAGCAGCTCAGTTTGTTTTCCTGATGATGCTGAATGGAGATTAGTATGAAAATAAGATTTTTCACACGCAGGATTTGTGCTTACGCACAAACTTGAGATGCAAATGAAAACGTTGTTTTCATTGAAAAACAGCGCAAGAATGGGGATTAATATGTACACATTTATCTGCGAAGATTCTCCCAACGGAATTTTTTTCCGGCATTTATGATGCGTGGGATTTTAAAGTAAATCAAAATAAAAATATCCAGCCGGCAGCACAGCGACTGACACTTCTTCCCGCATATACCCGCATGCCTGCTCGCACGAAGATATCCACGTTGTCTGCCATGAGCCGGACAATTATCAACTGTTTTATGAGTATATCCATGTGGAAACTTCCACAGAAAAATCAGATAAAGTCGCCCGTACCATCCAGTGCAGGCTTGGCAGTGAATTTTACGATGCCATTTTAAATGCGATCCTCTCCATTGTTCCCGCGAAAAAGAATGACTTAGACAAAGCCGACGCTATTTACCACACTCTTGTACTTGGTCTGAATACAGCCGCCGGAGCACGCGCCATCCATGATCTCTCCAATCCTTATGTCCACCGCCTGTTTACATTGTCGCGCACTACCGCAAACGAAGCGCATCACCTGCTCGGCTTTCTTCGTTTTTCGGAACTGGAAAATGGTGTTTTATTCTCCACGATCCATCCAAAAATAATGCCCTGCCGATATTAGCAGAGCACTTTACCGATCGTCTCCCACAGGAGAATTTTATGATATATGATGAGAACCGGCAGCTTGCCGCAGTCCATGCCGCCGGCAAGAACTTCATGCTGGTGGATGCCTCCGGCATAGATCAGGACCTTTTAAAACGTACCTCCGAAAAAAGAGTCTGCGTATCGGAAACTGTGGCTGGCCTTTTTTGACCAGATTGCGATCCAGGCACGGATCAATCCAAAACTTCAGGCACAGAACATTCCGAAGCGCTTCTGGAGTGATACACCGGAACTTGCAAAAAAATAAAGCCCTGTTCCAATTGAACAGAGCATCTCTTTACTATCTTATATATATTATAACCAAACTATTCTTTTTTGTAAATAATATCCTTATTACGAAACAGCCTTTTCCGCATTTGCCCTCGTCGCCTGTTCTACTTCCTCCGGCGTGATCCTCTTAATTCTGCGATCTTTTAATCACAAACGGGATGTATGAAGAATCGTTTCGCTCCCCGCGGTACGGCTCCGGTGCCATATACGGACAGTCCGTCTCAAGAAGGATCCGATCAAGCGGGATCTCCTGTACGGTCTCCTTTAACTTTTCGCATTTTTAAAAGTCACAACACCGCCGACACCGATATAATATCCCATTTTTATAAATTCCTGTGCCATCTCTTTCGAATAAGAATAACAGTGGATCACTCCCGGTATCTCCTCCGCATGTACTGATTTCATCACTTCCATAGTATCCGCTGCCGCATCTCTGGAATGGATGATGACAGGAAGTGACGCTTCTCTTGCCATTTTCATCTGTTCCGCAAACCAGTATCTCTGCTGTTTTTGTACTTCCGGTTCTTTATCCCAGTAATCATCCAGCCCGATCTCTCCGACCGCAGCGACTTTTTTTTTTTGGTCTGCTCTTTCAGCCATGCAAATGTTTCCTCATTCAGGCCACTGATATCGCTCGGATGTACACCGACTGCTGCATAGACAAACGGATACTTCTCCGACAGTGCAAGCGTTGTTTTGGTAGATTCGATTGAGGCACCGACATTGATAATCGTTCCTACACCACGCCCTGGCATAGATGTGATCAGCGCATCCCTGTCCTCCTCAAACCGTTCATCATCATAGTGTGCATGTGTTTCAAATATCATAATTATATTTCTCCTTTATTTACCTGCATGAGTACCGGGATTTTTCCAATGATCTCACCGCCAGGTACACTCTGTCCACCATATACAGCCTCGATTACCGGTGCAATCCCTTCAACTGAAATCCTGCTTTAAATATATACCCTTTTACGCCAAGTTCCAATACTTTTACAATATATTTTAGATCTGTCTTTTTAATTTAACCGGAAAGTTTCAATGGCATTTTCTAACTGTTTCATGCTGTCCATCATCTTTACGACTTCGGATTTTAAAGCCTCTGAATCCTCCATCTGCTGTCCAAGGAAGCGATTTATTTCCTCCGTGGTTCTTACGGTATGTTCAGAAGAATCCCCTGATTGCACGTATTTTATCTAACACTGCATGTCTTCTACCGTTCATCTCATCCACTTTTCCCGATATCTCATCCAGTTCCTGTATCATACTCTCCATGACGCTGCTCATGTTTCCAAATGCCTCCATGGTATATCCGGCACTCTCTACCATTTCATTGACTTTGCCGCTTGTCTCCATGACACATTCCCCGGACTGCAGGACTTCATTTTCATTTCCGCTACGGTCATGATCAGGGATCTCATTCTTGTAATGGTATGAAATAATGCCTCGGAAAGTTTTCCAAACTCTCCACCTTTTTTCCGTTTCTCTTTTTCCTGTACCGTAAGATCTCCGTTTGCCACACGATCAAGTCTTCCGATACTTTTTCTGATATTGCGCGTAATGCCTGCCGTGATCACGGTTGCAATAAGCATGGCTGCAATGCATGCCGCAACGATCATAGCGATCGTGATATCCCGGATATCTTTCGTTCCTGCGGTAATGTACTCAATCGGCACCATCACAACAATTTTTCCACCTGTCACGGAACTCTCTGCACTCATATAATAATAACGTCTGCCATCCACTTTTACATAACTGCTGCTTTCTGCTGTATCTATCAGACCACTGTCAACCGGATTATTTACGCTGATCATCCTGCCATCTGCAGTCATATCTATGGCTGTAAGCGCTGATTTTCATAGTTCTGGGTAAGTCCCTCATAAGATTTCTGATACGAAACAACACCTATTATGATAATAAAAATAATGGGTACTAAAAATCCCGTTATTAACTGCAGTCGGATCGAGCTGTGCGGTACAACGATTTTTATCTGATGCAGTTTTCTTTTTTTCGACATAAAAAAAACCTCCCATCTTTTTATCTTTATCATAAAAGGACGAAAGGTTTTATAAAATGTCTTATTTTTTAATTGAGTATCGTTTTTTATTAAATGGAAATATTAATATTCTCTACCGGACTCTGTCCTGCTGCAGGTGCAGTTTGCGCCGAAGCACCTGTATAAGCAGCGGATGTGCCCTGCGACAATGTACCGGTATCACCGCTCATTGTCTGATCTGTCTCTAGCTCTGCATCCTGCTGCGCCTGCATCTTAATCTGTGCCTCCGTCAGCTGTAAATTTGTGGATTCGGCAGACAGACTCACGATCACACCGGAATCCGGCGATATATCAGACGTATTGCGGTTTCCCATCTGGTCTTTGATGTATTTCATATCCGCTTCACTGATCTTGCTTTGCTCCTGACGTCTGTGACTGTTGCGCTTCTGCCGTATCTCGATCCTTTTGCCTTTTCTTTCTGTACGTTCTGGATCTCTTCGATTGCAATTTTTTCCTTTAACTCGCGTTCTTTATTTGCTGCACGGCGCTTGATCTCACCTTTCTTCTGCGTCACCTCAGACTTGTTTTCGCTTTTATATTTTCTATTTTCTATCTCTTCCTGTTTCAAATGACGCACTTTAAGCTGCGCACACTCTACCATCCGTCTTGCATGTGCAACTGCTGCAGATATTTCCTTGCTGTCGTATTCTCCCGTTGCGGCATACCGCTGCAAAGTGGCAAGCATGCTTTTTGCCTTCGTCAGCGCATTTGCTGCCCCCTGCGGTTTCTTT
>VOFH01002509.1_pt1 | contig 16053 bp, 27 predicted proteins | sample 5384091 | NCBI WGS metagenome assembly VOFH01 (sample SAMN12384727, study PRJNA508395) | human gut metagenome | isolation source: healthy gut G | host: Homo sapiens
CGGAGGCCTTTGGCTTTGCCTTCCGTACTTTTCTTCATGGAAAACTGGAACCAGGTATAAGCATTGTTCTGGAAGAAATCGGCATAGAAAATCAGATAAAAATGCAGACATCGTAATCACTGGTGAAGGTCGTCTGGACGGACAGACCGTTATGGGAAAAAGCGCCCATCGGAATTGCCAGACTTGCAAAGAAATATGGAAAGCCAGTGCTTGCCTTTTCTGGCTCGGTCACTGAAGATGCTGCCTCTGTAATGAAGCTGAATCGACGCTCCCAATCCTCCGTCAGGTGACCACTCTGGAAGATGCCATGGATCCGCAGACTGCACAGAAAAATATGGAAAGTGCTGTAGAGCAGGTGTTCCGGTGATTAGGCTGAAAGAAAGGAATTGTGAAATTATGGGCGGAAAAGTGCTGGAATTAGAGTCGGATAAACTGATTGAGCAAGGACTTGAGCTTGAAGACTGGAAAATCAAATGGCTACAGCCGTCAAAATGTTGCAACAAACAAGAGTAATATGAACTACAACGCAATGGCGCGTTAGTGTGATAACGCCGCCATTGCATTTTTTACCTCGAAATGGGTAAACAACCTCGGGGAAACACACCGATAAAATACCGGTGGTGTTGTGATTAATGAGTCTTTATAAAGAGGAGGAAAGAAAATGAAGAAGAGCTATTTATGGAGAAAAAATGACAAGTGGTCTTATGGCAGCGGCGGTTACCGTGACAGCAATGCCAGGACTTGGACTTACAATGGTACAGGCAGAAGAGAAGAAAACATTAAAAGTAGCAATGGAGTGCAGCTATGCACCATACAACTGGACACAGCCAGATGATTCCAACGGAGCTGTTCCCATTTCCGGAAGCTCTGATTACGCATATGGATACGACGTTATGATGGCGAAAAAAATCTGTGACGAGCTGGGATACGATCTGGAAATCGTGAAACTGGACTGGGATTCCCTGGTACCGGCTGTCCAGTCTGGAAAAGTTGACTGCGTAATCGCAGGCCAGTCAATTACCTCTGAACGTCAGCAGATTGTTGACTTTACAGAACCATATTATTACGCATCTATCATTACTCTGGTAAAAAGTGACGGAGATTACGCAGATGCAAAAAGTGTGGCAGATCTGAAGGGCGTTACCTGCACTTCCCAGCAGAACACCATCTGATATGATTCCTGCCTGCCGCAGATCGAAGACGCAGATATTCTTCCTGCACAGGAAAGCGCGCCTGCTATGCTGGTTGCTTTGGAATCTGGAAAATGTGACGCTGTTGTAACTGATATGCCTACCGGAATGGCTGCCTGCGTAGCTTACCCGATTTCAAACTTCTTGATTTTTCTGGCATAGACGGAGATTTTGAGGTATCAGATGAGGGATATCAACATTGGTATTTCCGTACAGAAAGGCAATACAGAGCTTCTGGATGCCCTGAACAGCGTACTGGATAAAATGACAGAGGATGATTACAAAGAAATGATGGACGAAGCAATTTCCGTACAGCCGCTGTCAGAAATGGGGTACAGTGATTTCGCTGCATTTGAGTCTGTTTGAAAATCATTCCTGCATTTTGTAAGATTCACTTTGCAGGATATTTCGCAGACGGTCTTTGTAAAATAAAGTCGAGAGAGATAGGAGAGAAAAAATGCTTCCTGAAACCTTCTGGGGGCCGGATCAGTATCTGCTCAGCAATGGTGGCTCCTCCTTTTTTGTCAGGAGCCGGAAATACAATGATCATAGCCATTGTAGGCACCTTTTTTAGAGGTGCCTTATTGGTTTTATAGTTGGAATTATCCAGACAATTCCTGTGGACGAAAGAGATTCTGACGTTAAAGACACTGGTTGGATTTCTCAAATTTATTATGGCCTGCTATGTGGAATTTTCCGCGGCACCCCTATGATGGTACAGGCCATGTTTATCTATTACGGAAGTGCTTACCTGTTCAATATCAACATGTCCATGTGGTTTGCGGCATTTTTTCGTAGTATCTATCAATACCGGAACCTACATGGCAGAAAACCGTCCGAGGCGGAATCCTTTCTGTTGACGAAGGTCAGACAGAAGCTGCAAAAGCAATCGGAATGACGCATGTACAGACTATGATGAACGTAATCCTTCCACAGGCATTGCGCAACATCATGCCTCAGATTGGCAACAACCTGATCATCAATATCAAGGATACCTGCGTTCTTTCCATTATTGGAATTGTAGAACTTTCTACAACAAAAGGCGTAGCCGGAGCCTATTATACTTACTTTGAATCCTTTACCATCGCTATGGTAATGTACTTTATCCTTACTTTTGTATGCTCCAGACTGCTCCGCCTGCTGGAACACAAGATGGAAGGTCCGCAGAATTATGACCTTGCCACAACGGATACACTGGCTCACACAAGTGGTCTGTATTCCTACCCAAGAAGAAGGAGGAGAAATGATCATGAGTGAAAAAAATCCTTGAAGTCAAGCATCTGGGAAAAGCATTTGGCAGCAATCAGGTACTGAGAGACATTGATTTTTCCGTAAGTCCGGGGAGATGTGACGTGTATTATCGGACCATCCGGTTCTGGTAAATCCACGCTTCTTCGCTGCCTGAATATGCTGGAAACTCCATCCACCGGAGAAATCAATTATCATGGAACTGACATCACCAGTAAGAACGTAAACGTTCCGGAATACCGTTCAAAGGTAGGTATGGTGTTCCAGAATTTTAACCTTTTAACAACATGACTGCTCTGAAAAACTGCACCGTAGGTCAGGTAAAAGGTGAAAAAAAGAGCAAAGAAGAGGCAGAGAAAAAGCTTTGTATTATCTGGAAAAAGTAGGTATGGCGCCGTACATCAACGCCAAACCCAAACAGCTTTCCGGAGGTCAGAAACAGCGTGTGGCAATCGCAAGAGCCCTTGCCATGGAGCCGGAAATCCTGCTTCTTCGATGAGCCGACATCCGCACTGGATCCCCAGATGGTAGGCGAGGTTCTGGAGGTTATGAGAGACCTTGCACACGACGGCCTGACCATGATCATCGTCACCCATGAGATGGCATTTGCCCGTGACGTTTCCAAGCGTGTAATCTTCATGGCAAATGGCGTTATCGTAGAAGACAGACCGCCGAAGGAACTGTTTGAGAATCCGAAAGACCCGCTGACAAAAAGATTTCCTGAGCCGCTTCCGCAATGCATGAGCCGGAAAGTCGCTTTGCAGATGGGGATTCTGCATTTTTATCCTTACTTCAATAAGTTAATGTTCACAGTGGCGGTAAATGTGTGCTATACTGGACAATAGATTGGGAAGCTACTGAGAAATTTTATATTTAACCGTAATTGAATTAAGGAGAATCCATGATTGAAATAGGAAAAAAACAGAAGCTTATTGTGGCAAAGACCGTAGATTTCGGTGTTTACCTTGCAGAAGATAAAAATGCAGGCCAGGAAGACAGAGTGCTTCTTCCAGCCAAACAGGTTCGGGAAGGAACCAGAGAGGGCGATGCACTGGACGTATTTATTTACAAGGATTCCAGAGACCGGCTCATTGCCACCACCAGAGAACCACTTCTTCAGGTTGGACAGACTGCTGTTCTGAAAGTGCTTCAGGTAAACCAAGATCGGTGCATTCCTGGACTGGGGCTTAGAGAAAGACCTGCTTCTGCCATACCATGAGCAGACCAGCCGTGTGCGGGAAGGACAGGAGTGTCTGGTAGCTCTCTATGTGGACAAGAGCAGCCGCCTCTGTGCCACCATGAAGGTATACCATTACCTTTCTACCAGAACCCCATATGTAACAGGTGATTCCGTAAAAGGCCGTGTCTACGAGATCAGCGATCGTTTCGGTGTTTTCGTAGCTGTTGATGACAAATATTCCGCCCTGATTCCAGCCAGAGAAGCCAGCGGCAAATACCGCCCGGGCGAAGTCCTCGACCTTCGCGTTTCCGAGGTGAAAGAGGATGGCAAGATGAACGTCACAGACCGTCAGAAAGCCTACATCCAGATTAACGAAGATTGGGCAATGTGTATTACTCACTCGCCGGCGCAACGCTCCAGCGAACTAATCGCTAACTGCGACTAATGCGTTCGGGAGAGCCCTCACGCATAAGTCTTCGTAAGCGCTGGATTTCGCTTACGCTAAGAGCGCGCCTGAAATGGCTCGCTGGAGTAATACACATTACCCAAATGCTGTGTACTGGCTGGGACTTGATGGTTATAAGAACTTTTAACAGGAGGGGGAGGGGGAGTGATTGATTTCCCTATACTTTCTTGACAACGATAGATTAGAAAAAACAATATAGTTGCGGGATACCAACTACTTCACCCCACCCCCGTTGTTGTCGTTATTGTTTCTTTTTTCCCTTTCCAGTAACCAGCGATTTCACAATGTATATTCGCAAGCCGCGCATTTCAGGAGCGGTTTTAGTGGAGGCGAGATCCATGACTTACGGAGACTTAGGCGCGAAGGCTTTCCTGAGCGTCTTAGTCGTAGTTAGTCATTAGCTTGCCGGAACGTTGCGAGACGCGCGGCGGTGAATATACATTGTGAAATCGCGTCCGGGATAACGACCAACACAAATTAAATAGCACCATCTGGTACTTCTTGCCGAGAACAACCAGGGCTACCAGAACCTTTATGAAAATTGTATCCAAAAGCTTTAAAGAAGGCTTTTACTATAAACCACGAGTAGACCTGGAGCTTCTCCGGGAATATCACGAAGGTCTCATCGCGCTGAGCGCCTGCCTGGCCGGTGAAGTAGCCCGGTTCCTTAACAGAGGAATGTACCCGGACGCTAAGAAGGCGGCCCTCCGCTATCAGGAAATTTTCGGCGAAGGCAATTTTTCCTAGAGCTTCAGGATCATGGAATTCCGGAACAGCAGAATGTAAACCAGCAGCTTCTGCGCATGCACCAGGAGACTGGAATTGACCTGGTAGCCACTAACGATATTCATTACACCTACAAAGAAGATGCTGATCCTCACGACATTCTTCTGTGTCTCCAGACAGGGAAGAAGCTGTCCGATACAGACCGTATGCGCTACGAAGGCGGTCAGTACTACGTGAAATCCGAGCAGGAAATGGCGGCACTTTTCCCATATGCACTGGAAGCCTTGGAGAACACACATAAAATAGCAGAGCGCTGCCACGTAGAAATTGAATTCGGAGTTACCAAGCTGCCAAGATTCGACGTTCCCGAGGGCTACACCTCCTGGGAATACCTGAATAAGCTCTGCTTCGAAGGTCTGGAGCGCCTGTACGATCCGGTTACCCCAGAGCTACGGGAGCGACTGGAATACGAGCTGAACACTATCAAAAAATATGGGATATGTGGACTACTTCCTGATCGTGTGGGATTTCATCAATTATGCCCGCAGTAATGGCATTGAAGTAGGTCCCGGACGAGGCTCCGCAGCCGGAAGTATTGTTGCATATACCCTTGGAATCACCTTACTTGATCCAATCAAATATGACCTTCTGTTTGAACGTTTCCTGAACCCGGGCGAGTATCCATGCCTGATATTGACGTGGATTTCGGTTTGAGCGAAGACAGGAAGTAATCGACTATGTTGTACGGAAATACGGCAAATGGCAGCCCGCGGTGTCATCAAGGCAGTTGGAAAAGCACTCGATTTTCCGTATGCGGAGATGGATTCCGTTGGCAAAAATGGTGCCGCCAAAATGGAACTGAACATTACGATTGACGTGCCCTGCAGGTCAACCCGGAATTCCACAGCCTCTATGATGGGGATGGTATGCACGAACTGATTGACATGGCAAAGCGTCTCGAAGGGCTGCCGAACCACACATCCGTACATGCGGCAGGGGTTGTGATCTATCCGGGAGAGGCGAGCAATATGTGCCGCTGGGGCGTGCCAGTGACGGAACACCGACGGCAGAGTACAATATGGTACAGCTTGAGGAACTTGGTCTTTTTAAAGATGGATTTCTTAGGACTCCGCACGCTTACCGTATTAAAAATGCCGTCAAAAATGTAAAGGCATCCCAAGGATATCGACATTGACATCGATCATATCGATTTGAATGATGCCGGAATTTCCCTGTACCGTCCGGGACCTATGGATTTTATTCCAAACTACATCAGGGGAAAGAATAATGCAGACACCGTTACTTACGTGACGCCGGAATTGCAGCCGATCCTGAGCCAACGTATGGATGTATCGTTTATCAGGAGCAGGTGATGCAGATCGTACAGCAGCTTGCGGGGTATACGATGGGACAGGCGGACAACATCCGCCGCGCCATGAGCAAAAAAGCAGTATGTCATCGATGCGGAGCGGCAGAGTTTCGTCTACGGAGATTCAGAGCGCGGCATCAGGGGCTGCGTGGCAAACGGCATTGATGAGAAAGCGGCAAACAGTATTTACGATTCCATGGTGGATTTTGCAAAGTATGCGTTTAACAAATCCATGCGGCAGCCTATGCGGTCATCAGTGTGCAGACCGCGTGGCTGAAGTTTTACTATCCGGTGGAATTTATGGCAGCACTTATGACGTCCGTGATTGACAATTCGGCAAAAGCCGCGGAGTATCTGCTGCATTGTAAGGAACTCGGTATTTCCGTGCTCCCGCCGGATATCAATGTGGGACAGGGAGAATTCACGGCAGAGGGAAATGCCGTGCGCTATGGTCTGTATGCCATTAAATCCCTGGGACGTCCGGTGATTGACAGCATCATCGGGGAACGCAAAAAAGGTGGTTCATACCGCACCCTGCAGGATTTCATTGAACGTACGGTGCAGCGGGACATCAACAAACGTGCGATCGAGAATCTGATCAAGGCAGGTGCCTGTGATGGGCTTGACGGTAACCGGCATCAGATGTCCATTGTCTATACGTCCATTGTAGATGATGTCGTGCGACGGAAAAAGACCGGGCTGGAAGGACAGATGAGCCTGTTTGATTTTGTCGGGGAGGAAGATAAAAAGGACTACGAAGTCCATTATCCGAATGTGGAGGAGTTCCCGAAGGAAGTGCTGCTTGGCTTTGAAAAAGAAGTGCTTGGGATTTATTTAAGCGGGCATCCGCTGGAAGATTACCTTGGTAAAATGAAGAAAAATGTCACGGCAAATGCAGCGGATTTTGTCAGGGAAGAGGAAAGCGGCACAATTCGTGTGACAGATAATATGCATGTGGTTGTGGGTGGCATGATTGCAGCAAAAACCGTTAAATATACAAGGAATAATCAGGCAATGGCATTTCTGACAGTGGAGGATCTGACCGGTTCTGTGGAAATTATTGTATTCCCAAAAGATTATGAGAGATACAATCGCTTTTTGAATGATGAGGAGAAGATTTTCGTAGTCGGACACGCAACGGTGGAGGAGGAACAGGACGGAAAAGTGATCTGCGAGCGGATCGTTCCGTTTGACGATACCAGAAAGGAACTCTGGCTGCAGTTTCCGACAAAGAGTGATTTTTCTGAGAAAGAACAGCAGGTGTATGATATTCTCCGGGATTCGGACGGAAATGATGAAGTAGTAATTTATATATCGGATGTCAAAGCCTTTAAAAGATTGCCAAGAAACCGTGCGGTTGGTACAAATTCTGTGCTCTTGGCACGTTTGACGGAATTTCTGGGCGAAAAAATGTAAAAGTTGTAGAAAAAGGCATTGAAAATCGCGCATAATAAGTATAGAATAAAACAGATTAAAGAATTTCATTTTAATTTTAATAAATGGAGGATTTCACAATGGCGAAAGAGATTAACACAATTGGTGTACTGACCAGTGGAGGAGATGCCCCGGGAATGAACGCTGCAATCCGTGCAGTTGTCCGTCAGGCTATATCCAAAGGAAAGAAAGTGAAAGGAATCAAGCGTGGATACGCTGGATTATTAAACGAAGAAATTATTGATATGAACGGACAGAGCGTTTCAGATACAATCTCTCGTGGTGGTACTATTTTACAGACTGCCCGTTGTATGGAGTTTACCACACCGGAAGGACAGCAGAAAGGTGCGGAGATCTGTAAGAAGCATGGAATCGATGCAATCGTAGTTATCGGTGGAGATGGTTCTTTCAAGGGTGCACAGAAGCTTGCTGCATTGGGAATCAATACCATTGGTCTTCCGGGAACCATTGATCTGGATATTGCATGTACTGATTATACCATTGGTTTTGACACCGCTGTTAATACAGCCATGGAAGCGATTGATAAGGTCCGTGATACTTCTACTTCCCATGAGAGATGCTCAATTATTGAGGTTATGGGTCGTGGAGCCGGACATATCGCATTATGGTGCGGTCTTGCAAACGGTGCTGAGGAGATTCTTCTTCCGGAAAAATATGATTACGATGAGCAGCGTCTGATTGATCAGGTAGTCAACGCAAGAAAGAACGGAAAGCAGCACTATATTATTGTAAATGCTGAGGGTATCGGTCATTCACAGAGCATGGCAAAGCGTATCGAGGAAGCGACAGGTGTTGAGACACGCGCAACGACTTGCAAGCGTTATTTTTATTTCCCTGAATAAGAAGATCAGTCTGAAGAATCGTAGAATGATCCAGGAATCCTATAATCTGGAGCAGATGTCCGGTCTGGTAACAGTGGTGAGAAAAGTGGTTCTCTGCGTATTTGCAGCGGAAGGAATCGGAGCCGTCGGCTATGCATTCTGCTTTGTACCAGAGTTTGGACTGGTGAAAGGTCTGGGACAGGCTGTTTTACAGCGGTTTCAGCCTTTTGCAATGCAGGAATCGATCTTTTGGGAGAGAACAGTCTGGCAGACTATGTAACCAATCCTCTGGTGAATGTGACAACTATGGGATTAATTATTGCTTCTGGACTTGGCTTTAACGTATGGTGGGATCTTGGAGAAAAGAATAAAGCTGGTTTTTCAGAAGAAGCTTTCTCCTGGCAGATTATTCGGACCCTTCGTCTGCAGAGCAAGCTGGTTTTGACTACAACCGGGATTTTGCTCCTTGGTGGGACAATCTGTATTTTGCTGTTTGAGTATAAGAACCCGGACACACTGGGAAGTCTGTCCTTTGGACAGAAGCTGATGGCAGCGGCATTTCAGTCTGTGACTACAAGAACTGCAGGATTTTTACAATTGATCAGGGGCACTGACCAGCGGAAGCGTAATAATCTGTCTGTTTCTTATGCTGGTTGGAGGTTCTCCTATGGGGACTGCCGGCGGAGTGAAGACGACTACACTTGCAGTGCTTGTGATGAGTATTATTGCCAACCTTCGGAAAAAAAAAGGATGTAGAGGTTTATGGGAGAAAGATTCGCAGCAGTTATATCCGTTCTGCGCAGGTAGTTGTGGGAATGGCGGTTAGTGTGCTGCTTATTTCCGTGCTGGGGATTTTTGCAATTATGCCGGATGCACCCTTTGTGGATGTGCTGTATGAGCTTACTTCTGCAATTGGAACCGTAGGTCTTTCCAGGACTGACCGCGGTCCTGAATACACCGGCCAAATGGATCGTTATTTTTACCATGTATCTTGGAAGAATCGGTCCGCTGACACTGGGCGCGGCAGTTGTATCCCGTGCGCAGAAGCGAACTAAAGATGTACATCTGGCAGAAGAGAATATTATGATAGGATGAAAATGGCGTCTGTGGACGACATTATCCCGCATGAAAGTCCGTTGCTTTCATAGCAGATTTTAAAGGAGATTAGAATGAGCGGAAAATCCTTTGCAGTCATTGGATTGGGGCAGTTGGAATGACCCTGGCGAAAGAGCTTGCGAATGCAGATTATGATGTTTTGGCAATTGATGATAAAGATGAGAATATTCAGGAAATTGCAGATACTGTCACTTATGCAGTTCGTGCAGATGTGCGCGAGCCTGGAATTTGAAATCCCTGGGCGTGCAGAACGTAGACGTTGCGATTATTGCGGTTGCAGAAAATATGGAAGCCAGTATTACAGCTACCATGCAGGTGAAGGACCTGGGCGTCCCGCTTGTTCTGGCGAAGGCAATGAATTCCCTTCATGGCCGGATCCTGGAGAAAATTGGTGCTGATCAGGTAATATATCCGGGCGTGGTTCCAAGAGTCCGCGCCCGTAATTTTACAGCCAGTGGATTTGAGGATGTGTTTGAGCTTTCTACGGAGTTCAGTATGGCAGAATTCCGGATCCCGGTGAATGGGTGGGAAAAAAGTCTTTTTCAGAGATCAGGCTCCGTGAGCAGCATCATATAAATCTGGTTGCAGTGAAGCATGGAGATTCTGTAAATGTAAACCTGAATCCTGCGGAGAAGCTGGAAGCAGGTTGTATTCTGGTTGCAGTAGGGAAAGAACGAGGATTTGAATAAATTCCGAAAGCCGCTGTAACAGGGAGGATAATTTATGATAACCAGTGCAAATAATACACAGGTAAAAATATCATACAGTTAAACCAGAAGGCCAAGGCCGCAGGGAACAGGGGGTTGTTTGTGGCTGAGGGACGGAAAATGTTCGGGAAGCTCCAAAGGACTGGATTTCCAGGGTTTATGTGACAGAATCCCTGACTGCAGATGAGTCCCTGATGAAGCAGGTCATGGAGCTTCCGGAAGAAAAAAAGAGAAATCGTGGCAATAATGTTTTCCGGCAGATGTGTGATACCAGGACTCCACAGGGAATTCTTACAGTTCTGAAGAAACCGGTGTGGACTGTGGAAGATATTTTAAAAGGAGATGCTCCTTTGGTAATGGTTCTTGAGGATCTTCAGGATCCGGGAAATGCAGGGACTATTTTCCGAACAGGTGAGGGTGCTGGTGTTTCCGGTGTTTTCTTACGAAAACCTGCGTAGACGTACCAATCAAAAGGTCATCCGCTCAACAATGGGATCTGTTTACAGAATGCCTTTCCTATATGTGGAGGATGTGGTATCATTAAAAGCGGAACTGGAGCAAAAAAGGTATCCGTACCTTTGCAGCCCACCTGAAAGAAAAAAATTCCTATGATCAGGAGGATTATCAGGGCGGCACAGCATTTCTTATTGGAAATGAAGGAAACGGGTTGACGGAAGAGGCAGCAGAAGCTGCTGATTGTCTCATCCGGATCCCCATGTGCGGCAAGGTGGAGTCCTTGAATGCAGCTATGGCTGCAGGAATTTTGATGTATGAGGCTGCAAGGCAGAGACGGTAGGGTTAGCTGATCTGGAATCTGTCTGCTGAAGTATATCTGATGACGTATGGCAGATTTTGACAATCGCTTATCTGAAAGGGGAGTCTTATGGAACCAATTATCTGGCTGGGAGTCCTGGCTGTGCTTCTGGTTATTGAAGGGCTTACCACGGCACTTACTACGATCTGGTTTGCAGGAGGCGCACTTGCTGCCGCTATTGCAGCCGGCATTGGAATGGGAATCGTGCCGCAGCTTCTTCTGTTTTCTGTGTTTCACTGGTGCTGCTGTTTTTTTACAAGACCGGCAGCTCTGAAGCTTATGAGAAAAGACACAGAGAAAAACAAATGTGGAAGGTCTTCTTGGAAAAAAGGCTGTCGTGATCCAGAAGATCAATAATCTGGCCCAGACAGGCCAGGTTCGCATCAATGACATTGAATGGACTGGACATCCTGATGACAGCGTAACAATTCCGGTTGACACTGTAGTAACATAAAAGCAGTCCAGGGTGTTAAATTGATCGTGGAGCCAAAGGAGGCGTAATATGGGAAGTATCTTATTTTTTGCTGATTGTCATCATTCTGGTGCTGTGGATCCTGGCATCCTGCATCCGCATCGTACCCCAGGCATATGCGATCCTGGAGCGTTTGGGTGCTTATCAGGCAACATGGGAACCGGTATTCATTTCAAACTTCCATTTATTGACCGTGTGGCAAGAAAAGTCAATCTGAAAGAGCAGGTTGTAGATTTTCCCACCGCAGCCGGTTATCACAAAAGGATAACGTAACCATGCAGATCGATACTGTCGTATTCTTTCAGATTACAGATCCGAAGCTGTATACTTACGGTGTGGAGAATCCGATCATGGCAATCGAGAATCTGTCCGCAACAACCTTAAGAAATATTATCGGTGACATGGAACTGGATGAGACACTTACATCACGTGAGACGATCAATACCAAGATGAGAGCTTCTCTGGATAAAGCTACCGATCCCTGGGGCATCAAGGTCAATCGTGTGGAACTGAAGAACATTATTCCTCCGGCAGCTATTCAGGAAGCAATGGAGAAACAGATGAAAGCTGAGCGTGAACGCCGTGAAGCGATCCTGAGTGCAGAAGGTCAGAAGAAATCTACGATCCTGGTAGCAGAGGGTAAGAAGCAGTCCGCAATTCTTGATGCCGAAGCTGAGAAGCAGGCTGCTATCCTTCGCGCGGAAGCTCAGAAAGAGCGCATATGATCAAAGAGGCAGAAGGACAGGCAGAGGCAGTTCTGAAGGTTCAGAAGGCGAATGCAGAGGGTATCCGCATGATCAGAGAAGCAGGTGCAGATGAGGCAGTTCTGACACTGAAGAGTCTGGAAGCATTTGCACAGGGCAGCAGACGGTAAGGCACCAAGATCATCATTCCGTCTGAGATTCAGAACCTGCAGGACTGGTCTGGTAAGTTGTGGATGGATAAAAAGGAAATTCTTGAAACAAGAAATTAATGAGATGAAAGCCGCATTGTCAGAAACTGAAAATGAAAATTCGGACTTGACGACAGTTTGCTGTAAAGCATGTTTGAACAAAAAATGGTGCCAGGTACTATACCAAGAGGAGAACCGCCATGAACTTAAAAGGAAGAAACTTTCTGACACTGAAAGACTTTACACCGGAGGAGATCACATATCTTATTGATTTATCCGCAGAACTTAAAGCAAAGAAGAAAGCCGGTTCCGGTGGATGAGTATTACAGAGGTAAAAATGTTGCCCTGATTTTGAAAAACAAGTACAAGAACCCGCTGCTCTTTTGAGGTAGCTGCCCATGATCTTGGAATGGGAACGCACATACCTGGATCCGACAGGTTCTCAGATCGGATAAGAAAGAAAGCATTGCAGATACAGCAAGAGTTCTGGGAAGAATGTATGATGGTATCGAATATCGTGGATTTGGTCAGGAAGTCGTAGAAGAGCTTGCAAAACATGCAGGTGTTCCGGTATGGAACGGTCTGACAAATGAATATCATCCGACACAGATGCTGGCAGACATGCTGACCATCCGTGAGCATTTCGGATATCTAAATGTGAAAAGCTGGTTTACATGGGTGATGCCCGTTACAATATGGGTAATTCCTGATGATTGCCTGCACAAAATTGGCATGCACTTTCGTAGCCTGCACCGCAACTAAGAAATATTTCCCGAATCCCAGGAGCTGGTTGATCAGTGTCAAAAAATGGCAAAAGAGACCGGCGCAACCATCACTCTGGAAGAGGATGTAGGAAGGAACAAAAGAACGCAGATGTCATTTACACGGATGTATGGGTATCTATGGGTGAGCCGGATGAAGTATGGGAAGAGCGTATCAATGACCTGACACCATATCAAGGTAAATAAAGCAGTTATGGAAAATGCAGGAAGTCAGGCAATTTTCCTTCACTGCCTGCCAGCATTCCATGATCTGGAAACAACGATCGGTAAAGAGATGGAAAAAATTTAACCTGGATGATATGGAAGTAACCGACATTTGAAGTATTTGAGTCTCCAGTCTAAGGTATTTGATGAGGCAGAGAACCGTATGCATACCATCAAAGCGGTTATGGTTGCTACACTGGGGAGCCTAAGAATGAAATTCGGCTTCGTGGAATAACAATGAATAACTGTCTGAAAGAAAGGGTATCTGAAATGATTTCTGGAAAAAAGAATCATATGTTAAATTGATACAGACATTCTATAACGAAACCACAATTGCAGATCGATGATACATACAAAATGGGCGGCAAAACCGTCCATTTTGCAAAAGAAACAGATTCTACCAATTTGTGGATCAAGCGTCTGGCGAAAGAAGGCGCACCAGGGAACCCTTTGCAGCTGGCAGAGTTTCAGTCGGCTGGAATCGGGCCGCCTTGGTCGTTCCGACCAGGAAGTGCCGGAGGAACTTCTGTTGGATGAGCATTCTTCTTAGACCGAAATTTGAGCCTCAGTATGATATCGATGCTTACTCTTGTGATGGGAATGGGCAGTTGCAAAGGCTGTGAAGAAGCTTGGCTTTGATGGAGCATCAAATGGCCCAATGGGTGGTTTTTCCAAAAAATATGCGGAATCTTACCGAAATGGGGGTTCGCGATGGAAAAATTGACTATGCAGTCATCGGAGTGGGAATTAATGTAATATCAGAAAGTTTCCGGAGGAGATGGCAGACAAGGCTACATCCTCTGGAGAGCAAAAGGGGACATTTGACCGGGCCAGATTCTTTGAGGCTTGTGATGGAAGCTTTGAGGAAACTTATGAGAGATTGGCGGTGGACCTGTGACCTCAGTGGGCTGAAGAGGATATGAAAGTATTCTTGCCAATTAAATCAGCCGGTGCGTGTGCTGGCAGAATGATCCATAAAGGCCGTGGCCAGAGGGATTACAGATGGCGGAGAGCTGTTGGTAGAGAAAACTGATGGAACGATTGTAGCTGTCAGCGCCGGTGAGGTTTCGGTTCGCGGGCTGTATAGCTATGTGTAAAGGCTATTGCAGGCACATTTTCGCCAAATGATATTCCCCACTGATTGCCGATAATCCTACAGTGAATGGGGGAACAAACTTGCGAAAATGTTGTTGACACAGATGAAAACAGAAAGGTGGGACTTAATTGTATCAGGAGAATGTAGTACTTTGCGGCGCAAGCGCTTATGAACAAAATATTATTTTAATAAAGACTTTTGATTCTCTGCCAGATCATGTGAAGAAGGAACTGCAGATCATGTGTGTTCTTTTTCACAGAAGAGATTGGCGGAATTTTCACATTGAGTTTGATGATCATGGAAATCTGCAGTTTAAAACAGAGGCTACGGAAGCTGATGGATTTATGATGATATTGGCGGTGCACTGAAGATTAAAAAGCTGCGTGTAGAGAAAGAGGAGCTTCTGGAATCTGAAATGTATTATCGTGTGTTCTTCCTTTGGGGAAGATGTGGATAAAAGAGAAGACAGAAGCGTAAGCTGTGTGGATAAAATGATAAACAGGGAAAATAGCAGCTCATCAGATGTGACATTTGAGTTCGCGAAGCGAGTAATTGTTGAAAGGATTGAATAGTTACCATCAAATATGAAAGTAATTAAGGTGATATGAGTAGTAATTTAGATTCTAAGTTGAGATATGAGCTTCCAAAGAAGATGAAGTGAAAAATTGAAATGTAGAGATCCCTAACCGGTTCTGTCCTGGCACCAATGGCGGGGCGTTACCGACCTGGCATTTTCGCAGGTTTTGCAAGGAGCAGGGCGCTGGGCTTCTCTGCATGGAGATGATCGGGGCCAAGGCTATTTCCTATAAGAACAAAAATACGGGCTCTGATGGAAATCGACCCGGTGGAGCATCCTATTTCCATGCAGCTCTTTGGAAGTGAGCCGGAGCTGATGACGGAGGTGGCGAAGGAAACGAGGGAGAGCCTTTTGACATTCTGGATATCAATATGGGATGCCCAGTGCCGAAGGTGGTAAATAACGGTGAGGGTTCTGCTCTTTTGAAAATCCGGATCTGATCGTGAAGATTGTGAAAAGCATTTCTTCTGCCATTCAAGCCATTGACAGTGAAAGTTCGTATCGGTTTTGAGAATGAGCCGGTGGATATTAATGGAGATTACAAAGCGCGTGGAGGATGCCGGGGCAGCAGCTATTGCAGTCATGGACGGACACGCAGCAGTATTATTCCGGGATAGCAGACTGGGAGACCATGCCAGGAGGTTAAAGAAGCAGTTTCCGGTGTTGGAAATGGGGATGTGGATTCGCCGAAAAAGCGGAGAAACTTTTTCGGCAGACCGGGATGTGATGCCGGTGATGATCGGGCGTGCTGTGGAAGGAAATCCATGGATATTTCCGGGAGATGAATCACTGACTTTGCAACAGGGGAAGAGCTGGCAAGACCTTCTCTGGCAGAGGTGAAAAGCGATGATTCACAAAGAAGCATGCGCGGGCTCAGATTAGGAAATGAAGGGTGAATTCATCGGAATCCGGGAGATGCCGCAAGCTATGTGGCATGG
>VOFH01003244.1_pt1 | contig 16029 bp, 24 predicted proteins | sample 5384091 | NCBI WGS metagenome assembly VOFH01 (sample SAMN12384727, study PRJNA508395) | human gut metagenome | isolation source: healthy gut G | host: Homo sapiens
ACTACGTATTGTTGGTTCGGACCATGGACAGTTTGCCCAGGTCCAGGACTGCAGGCCGGATTCGGGTGTGAACGAACCAGTCTTGATTCGTTTCTTCTCGTCCGGCGTCAGCTGCGACGGTACGGACCTCAGGAATCCACGAGATCTCCCATGTCAGCGCGCTCCTTCCATAACCTGCTCGTACACCTGTTCCCAGACGCCGGGCGTATTGAAATCGATGTTCTTCTCCTCGGCTTCCTTCATCGCCTTCTGCATGGCGAGGAAGTGCTTTCGGAACGATGTGGGTGAATCGCTTGGCGCTGTTTTCCCAGTCGTCAAGCAGGGCCTTCGCGAAGGCGGAGCCGGTCTCTTCGGCATGCTGCTTGACGAGACCATGCACCAGCTTGTCGGCATCGGCGTCAAGCGGCTCGAACAGCAGCGCGCCGTTGGTGGCGGCCGCCGGGTTGACCTGCTTCATGTCGAGGTCGAGCACGTACACGTTGCCGCCGGAGAAGCCCGCGCCGAAGTTGCAACTATGGGCCGGAAGCACCACGACGGTGCCTCGGTCATGTATTCGCAGCCGTGGTCGCCCCACGCCCTCGACAGACGTGGCGCCGGAGTTGCCGCACGCCGAAACAACTCGCCTGCGGCCAAGCCACGAACCCAGCTCTCCAGGTCGCGCCGAGCCGGTCACGTTGCCCACGGGCTGGCGCGTTCTCGTGCCCAGGTCGAAGGTGAAGGCACCGTCACTCGGGGCGTACGATCAGGCGATCCCGCCCGACGGCGATGACCTCGCCGTAGACGCGGATGGTTTCGCCACGCGGAATGAACGCGCCGATGGACTGGCCGCCGGCACCATGGAACGTCATGTCGATGGTTGTCGTCCGGCAGACCTTCGGCACCATGGCGGGTTGATCTCAGCGGCCATCGTGCCGAGCAGCGTACGGTTACGACGTTGCGGATCGGCATCTCGATGCGTGCACCGGCTCCTTGCGCTCCAGCGCGGGTTCGGCCATCTCCTGGTGGCGATGCCCTGCGGCAGGTGTTCCTTCTGCAGGCGCGCACGCTATCGCAGTTTTCGACGATCAGCGCGGCGGTGGCGAAGCCGAATTCCCTCGGCGCCAAGCAGCGCGGCGATCACCACGTCGCGACCGGTCTTGAGCTCGCCGTCGCACTGCACGGTGATGCGGGAACGCAGGCCGTTCAGAACCAGCGTTTGCTGGGTTTCGGACAGGCCGATCTCCCACGGGGTGCCGGCATGCTTGATGGCGTTGAGCGGAGCCGCGCCGGTGCCGCCGTCATAGCCGGAAATCAGCACCACATCGGCATGGCACTTGGCCACGCCGGCAGCGATGGTGCCGACGCCGAATTCGGAGACGAGCTTGACGTGGATGCGGGCCTTCGGATTGGCCATCTTCGCATCGTTGATCAGCTGCTTCAGATCCTCGATGGAGTAGATGTCGTGGTGCGGCGGTGGGGAGATGAGCTCCACGCCCGGGGTGGCGTGACGTACCTTGGCGATCCACGGCGGAACCTTGGCTCCCGGCAGGTGGCCGCCCTCGCCCGGCTTCGCGCCTTGGGCGAGCTTGATCTGCAGGTCGGTGGCATGCACCAGATAGTCGCTGGTCACACCGAAGCGTGCCGAAGCGATCTGCTTGATCTTGCTGTAGCGCAGCGGATCGTTGATACGATCCTCGGATTCGCCGCCTTCACCGGAGTTGGAGCGTGCGCCGATCGTGTTCATGGCGATGGCGAGCGTCTCATGCGCCTCCTGGGAGATGGAGCCGTAGCTCATGGCGCCGGTGGAGAAACGCTTGACGATTTCGCTGGCCGGCTCGACTTCGGAAATGTCGATCGGCTTGCGGGTGGACTTGAACTTCATCAGGCCACGCAGCGTCATCAGACGGTTGGAGGTGTCGTTGATGTGGTTCGAGTACTTCTTGAACAGGTTGTAGTCGCCGCGCTGGGTGGACTGCTGCAGCAGGAAGATGGCTTCCGGATCGTTCAGATGGTCCTCGCCGGTACGACGCCACTTGTAGTCGCCGCCGGTACGCAGGTTGCGGTGCGGGCGGGCGGTCCATTGGGTCGGATAGGCCACGCGATGGCGGCTGGCGACTTCCTCGGCGAGCTCGTCGAGGCCGACGCCGCCCACACGGGACGTGGTGCCGGTGAAGTACTCGTCGATGACGTCCTTGTTGAGACCGACCGCTTCGAACAGCTGCGCGCCACGGTAGCTCATGATGGTGGAGACACCCATCTTGGCCATGATCTTGAGCACGCCGGTGGACAGTGCGCGGGTCAGGTTCTTCACGGCGGTTTCCGCGTCGACCTTGAGGTAGCCCTTGCGGGAGAGGTCTTCGACGGATTCGAATGCCAGATACGGGTTCACCGCGGCAGCGCCATAGGCGATCAGCAGTGCCACATGGTGGATTTCGCGCACATCGCCGGCTTCGACCACCATGGAGATCTGCGTACGCGTGTGGCGGCGCAGCAGATGGTGCTGCACTGCGGAAGTGAGCAGCAACGATGGATCGGACCCACGCATAGTTGGAATCGCGGTCGGACAGCACCAGGAAGTTGGCGCCGTTCTCAATCGCCTCGTCGATCTCCTGGAAGATCTCGTCAAGACGGTCCTTCAGTGCCTGTCCGCCGCCGGCCACCTGGTAAAGGCCCTTGACGATGAATGGCTTGTAATAGCCACCGAGAATCTTGGCGCGGTCGAGGCGCTTGAGCTGTGCCATCTCGTCGGAGTTGAGCACCGGCAGCGGGATGAGGATCTTCTTGGCGTGCAGTTCGGAATCGGCCAGCAGGTTCGGCTCGGGACCGATGGCGGATTCGAGGCTGGTCACGATCTTCTCACGTTCCCAGTCGAGCGGCGGGTTGGTGACTTGCGCGAACTTCTGGGTGAAGTAATCGAACAGCATGCGGCTGTGCTTGGACAGCGCGGCGAGCGGCGTATCGTTGCCCATGGAGCCGAGCGGCTCCTTGCCGGTGGGTTGGCTGGGGCGAGCAGCAGCTTCAGATCTTCCTTCGGTGTAGCCGAAGGCGCGCTGACGACGCTGCACGGACTGACCGGAGTGGTTGACGTGCTCGCGCTTGGGCAGCTGACTCAATTCCACGGAGTTGCCTTCCACCCACTTGCGGTAGGGGTGCTGGCTGGCAAGAGTCTTCTTGATTTTCGTCGGGGATGATGCGACCCTCGTCGGTGTCGACGAGAACATCTTGCCCGGTTCCAGACGGCCCTTGGTGACGATATGCTCCTCGGCGACTTCCGGCAGCACACCGGTTTCGGACGCGAGTACGACATAACCATTGTCGTGACCTGCCGTCCGGGCGAAGCCGTTACGGTCAAGCAGAGCACCAACCTGGGTGCCGTCGGTGAAGATGATGTGCGCCGGGCCATCCCATGGTTCGATCAGCGTGTTGTTGTATTCGTAGAAAGCCTTGACGTCCGGATCGAGCTGGTCGTTGTTCTCCCATGCCGGCGGCAGCATCATGGAGATGGCGTGCGGCATGGAACGGCCGGCGAGGTGCAGCAGTTCGAGGCATTCGTCGAAAGTGCCGGAATCGGAATAGCCGGGGGTGGCGATCGGCAGCAGCGGCTTGAATTCGCCGAGCAGTTCGGAACTCAGTCGGCCTTCACGTGCGGACAGCCAGTTGCGGTTGCCTTGGATGGTGTTGATCTCGCCGTTGTGCGCCAGCTGGCGGAACGGCTGTGCCAGCGGCCAGCTTGGGAACGTGTTGGTGGAGAAGCGGGAATGGACGATGGCGATTTTCGCCTTCATGCGTTCGTCGGACAGGTCAAGGAAGAAGGGCTTGAGCTGCATGGTGGTGAGCATGCCCTTGTAGGTGATGGTGCGGGCGGACAGGGACGCGAAGTAGATGCCTACCTCGTGTTCCACGCGCTTACGGATGCGGAAGGTCTTGCGGTCGAGTTCGATGCCACCGAGCTTGCCTTCCGGATCGGCCACGATCAGCGTCTTGAACGCCGGCATGCTGGCCAGGGCCTGCAGGCCGAGTCCGTCCGGATTGGTGGGTACGACGCGCCATGCGAGCACTTCGAGGCCCTCTTCGCGCACGATCTTGGAAATGGCCTGCTCCTGCTGGCCGGAAGTGGCGATGTCGCGATCCAAGAAGGCGATGCCCGCGGCGTAATGACCTTCTTCAGGAAGCTCCACACCGGCCGTGGCACGCATGAATTCGTCGGGCATACCTCATGAGAATGCCTGCGCCGTAAATGTTCTCCTGGTGCCCACGGCACCACGATGTTCAGATTGACTAGCACCTCGGATGGCGTCATCGACGATCTTGCGTTCCTGACGCTTGTTGAGGTGGTGGCACCTATACCCATGCGCTGCAAGCATCACGCCATTCCAGATCGTACATACCTTCTTTAAACCACGGATCGTCATATCTAACGGGGCGGAAAGTCACTGAAACCACCTTTCATCGTTTTTGGGCAAGAAAAAGTCTTGCGGTTCTTTAATGGCCTACATCATGCTAGTATACTGCAATGCTGCACGTCCATAACGAATGGCGAGTGTCAATGCTCGCAGAGTGCGATTTAGCCTGATGAACGCATACTTCGCATGTCATGCCCATGCGCACGCACTTCACTTATGCTCATTAACCCGGTCAGTCCAGCCTACTGTGCCCGATGGTGTCGTTGGAGCAGCGTCATTCCTGCAAAGTGGGTAAGTGGCGCGGCCATCAAGGCCAGATCAGCCCGTCGTGCTCAAGCTTCAATCCATTTTTTTGTTCAGGAACAAGTGGCTGAATTGTCTGGTGTCGAGTCCTTCACGAATGCAGCAGGCCCAACATGATGGTCTCTTCGATGTCCTCGGCGGCAGTGATGCGTTCACTGCCGGCCCATGGCACATTGTGCCCTCTCATTGATGGCGGTGCCCCACAATCGCGGATGCGCGATATCCCAGGAGCGCAATCCTTTGCCGTCTTCATAATCGCCATAATGCGAATGTGCGGACCGAGACCGGCCCAATCGACGTTCCTCCAATAGCCAAGGTTGTGTTGCGACTCGTATCCGGGACGAGCCCCCAATTGCTAATCTCATACCATTCGAGGCCGGCTTCGGTGGCATCGTGTCGGCGATTTCATTTGTTCGTTTTCTGTCGTCATCGTCCGGTCTCGACAACGTGCCCAAGCCGCATCCATCGTCCCATTTTCGTATTCGGCGCGATGGTGAGCGCATATGCGAAGCCATGGTTGACCTTAAACGATGGCAGTGCGGACGGATGTGCGCCAATCGTCAAGGCTCTCCCCTGGCGCGCCGTAGATCAGATCGACGCTGGAACGCATTGGCCGCGGCGATTCCGGCGGCGACGTTTTGCATGCGTACGGTCGAGCGTTGCAAGCATGCGGTACCGCGGATTGCATGCCGAAGGAAATACGATTGAAACCGCCGTCTGCGAGTTCTTTCACATAGTCGGCATTCACCGTGTCGGGATTCGCTTCGGTGGTGATTTCCGCGTCATCGGCGATGCCCCATGTGGCGCGTACCGCATCCAGCATGGCGACCAAATCGCTTGCCTTGAGTGTGGTCGGCGTACCGCCGCCGAAGAAGACGGTTGCCACCTTCGGCTCGTTGATACCGTGCGTTGTCTGCCAATCGCGGACAATCGCCATTTCGCGGATAACCATGTTCGCGTAATTGCCGCGGGACGCGCCCGCGCCCATGTCCACGGCCGTGTTGAAGTCGCAATAGCCGCAGCGACGTAAGCAAACGGAACATGAATGTAGATTTCTTGAACGTCACCAGCGCTCAGCCTTCGACTTCTGCGCGGCGCGAATCTGTCCTCTTGGTGTCGCGGTCGTTGCCGGCCTCGCCGGTGGACAGGGCCGCGATGAACGCCTCCTGCGGCACCTCGACGTGGCCGAGCATCTTCATGCGCTTCTTGCCGGCCTTCTGCTTCTCCAGAAGCTTGCGCTTGCGGGTGATGTCGCCGCCGTAGCATTTGGCGAGCACGTCCTTGCGCAGTGCACGGATGTTCTCGCGTGCGATGATGCGCGATCCGATCGCCGCCTGAATCGGGATCTCGAACTGCTGGCGGGGAATCAGCTCGCGCAGCTTCTTGGTCATCATCACGCCGTAGCTGTATGCCTTGTCGCGATGCACGATGGCGCTGGAACGCGTCGACCTTCTCGCCCTGGATGAGAAATGTCGACCTTGACGAGGTCCGCGGCCTGCTCGCCGTCCTCATGGTAGTCGAGTGACGCGTAGCCCTTGGTGCGGGACTTGAGCTGGTCGAAGAAGTCGAACACGATTTCCGCCAGCGGAATGCGGTAGTGCATCTCCACGCGGTCGGTGGAGATGTATTCCATCGTGCCCATAATGCCGCGGTGGTCCTGACACAGGTCCATCACCGAACCAATGAAATCCTTCGGCGTGATGATGTCGGCAGCGACCATCGGCTCGACGATCTTCTTGATCTTGCCGTCCGGGAATTCACTCGGGTTGGTCACCCGGTGCACGGTGTTGTCCTCGGCGGTCACCTCATACGGAACGTTCGGCGCGGTGGAGATCAGGTCGAGACCGAACTCGCGTTCAGACGCTCCGAGACGATCTCCATGTGCAGCAAGCCGAGGAACCCGCATCGGAAGCCGAAGCCCAGCGCCACCGACGTCTCGGGCGTGTAGATCAGCGCGGCGTCGTTGAGCTTGAGCTTGTCGAGTGCATCACGCAGTTCGGGGAACTGGGCGTTGTCGATCGGGAACAAACCGGCGTAGACCATCGGCTGCGGGTCGCGATAGCCGGGCAACGGCTCGGCGGCCGGGCGGACGGCCGAAGTCAGGGTGTCGCCCACCTTGGACTGGCTGACGTCCTTCGCGCCGGTGATGATGTAGCCGACCTCGCCGGCGCCGAGCGCCTTGGTGGGAGTCATGTCGGGGCTGATGACGCCAATCTCGATAGGCTCGTGCGTCATGCCGATGCCCATCATGTGCACCTTCTCACGCGACTTGCAGCTCACCGTCCTCCATACGGATATAGGTGACGATGCCGCGGTACGAGTCGTACACCGAGTCGAAGATCAGCGCACGCGCCGGCGCCTTCGGGTCGCCGTGCGGAGCGGGCACGTCCATGACGATATGGTCGAGCAGATCGGCGACACCTTCGCCGGTCTTGCCCGACACGCGCAGCACGTCACTCGGCTTGCATCCGATCAGTCCCGCGATCTCCTCCGCGTGCTTGTCCGGCTCGGCACTGGGCAGGTCGATCTTGTTGAGCACGGGGATGATGGCCAGATCATGGTCGATGGCCATATACAGATTGGACAGGGTCTGCGCCTCGATGCCCTGGGTCGCGTCGACGAGCAGCACCGCGCCTCGCAGGCGGCCAGTGCGCGGGACACCTCATAGGTGAAGTCCACGTGGCCGGGGTGTCGATCATGCCGAGCGTGTACTCGGTGCCCTCAAAGGTCCACGGCACGCGCACGGCCTGCGATTTGATGGTGATGCCGCGCTCCTGCTCGATGTCCATGCGGTCGAGGAAGCGGTCACGCATCTCTCGCTCGGGCACAATGCCGCTCAACTGCAAGATGCGGTCGGCCACGGTCGACTTGCCGTGGTCGATGTGTGCGATGATACAGAAATTCCGGATTAGCGACTGATCGGTAAACCCCTGGCTTGTTCTTCGGCTCAATCACCCCTGATCCGGTTCCTTTCGTCCGTGGTGCTCGTTCGTCGCGCCTTTGGCATCGTAAATGTGACGCCATGTGCCGCAAGTCACTGTTTACCGGTCACCGTCGGCAATTTCGACGACACACGGAACACGGGGTCGGTTTTATCCGAACATCGTGGTAGCATGACTCCCTGTATGTCCTTATAACACACATCGTTTGGAGAAAACGTGGCAAACATTAAGTCGCAGAAGAAGCGCGTGCTCACCAATGAGAAGGCGCACCTTCGCAACGTGGCTGTGAAGTCCGGCCTGAAGACCGCCATCCGCGCCACCCGCGAAGCCATCGCCGCCGGCGATAAGGCTGCCGCCGAAGCCGCCTACAAGGTCGCTTCCCAGAAGCTCGACAGCAGGCCGCTGGCGCTGGCGTGATTCACAAGAACCAGGCCGCCAACCGCAAGTCGGGCATGGCAGTCGCCATCAGCAGACCTTCCACATCCAGTTGTGCGGGTCCTCGACCTCGCCGAGCTGGATGCCGAGCAGCTCGTCACGCAGTTCGCAGGTGAGCTTGCCGGAGTCGCCGTCGGCGACGGCGACATCGAACTTCTCGGACTTGAAGCGGCCGATCGGGGTGATGATGGCTGCGGTACCGCAGGCGAACACCTCGGTGACCTCGCCGGACTTGATGTCGTCGAGCAGGTCGGTGAGCTTGATCATCGTCTCGACCACGTCGATGCCGCGATCCTGCATGAGCTGGATCAGGGAACGGCGGGTCACGCCCGGCAGGATGTTGCCGGTCAGGGACGGGGTCTCCACGTGGCCGTCCTTGTGCACGGCCATCATGTTCATGCCACCGAGCTCTTCGAGGTAGGTCTTGGTGGCGGCGTCCACGAAGCACACCTGCTCGCAGCCGTTCTCAACCCCCTTGTACTCGCCGAGCAGGGAGGCGGCGTAGTTGCCGCCGCACTTGGCGAAGCCAGTGCCGCCGGGGCCGGTGCGGAACCACTTGTCTTCAACCCAGATGCTCACCGGCTTGACGCCGCCCGGGAAGTACGGGCCGGACGGGGAGGCGATCACGCAGTAGTCGACTTCCTGCGGGGCGCGCACGCCGAGGAACGGCTCGGAGGCGAACATGAACGGACGCATGTACAGCGTGTACTCGCGGCGGGTGGGCACCCAGTTGACGTCGCGCTTGACGAGGCCGCCACGGAGCCGAGGAAGTCGTCCACGGACAGCTCGGGCAGGTACAGGCGCTTGGCGGAGTTCTGGAAACGCTCGGCGTTCGCGTCCGGGCGGAACAGCCAGGTGGAGCCGTCGGCGTGGCGGTATGCCTTCAGACCTTCGAAGACCTCCTGGGCGTAGTGCAGCACGGATGCGCCCGGATCCAGCTTCAGCGGCGCGTACGGCTCGATGCGACGGTCGCCCCAGCCCTCGCCCTTGGTCCAGCTCATGTGGGCCATGTTGTCGGAGAAGACCTGACCGAATGCCGGCTTGTCGATGAGCTCCTGGCGCTTCGCGTCGGATGCGGGATTGTCGTTCGGCAGCACGGTGAACGGCTCGGTGAGCTTGTCCAGCGCGGCGGAATCGTGATGATTGTTTTCTGTCATAACCACTTCTTTGATAACGTCGCCGTTTGCGTCACGGCGGCCAGATGGGGCAGTCGGCGCTTCTGGCACCGGCTCTGAGAGATACTTTCTCACACCGATGACGCATTCGGCGTGAGCTCGTTCACATTATGAAAAAGCCCACGCTTGTGGTGGGCTTTTCTCAAGCGTCACTCCCGTGTGTCACGCGGGAATCCGATGTGCTGTGCGAGACGGATCACTTGGCGTCCGCATCGGCGGCGGAGCGGCAGCAGCGGCGTCGGCGTCAGCAGTACGGAGCGGCAGCAGCGGACTCGGTGGTGTCCTCAGGCACCTCGACGCTGACGACGGAGGTCTCCGGATCGTCCATGTCGAGCTCGGCGCCTTCCGGCAGCACGACGTCCTTGAGCAGCACCTTGGTGCCGTCGGTCAGGCCGTCAACGTTGACCACGATGCGCTCGGGCAGGTTGGTGACATCGGCGCGGACCTTGAGCTCCTGCAGGTCGACGAACGCGACGGCGGCACCCTTCGGCGTGCCCTCGACGAACACCGGCACCTCGACGTCGATCTTCTCGCCGGCCTTGACCTCGTAGAAGTCGATGTGTTCAACGATGCGCTTGACGGGGTTGCGCTGCACATCCTTGACGACGGCCAGCTTGGTCTGGCCGCCGAAGGAGATCGAGAACAGCGCGTTCGTGTGGCGCAGGGCCAGCGTGGTCTCCTTCATCGGGAGCTTCACGAACGTCGGCTGGTCGCCGCCCGCGTACAAGGTGGCGGGGATAAGCTTGGCCACGCGCATGCGGCGCGCAGCGCCCTTTGCCGAATTCGTCACGGATGTCACCGGCGATCTTGATGGTGTTTGCCATAATGGTTCTCCTTTGAGTGTTACTTGTCGTTCTGTCTATTTGACGCCACGACGCGCCGCAGAACTCCCCAAGGAGGGGTGGTATTCAACGCCGAGTCGATTACGGCAGACCCGTTCTCGCGAATCGGAATACCCTCGCCAAAGCAACGAGAAACAATTATACGGCCGCGCGGGACATTCGATGGAACGTCTATCCCGGCAAACGAATCGAACGCCCGATCCGCCCGGCTGTTTCGTCGTCATGCCGTCATCGACCCCGGCGAGGCCCCCCCTACAATGGACGCAATGGGACATGCACCGAATCAGCTGGGAGGTTTGCAATGGCGCGTAACACACCACGGACAGTAGTTGGAGGCGGAATCGCGGCCTCCGTGGTAGCCGGCCCCACTTACGGGCTGGCGAATCTCATGTTCTCGTATGCGCTGGATGCACAGGCGAAGCACTCGATGCTCAGATCCGGCGGGGATGACGGCAAAGTCGCGGACAAAAGGGACCCCGCCTCGACGCGGCCGAAGAGGTCGAGGCGGCGGATTGGTTCGACCAGTCCAAGCAGCCGGTGGTCATCTCGGCGGAGGACGGCATCCAGCTTCATGGCTGGCTGTTCGATCCCGATTGCGCCGGTGCGAAGCCCCACCTGTATGCGATATGCTGCCACGGGTATTCGGGGCAACCGCAGGATATGGCGAAGTACGCGCATCGTTTCGCCCGTCTCGGGTTCACCGTGCTGGTTCCGGCGCTGCGCGGCCACGGGCTCAGCGAAGGCCGCTATGCGGGCATGGGATGGCTGGACCGCCGTGACCTGATGCGGTGGATATCGCTGATCATCGACAGCGACGCGGACGCCCGCATCCTGCTGCAGGGCAAGTCCATGGGCGCGGCCGCGGTCATGATGACCGTCGGCGAGCCGGACCTGCCCAGGAACGTCGTGGCGGCGGTCGAGGATTGCGGCTATGCGTCGGTCGGCCAGCAGTTCATCGACTGCGCGCGATCGATGTTTCACCTGCCGAAGTTCCTCGCCAAGCCGATCGTGACGACGATGGGGGCGATCGCGCGGCGGCGTGCCGGGTACGGTTTCCAGGAAGCCTCGTGCGTGGAACAGCTGAAGCATGCCACGATTCCGATGCTGTTCATCCACGGCGGCGCGGACGATTTCGTGCCATCCAGGGCTTTGGACGAGAACTTCGACGCCTGCGCGAGCATCGACCGGCAGAAACTGCTGATTCCCTCGGCAGGTCATTCCATGAGCGCCAGCACGGCACCGGTGGTGTACTGGAAGACGGTGACGAATTTCGTCACCCGCGTGTTCGGACTCTGACGGCAGCTTCCCGGCCGAAGCCGCCATGCACTCCGCCGAGCTGAATATGAATTGGGAGTGGTCCGCTGGAAATCCATCCAGCGGGCCACTCCCGTATCGTTTCGCTCCGTCCGCACCGGTGAGCCGGCGCGGTGACGGTTACGAGATGAGCTCCTTCACGGCGGCGATGACGGACTGCAGGCCGGCCTTGGCGTCGCCGAACAGCATCTGCGTGTTGGGCTCGAAGTACAGCTCGTTCTCGATGCCGGCATAGCCCTTGCCGCGACCGCGCTTCATGACGACCACGTTCTGCGCCTTGTCGACGTCGAGAATCGGCATGCCGGAGACCGGGGTGCCGGGGCGACGCGCGGCCGGGTTGGTCACGTCGTTGGCGCCGACGACCAGGCCACGTTGGCGGACGGGAACTGCGGGTTGATATCGTCGAGGTCGATCAGCTCCTCGTACGGCACGTTGGCCTCGGCGAGCAGCACGTTCATGTGACCGGGCATACGTCCCGCGACCGGGTGGATCGCGTACGACACCTCGACGCCATGACCCTTGAGCAGGTCGCCCAGATCGGCCAGCTCGCGCTGCGCCTGGGCCTGCGCCAGACCGAAGCCCGGCACGAAGATGACCTTGTCGGCGTACACCAGCTGCACGGCGACGTCATCGGCGCTGGTCTCCTTCATCGTGCCCTCGGCCGTCGGCTTCGCCGCCGGCCGAGGCGCCACCGCCGAAGCCGCCGGCGAGCACGCTCATCAGCGGACGGTTCATGGCCTTGGACATCGCCAGGAGAGCGTGACCCGGTACCGCGCCGACGAGTGCGCCGGCGACGATCAGCGCGATGTTGTTGATCGCCAGACCGCTCATGGCGACGGCGGTGCCAGTGCAGGCGTTAAGCACCGAGATGACGACGGGCATGTCAGCGCCGCCGATCGGGATGACGAACACCAGACCGTAGCACAGCGCAAACACCGTGGTCAGCACACACCACAGCAGACGCTGCTCGGGCTGCACGCAGCATGACGAACGAGACGACGGTGAGCACAATGAAGCCGATGTTCCACACGCCCTTCGCGGGAGGGTGAGCTTGCGCAGGAACTGACGCCCTGCAGCTTGCCGGCGGCGATCAGCGAGCCGGTGAACGTGACGGAACCGATCATGATGCCAAGTCCGGCGGTGATCAGCACGACCAGCGTCGGCAGCTCCTCGGAGGTGAGGATGTCGTTGAGCGCGCGACGAGGGCCGCCGCGCCGCCGCCGACCGTGTTGAACACGGAGACGAGCTGCGGCATGTCGGTCATCTTGACCTTCTTCGCGCTCCACACGCCGACGATCGTGCCGATGAGGATGCCGACGATCAGCAGCACGACGGCGACAGATGCTCGAAGCCGTTGCCGATCTCGGTGACGAACAGCACGATGAACGCCATAGCCACCGCCATGACCATGCCGGCCGCGGAGATCAGGTTGCCCTTTGCGCGCGGTCTTCGGCGAGTTCATCATGTGCAGGCCGACGACGAACAACACGGCGGCCAGCAGATACACGAACCATTCAACGACGCCAAGCGGGTTGCTCAGCACTTCAGCAAGGGTACCCATTACTTGGCCTCCTCATTCTTGTCGGCGGACTTCTTCGATTTGTCGGACTTGAACATCTCCAGCATGCGGTCGGTGACCACGTAACCGCCGACGACGTTCATCGTGCCGAGCACGGCGGCGAGGAAGATGAACTCCCAGGCCAGGAGCGAGGTGGCGTGCGCGCACGGCGACGATGACGACACCGACGATGACGATGCCGTGGATGGAGTTGGCGCCCGACATCAGCGGCGTATGCAGGGTGGCGGGCACCTTGCCGATGACCTCGACGCCGATGAGCAGCGCGAGTATGAACAGTGTGATGGCAACGATGATGTCCATGGATTATTCCTTGCTTTCTGCGGCGAGACGTCCGGCTACGATGAGGGCGTCGTCAAGTTCCTCGTTCAGGTCGATGCTCAGACGACCGTCATGCACGAAGTGGGCGAGCACGTCGCCCACGTTGCGGGCGAGCAGGTTCGAGGCGGTGTTGGAAACCGCGCTGGCGAGATACGGGGCACCGATGATGGTCACTCCCCATCGGTCACCTGCGTGACGACGCGGGATCCTCGACATTGCCGCCCAAGTCGCTGGCCGCACAGTCGACGATGACGGCACCGCGCTTGAGGCCGTCCACGCCGGCCTTGGTCAGCAGCATCGGAGGCTTGCGACCGGGAACCTTGGCCGTGGTGATGATGACGTCGAACCCGGCTGCCTTCTGGTCGACGGCCGTCTGCTGGGCGGCCTGCTCCTCGGCGCTGAGCTGGCGGGCGTATCCGCCCTCGCCCTGCCCCCCTTGGAGAAGTCGAGACCGAGATCGAGGAACTTCGCGCCCAGCGACTCCACTTCGCCGCGCGAAGCGGGACGCACGTCGTACGCGGTGACCACGGCGCCCAGACGGCGGGCGGTGCCGATGGCCTGCAGGCCGGCGATGCCCGCGCCCAGGATCAGCACCTTGGCCGGGCGGATCGTGCCGGCGGCGGTCGTCATCATCGGGAAGAACGAGCCATAGGCGTTCGCCGCCACCAGCGCGGCCTTGTACCCCATGACCGAATTCTGGGACGTCATCTCGTCCATGGACTGCGCGGAGCTGAGCTGGCGAGGCAGCTTCTCCATCGCGACACCGACAAGACCGGCCGCCTGGAGGGCGTCCACATACGCGGCATCGGTGAACGAGCCGAGCATGCCGATCACCCATGTGCCGGCCTTGAGCCGCGCGACCGTCTCGGCAGACGGACGGTACGAATCCGAGCACGTCGGCGCGCGCGATCACATCGTCCGCAGCGACGACCTCGGCCCCCGCCTTGGCGTAATCATCGTCGGTATATTGTGCGGCGATTCCGGCGCCGCTCTGCACCAGGCAGGACACACCTGCTTTCTTCAACCGTGTGACGATATCCGGCGTCAATGCGACGCGGGTTTCGTCCTGCGATGTCTCGTTGAGGACACCGAACACCACGGTGGCTTTCTGGGTTTCAGCCATGAGACCCCTTTCTTCGTCGAACTCAAGCGTTCTTTTGCTTACCGTTGCAAGTGTACCGAAGGAATCGACTTTTTGGCGCGTTCCATTTCACCTGACGAATGGCCGCGGGCGAGCGGGCGACCCGCACGACGCCGTTTCCTACGCTACCGTAAGGTGAAAAAGGCGTTTCTACGGGTAATATTCATGTGTTAAGCGTTATCAGGTCTCAAGGAGCGTCACGTGTCATTGTTCACCTCAGTAAGACAGCAAGCTGCGAATATCACGCAGAAGGCACTTCGTTTGGGAGGTGACTTCGCGCACCCGGTCAGCGACGATTCCTCCAACGGCCCGGATTACGCGGAGAACAACGCTCTTGCCGCGAACGGCGAGATCAGCCTCCCGAACACCGCCGAATGGGCAGGATACCCGACCACGACGCTGATCGACAGCACGACGGGCCTGCTCACCACGAAGACCGAGGGCAACCCGCCGCTTGACGAGGGCATGTCCATCTACGACATCTATGCGACCGCGCCGAACGCATGGGCGACGAGCCGCTGTACACCTACAAGGACGACTCCGGCAAGTGGGTCACCAGCACAGCGAACGAGACGCTCGCCGACATCCGCAGCGTCGCCAAGGGCCTGCTGCACTACGGGCTGAAGAAGGGCGACGGCGTGGCGTTCATGTGCCGCACCTCCTACGCGTGGGATGTCACGGACGCCGCGATCATGGCTTGCGGCGGCGTGCTCGCCACCATCTACGACACCGACTCCGCCGAGCAGATCCGCAACATCGTCAACAATTCGGACGCGCGGCTGCTGATCGTCGAGACCGCCGACATGCGCGACAAGGCAGAGGGCGCGATCGAGGAATGCCCGTCGCTGGAGACCATCCTGTGCATCGAGACCGGCGGCCTGGAGGGAGATCAAGGCGTACGGGGCCGCGGTGAGCGACGAGGAGCTCGACGAGCGCATCGACTCGATCAAGAAGACCGACCTGTGTTCCATCGTGTACACTTCCGGTTCCACGGCGGCCCCCAAGGGCGTGGAGATGACGCACGAGCACTACTGCACCACCGCATTGAACCTGCCCGTCTACATGCCGGACCTGCTGCACAACAAAGAAGAACTCCGTGCTGCTGTTCCTGCCGCAGGCGCACTCGTTCGCCCGCGCGATCAACTACATCTGCGTGGCGAGCAACATCAGGATCTACATCGCCCAGGGTATCAAGACGCTGATCGCCGACCTTCAGGTCGCCCGGCCGTCCGTGATGATCGTCGTGCCGCGCGTGCTGGAGAAGGTGTACAACGCGGCGTCCCAGAAGGCCGGCCACGGGCCGAAGGGCGTGGCGTTCGCCGCCGCGGTGGTCGCCGCGCAGAACTACATGAAGGAGCTGGGTGCCAAGGGCAAGGTCGGTGTGCTGGCCAAGACCCGCCGCGCCGCCTTCGACCCGATCGTCTACAAGACGCTGCGCGACGTGCTCGGCGGCCGCGCCCAGTGGATCGTCGCCGGCGGCGCCCCGGGACCCCGAACTGCTCGCGTTCTTCCGCGGCGCGAACGTGCCCGTGTACGAGGGCTACGGACTGACGGAGACGACCGCGCCGTGCGCGTTCAACCCGCTCGGCGTGCCGTAC
>VOFH01004259.1_pt1 | contig 16020 bp, 31 predicted proteins | sample 5384091 | NCBI WGS metagenome assembly VOFH01 (sample SAMN12384727, study PRJNA508395) | human gut metagenome | isolation source: healthy gut G | host: Homo sapiens
CCACGCCCAGATGGCTGTCTACTTCGCCGAGCGCATGCCTGAGTAATGCCGTTTCAGATCGATGGCAGAGGGGATATGATAGCTCCGCCTTGACATCCCGTCCCATTGGCGTTCCCTCTAATAGCACCGTACAATTCGTGGCCGCTATATTTCCATTGTCTGGATCGTATTCAGGATTTGAGGCGCTTGGGTAATGATGGAGTCAAATACATACTGAGCGCGGTTCCCCATTACTTGATTGGCCAGAGCGTTGATTGACCGGCCGCGGCGAAGGAGAAGGACTGCCTCCTCCGGATGCTGTTCAACCACGATTGGGAAAATAGAGATGTTGCAAGAAATATGATGCTCCCCACAATCAGTTCTTCCTCTGCAAATGAGAAAGCAGTGCAACTTCTTCTGTAAACGGCTGCAATTCTTCGTGACGAGATCCAAACCATGTTGAAATTGAATGACCCAACAAACTTTCTTTTTTCGCACGCAAAATTTGTTCTCCGCCCAAAGTTGATTCGCTGATGCATAACTCCTGATCCACCACCAATTCCCTCTGAGATACTGGAAATTGCCGTGCCTACCAATCTGTAAGAATGTAACAGGGTAAGCTGATTTTCAATGGAAAAGGTCGCCAAAGCCACAAGCCCGGGGTGTGAAGGGTTCCCAACCAGTCTTTTCCGGCCATATTCAACACACCGATTATTCTTCCGTCTCGATCATGGATTGGGGCTGCAGAACAAGTTCCATCATGCTGAGCCGCGCAATAATGCTCGGCACCATAGACCTGGACGGGAGAATCCTCCAGAACTGCCAGGGTAATGCCGTTTGTTCCGATGTAGCGCTCCTGCCAACAGACTCCCAGAGAAAATGAACTTTTGGTCTCCATCTCAGCGTAGTATTCATCACCGCAAAGAATAGAGCATATAGCCGTCTGGGTTATGGAGAGATCAAATTCTTAGTTTCCCCCCACCAAGGAATGCATTTTTTTCCATGATTGGCTTCGCAATGTCAATCAGAGTTTGATTGGCCGCCTGCAAAGTGAAGTTCAGGCAAGGATAAAATCGGAGCACAGAGGGCTTCGTCATATCCCCATGGAAGTCTCTGCTGCGCATCCAAGATGAAGCGTATAAAGTATTTGCGCTACTTTGCAAGCAATTCTCTTCTTCTGACAGGGGAAAGCGGACGGGCAAAAAGTCCCGTCCGCTTTTGCCGATTTATTTATATTACAGAATGGATTTCAGATACTCTACTACCTCTGCTTTGGGCGATGGGCGGAAAAATTCCCTTGTGTTTCCGCCCCTCATGTGATACATATTCCGCCATGGGTCAGCTGTTCCTCTGTGACGCCATAGTGGAAAAGACGCTTAATGCCGATCGAGCGGTTGAACGATTGCAGAGAATCGCTGACAATGCGACCGATCTCCTTTGGGGCGGGCTTGGGCCGGGATTTCGGCGCCAAGAATTTTACCGATCCTTGCAATGCGGTCAGGAATGACCTCGCTCACCGATGAGGGCATAAAAAGGCAGAACCAGGCGCATGCGGTTCCATGATGGACGTGACCATATACACCTACGCCGTGAGCTATGGCATGACCCAAATGAAGGCCGACCTGGTAAACGCCTGTCCACGGCCATACAGAGGCGATCAGCAACTGTTCCAGTTCCTCCAGATTGCCAGGGTTCTTTCATTGCGGCAGCAGATGCTTTACAATCATCTCCATGAGCGAGGCTAGCAGTTCCCATCATAACTTGGCGGCTTGCAGGTATATGCTTCTGCACTGTGGGAAAATGCATCCCATGGCTGTGGCTGCGATCATGGAGGGAGCGCAGTCAGCAGTACGGGAGATCCAAAATAGCCACAGCATCGGGGCCAGCAAAGGGATTGCTTAAAAATATGCTTGTAATTTGCTTCCTGATCAACACAACCCCAATGTCAGTGCTCTCTGACCCTGTACCGCAGTGGTGGGGATGGCAAACAGCAGGTTGCTGCGGCGGATCGGCAGTTGTCGCCCCGGTATAAATAATATCCCCGTCTACGTCAACTTTATGCAGGAAAATTGCTTTGGCTGTGTCCATGGCGCTGCCCGCCAAAGGCGACAATAGCGAACACGTCATGTTCTTTGGCAGCCGTGATGCCGCTGCGCACAGTCTCCACTGGCGCGTCAGGCAGAGAGCCATGGAAGACACAAGGTGTGAAGCCTGGCTGCGGATGCTGTCAACAGAATTCAATAACCCAAGGGAATAGGTTTTATTGCCGCACACCACCATGATATTTTTGCCTGCGCCCCATTGTTTTAAAAGTTCCCGGTTTGATGAACACTGTTTCTTCCCGCCACTACGAAAGACGGAGCATGAAAATTAAATTCGGTTAACATAAGAATTCCTCCTTACAATAATTAGGGACCCGCTACAAAATACCTAGCATAAAAGCTGCCAATTGTGTCTGCGGGACAAAGATGGACAAAAACAAGGAAAAATAGAGGGGCAAGTACATCGAATTATGACAGATTCAGAAACAGATCCATTCGATTGAAAATTTTGAGAATTTTATTATCTCGCCATGAGAATTTTCTTTGCGGAAGGCTTATTCCATTTCGTGGAGAGACGTTTCTCAGCCCACTGGCTTTTGAGATGGACATACTGAACTCATCAGAATAGCCAAAAAGAAATGGTTTTATCAAATGATCCAAATTTCACTGGTTTACCAGATGTTCAGGCAAAGGTGTCCGTTATGGCAAAAGCGATTGCTCGCATTTAGTCAGGCACGCAAAAGCGTGACCAAATATAAGGAGTGTGGTTTTATGCTGACGCAAGCAAAAGAGCGGGAACTGCAGAATTTTGCCCGTGAAATTCGAATCCAAAACCATCCGACAGATTGGGATTCGGGGATTTGGACACATCGGTGGATGTATGTCAATCGCGGATCTACTGAGTGTCCTGTATGGGGAGGACATGAAGTACGATCCCCAAAATCCTTCTGGGAGGACCGGACTGGTTGGTTTGCTCCAAGGGCCACGCGGGGACCGGCCATCTATGCGGCACTGGCACTGAAAGGCTTTTTCCCGATGGAGTGGATGGAAACGTTGAACCAGCCTGGGACAAATTTACCCAGCCATTGTGATCGCCGGAAGACGCCGGGTATTGATATGACCACAGGTTCTCTGGGGCAGGGGCTCTCAATTGCAGCCGGCATCGCGCAGGCACACCTTTTTAAATGAAAAAAGAACACTGTTTATTGCATTATGGGGAGACGGGGAGTCCTGGAGGGCCAAAATTGGGAAGCCATCCTGTATGCGGCACAGCAGAAGCTGGGAAATCTTATCCCTTTGTGGATGACAATAAAGCCCAGATTGACGGCTACGTTAGTCATGATTAATGAGATGGAGAGCTATGTAGACAAATTTAAGAGCTTCCACTGGGATGCTGTTGAGATCAACGGACACGACTATAATGCCATTCATGAGGCAATTCTAAATGCCAAAGCGGTTCAGGATAAGCCCAGCGCCATTATTCTGCACACCATCAAGGGGAAAAGGCTGCACATTTGCCGAGCGCACCCGGTGCCATCATATTGCTGTGTCCAAAGAGGATATGGAGGAAGCTTCCAGGCGCTTTCAAGCCTGATTTTGACAAAAAAGGAGGAATATTTATGGCTATCAAGTAATGAACAAGATTGAGATGGAGCCTTCCGGTCTGTCAGAGACTTATTTTCATACCATGATGCGTTTGATGGGTGAAAATCGTGATATCATGGAGCTGGAAGCTGACCTAGGCGTTTGCATTCTCGGCGGCGGATACAAAGAAATGGAACAAACCTACCCGAAACAGCTGTTCAACTGCGGGATTCAGGAAGCCAATATGGTCGGGGTCGCCTGTGGCTTGTCCGCGGTTGGGAAGATCCCCTTCTGTCATACCTTTGCACTGTTCTTGGCTCGCCGTGCCAATGATCAGATTTTTATTTCTGCCTGCTATGCAGGGTCCAATATTCGCTTGGTTGGATCTGATCCCCGCGTAATGGCTGCTTTCAATGGGGGTACGCATATGCCCTTTGAGGACGTTGCGGCTTTGCGCGCCTTCCCCGAATTGACAATTGTAGAACCCACCGATAGCGTGATGTTGGTCAACCTGATGGATCAACTGGCAAAACTCCAAAGGTGCCTATTATATCCGTATGGCCCGAAACCCATGGCCAGAGTTTATCAGGAAGGCTCTGATTTTACCATCGGAAAAGGCTGTGTGATTCGTCCGGGGCTCGATGTCACCATTGTTGCCGCTGGAATGATGGTCGCCGAAGCGATGGAGGCCGCAGAGTTGCTGGCAGCCGATGGAATTTCTGCCCGTGTGGTGGACATGTTTACGATCAAACCCATTGATGAAGATCTTTTAACAACCTGCGCGCAGGAGACAGGTGCAATTGTCACAGCTGAAAATCACAACATTATTGGAGGCCCGGGCAGCGCAGTCTGTGAGACGCTGGGCAGCAATTGCCCCTGTCCCTGTTGAGCGTGTGGGCGTCAAGGACAGATTCGGCGAGGTTGGCCCCATTGACTATTTAAAACAGGTCATGGGCCCACTGCCCAGTGACATTGCCGTGGCAGCAAAAAGTCAATTTCCCGGAAATAAAGTCGGAAGAGAAGGAGAAAACACGCGATGAAAAGGACAAGAGCCGTATTGGTTGCGCCTAAGCAGTTTGATTTTGTTCAGGAGGAAATCCCAAAGCTGAAAGAAAATGAAGTGCTGTATAAAACCATCAGTGTAGGACTGTGCCATTCTGACATCCCCGCATATCGCGGAACCAGCGCCATGGGCTTCGGAAACAAACATGGCTATGACGCAATGATCAAGAACCCTCAGTTCCCCATGGGAATTGGGCATGAGCCAGTATGCGTTGTCGAGGATGTAGGCAGTGCCGTTACATGTTTCCGACAAGGCGATTTGGTGACGGGCGTACTCAGTACCTGTATTGCGGATTACAATGTAGCAGCCAACGCACAAATGATCAAGATCCCGGAGACATCAAAGCCGATCGACGCCTGCCCGGGTGAGCCGATGATGTGCGTGGCCAACATTATTGCGTGCCGTGGAGCCGAAAAATGGGAGACCGGATTGCTGTGATAGGGTGCGGTTTCATGGGGCGTATGGTTATTGCCGGACTGAAAAGTCAGGCTCTAGGCGATATTGTTGCCATCGACTTGGATGAAAAGCGTCTGGAAATGGCTGTTCAATACGGGGCGACAAAGACTCTAAATACCAAAAATGTAGATGTTGAGGATGCCACGTTTGAGTTGACCCATGGGAGAATGTATGACTGTATTGTAGAGATTACTGGAAGCCTGCGCGGGCTGCAGACTGCTCTTTTCGGTGGCAAAAATATCGGGCCGCGGCAAGATCCTTACGCCGTCTGTGTATTCAAAAAATGAGACATGGACAGAGGAGATGGCCACAATATGATGTACCGCTCTCCCATTATCCATGTGGTTCATCCTTATTATACGAATGAATACATGCATACTCTGGAAATCGGAGTGGAAGCTTATGTCAAGGGTGTATTCCCCACAGAGGAATTAATCACCCACCGTATCCCATTCGAACGGGTTGACGAAGGCTTCCGGCTGCTGGATGAACCCGCCCGGATATATTAAGGGGATTATTACATTTTAAGAATCTCGCAGATTGATGAAAAAAGGAATAGAAAGGAGCGTCCATGAAAGAAACTGAATCCATCCAAACTGTGGATACAAATATTAAGATTCCTTTTGGAAAGCGTTCTGCTTTGGGTTAGAGATTTCGGAAATAACTTTGTTTGGACCTTTGTGGGATCCTATCTGATGATTTTCTCACAGATGTGTTTGGAATCCCCCATGGCAGCCGTCTCTTTTGCTGATGCTGATTGCTCGGGCGTGGGACGCCATCAATGACCCAATTATTGGAGGCCTATCCGACCGCACCAGAACTCGCTGGGGCCGTTACCGGCCTTGGGTGTTACTGATGTCCTTCCCAGCAGCAATCATTACGGTGCTGACGTTCTGGGCACACCCCGATTGGTCTGATACATCCAAGATAGTTTATATGTATGTGACATACGCTCTGCTGGTACTATGCTATACCGGAGTGAATATCCCATACAGCGCAATGACCAGCGTCTTGACTCAAAATACAGATGAGCGCGCGAAGTTGTCCACCATGCGAATCACCCCGCCAACGTCTCTATCGCGGGGGTCGGAATTATCGTCGTCCCAATGGTTTCGGCCCTGGGCGGGGGAACGACGCAATCGGTACCGTTTGACCACAATCATTTTTGTGATTATCTTTATGATCTGCGCCTCGGTTGTGTTTGTGACGCAGAGAGAGGTTGTTCCTCCCCGGTCAAACATAAATATCCCCCGGGATACAGTTTAAATCAATGCTGGTAAACCGCCCGTTTTTGATTGCATTCTGCGGCCAACTGCTGTGGGGTTTCTTTATCCACGGCAGAGGGTCCATGTATACTTACTATTTTAAGTATGTTCAGGGCGACGCAGGTTGATGTCTCTATATAATCTTGTAGGACTTGTACCTCTGGTTGCGGGCTGCTATCTTTTAAAGCATGGTACAATTTTAATGGCAACAAAGGGCGCGTCACCGCTTACGGCTGTATTGGAGCAGGTATCGCTATGATTCTTATGCGATTTACCTCACCTATCGGTTCGCCTGTCCCATTCTATGCGCTGTGTGCAATCTCTAAATTCTTTGAAGGGGTTTTGGCTTCTGGTATTTACGGCGTGATTCCCGACACGGTAGAATACGGGCAGCTGAAAACCGGGGTTCGAAACGACGGCTTTTTGTCTGCATTTATCTCGCTGGGAAATAAATTTGGCATTGCATTGGGCAGTGCCGGCGTGGCGGCCGCTCTGGCAGTTTTGGGGTTCCAAGCGAATGTGACGCAGACTCCTTTGGTCACCGGCACCATCAACAATTTCTTTACTGTAATTCCAGGAATCTTGTCTGTTCTCTGCGGAATTGTCTTCTTGTTCTACAAAATTGACCGAAAGACCTTCAATGATATTTTGTCAAAGCTGAACGACAAAGGGCAATCTAATGACCCAGCTCTTGATTAAAGCAAAACTCGCTTCAACTAGATTTTTAGTCTCATAGCGGTCAGTCCGGCTCAAACGCTTCCAATTATTGGGGCGGTATTTGAGCCGGGCTGTTCGTTTTTGGAATTTCAGATCATGAGCACCATATTGCGGCACGGTTTCGATTCCTGTATGCTATAATAAAGAAAACTGATTGTATGGTCCAATCCTCAAATTTGTCTTTCTCAATGTTTCGGCAAAATCAGTTTCAGAGCCTCCCATACTAGACCATGCTCTTGCAAGCAAACAGTGGGTTCCACATGTGCAGGCAAAAACGATAATATACTTGCGACAGGAGATGATGTCTATGCTACAATCGCAAATTCATTGCCAGCAACAAATCCTATCAGCCGAAATGAGATAATCATTAAAATCTTTGCAGTTACCAATGGCTGGACTGCAGGCAGAATTAATCCAGTTTGCAGAAGAAACCCAATGGTAGATCTGGACCAATTCTATAAAGATTGGCAGAACGGGGACCAATTCGCTTATGACTTTTTGTGAGGATTTTCCGGTTCCATTTTTGAGATCGTGGATCCCGTCCCGTCAGGCGGCCAATGAAAATGATTCTGCTCAGATTGCTGATGGCGGTTCAATACAACATCAGGAAACCTTTTCAGAGTATGTGAAGGAACAGCTTCCACAAATTTTGAAATATCTTCCATTTCGCCATGCGACATGGTGCGAATACATCATTGACAGTTCCGACCATCGCGGATACCAGACGAACCGCTCGATTTGTTGGCTTCCTTCATGGGAAGTTCAGTGGAAGAGGCAACGCAGGCTTTGTACGCTGTGCAGAGCTTAGATCCGACCGGGAGGTGCTCGCCTCTGAGGAATGTTTAATCCTCCAATTAGTTCACAGTCCCTATTTTAACAAATATACTCTGAACATCATTCAGGATTATCTTCCCTCTGGCGAAAGGAAATATAGAAAAAATCTCAAAAAAGATCTGAAGATTCCTTTGCTGAAGCACAACGCTGCTTGGTCAAGTCATTCAAGCATTTAACCCGATTCCCAGCAATGGGTTTTTGCAGTCCAGAGATTTGCCTGTCTATATAATCCTTTGATGCTGCTGTGGAAACCAGGCCGTGAAATTACGGTGTTTTTACAACCAGCGGGCTCTGCCTAAAATTGTCTGCCCCGGAATATCTTGCTATAATAGAACAGCAGAAAACAACAAAATTAGGTGCTTATTTAAAAGATCAAAATCATCGAATCATAAGGATGCAACAGGATCTGAGCGACGAGAATCTACCCTGATCAAAATGATCCGTTTTATTTTGACAGACAAAAAGAATACCTCTTGGGCAAGTCCCAGCCCCCGTTCCTCTGTCTGTTCAGGAAATCGCCCAAGAATTGCACTCTCCATCAAAGTACCATCAGCCGCGGCATCCAAGACAAGTATATTTTCTTTTCTGGACACACGGTTCCGCTTCGGGAGTTTGTACGGCAAGGTAGGAAATGGAGCGCCCGTAAACAAAAAGAATGCTGAAAATCTGTTTTGACCGCATTATAGACGCAGAAGATAAATTGCATCCTTTGTCAGACGAAAGCTTGCGTCGAGTGCTGTCTTCCATGGATATAGAAGTGTCACGACGGACGGTGACTGAATACCGAAAAGAATTCGATATTCCATCCGCGGCATATCGGAAACGGAAAGAACGATAAAATTCTGAAAAGGTGGAGATTCATAAACGCCTCCATAGGCCGATAAGCTGGAGGCCAAGTATCAGGAGACAGGCAGTCCCTAAACAATATCTAGTATCTCCATTTTCTGACCGCCAAAAGTCCCGAAAACAAAATAATAAAGTTAAAAGTCCGCAAATTGCAAGTGCAAGTTGGACACCTGCACGGTAGAAATTAGTTAAGGCAACACCGCAGAACACGCAAAGGAAAGGCCCTGCGGAAGATTCCACCCGGCAGGGCATATATACGCCATTCCATCAGCGCTGCAGCCGACTGGGATTTAAGCCGTCAGGCAGGATCGCCTGTCAGCCAGAATCAGATTCGCCAGCGAACATTGACACGAAAAGCAGCAAACGGATCATCAACGAACTTCCAAAACTCAAAAACACCTCCGACATTGATAAAACCACTTGTGCTCAAATCGAGCACAAGCTGCATCCAGCGCAATTTGGCCTTAACAAAAAGAGCCCCGCACGTTGATTGCTCCCTCCATGAGAGACAGTGAGAGTAAAAGACACTGTCAAAACAGGAGGGAGCATTATTATGGCGTGCTTCTGGGGTATCCTAAACCGGGAACGCTATTACGGCAGGCGCTTTACCTGGCAAAGCCAGAGCTCGTCCAGATGATCGAGCACTATATCCACGGGGTAACATCTGAGGGCAGCGGAACTGGGGCGTGCTTATCCCCACGGAGAAACGCAAGCTCCCCACGGCAGCATAAAAAGTGGCTTCAACGCCTATATCAAGCCATCCTTTTCTCGCATATCGTTTTTCCATGCCTGATACTTTTCGGATCTGCTCTTAATAGATGGTGCTTTTATTTTGTCAAGCGCATCTTCCTCACGTAGTTTATTCTGTATCACTTGATCTCGCACATTCTTGCAATACGCTTGCCATTCTTCAAGGCGCTGTTCGAGCTCTTTTTAATCTCTTTGATCTCTTTTTCCCTTATCCTATATTCCTGTGCACGCAAAGACGTTTTTGAGACTCTAAATACCCATCTAATTCCAGATGCCTTTTATTTACCCAAGTCTGATAGCTATGCCTATTTTTTGAATACGCTTTTTCTACTGAACTGCTTTCTAATTTCTTAGACCAGTTTAGTTGAGGGGCCAATTTTATTGCATGGTTGGTTTCGAACTCAGGATTTCTGCTGTGGCAGAACACATTTCTTCTTGAATATGGTATGAAATATTTTCCACACAATCTGCATTTCTTAGGAATTGATCTCTGATGTCCCAGCGCAAACGTCTCCGCAGCTACTAAGCCGCTGATTGTTTTGCATATCCATGTCTGTGGCCGCGCCTTACTTAGCTTATTTAACTTCTTTCTCTCTGCCTGTTCTTCACCATACCATTCGTCATTATTATCCAAACTATGAACAATATCGGGTTGGCAATCTTGCAGAGCCTCTCGTATCAAGCGATTTCCGCAAAATCTTCTTTCTTCAGATACCTGTCGAAAACGCTTGGCAGTTCTATTCAGATTTTATCAATTTCATTCATAAGGGTAAAGATACTGTTAACGTAACGCTCCATTTCAGCTTTTCTATGAACAACCATGCATCGGCTCGCATCTTGACAGTTGTTTATTCCGTCCAAGCATGCATCTGGTCTGCCTGTGGCCATTTCTTTCCCCTAATTCCATGTGACCTATAACAGTCACCATAAATAAATCTAATCTGGTCATCTGTCGTATAACCCGCGTCTGCCAAACATTTCTTTTGTCCAAACATTATTCTAACTATGAAATCGAATTTTCCATTTCAGAGCGAGCGTACGAACGCTGTTCATTTTGGTCTTTTGTTATAAATCGTTTCAAGCGTAACCAACCACGGTCTTTCTCCGTGCCTGGAACTTGCATTTTACGCTGCTGTTCATTTTCCTCTTCATTTGATCGAATTCGATTCAGTTCAGAATTTCTCAACTGCACAATGGGTATCATGGGTAAAGCCAAAAAATCTGCTGCATCCACTTTTCATCAAATGCCCCCGCTATCTTCATTATACGATTAGATATGTCCAGTATCTCCAGTTGATCCAGTCCTGTTTTAGAACTCTTAACCCCTCATATACCGACTGAATTGTATTTGAGCTTAAGCCAAATATATAATTGACAATACCGCATACTGGAAGTCATACTTGAAAGCACTTTTGCATTCGCTGTCTGTAACGATCAGTAGTGTTTCTTTTTATCAGCTCACGGCTTGATCCGTCAACTTGTGAATTTGAAAGATAACGCTTTGGATCCATTTAATCTTATCATTTTCGCTAAAAAATTATTAAAAACAAATTATGGATTGCAATTATTGGATTTTTACCAAAATCAAAATAACATTCTCTTAATCTCATAAGAATGACCAATGAATGTGTTAAAATATTGATTAATCAATTTTTCATCGTTCACTATTCTTTCTCCACCGACGTTGCGTTACTATATTTCATGTGCTGACCGGGCACCTGCAAATGCGCTCAAGCCAGCATTAACACACAACCTCAGATCTTTTTGAAAGGAAAGTGAACGGCTATGGCTTCGCCATCCAAGGTATAGTGGGGGAACGTGAACAATATCCCACCGGGCTGCGTCAGCTACCATTTTCTTCGTTGTACGCAAAGGGAAACTCCCCATAACCCTCTAGAACTGGAAAGCTCGCTCGTACTAACCAACCCGGACACCGTGTTCATTCGAGGAAGCCGTTGAAGCTGTTAGCTCCGGGCGTATGACGGCATCGGAATCGTCATCCCTAAGGACAGTGGTCCGCCGCTATTGATCTGGATACTGTCCGTGATCCTGATACTGGCTGGATTGATCCCTTGCGTGAGATCATCGAACGCTGTGTGGAAGCTATACGAGGTTTCCATGTCTGGGTATGGCTTCCATATTCTGGGGCACTATAATTTCGGGTCCTTACAATGGACGCGCCGCCGGCTACCGGAAAACAACATCTTTCGTCCCGATGTCGATCGCACGACAGGGAACACCAAGCGCAATCAAAACGGCGAGATTATCTACAAGCGGCCGGAGATCGAAATTTACAGCCAGTCGCAATATATCGCGCTGACTGGCGACCTTTGGACTCAATCGTGATTTGCGTGACCTGAGTACCCTCATATCCGAGTTAGCACAGCGTTTTGCTGAGCCCAATCAACTAAAAAATACAGACTCCAACTCCGACAGTTCCCCTTCACTCGAGTTCCCTGCTTTTGCCTCCAACTCAGACAACGACGCCTCCGATCGAACAAATTTGAAGAAGGCTCGAAATGCAAAAGAATGGCGATAAGTTTTCGAAGCTGATGGATGGCGATTTGAGTGAGTACAACGGCGACCACAGTCGATGCGGATTTGGCACTGTGTTCCCGCTGGCCGCCTACTGGACGCGTGCCGATCGCAACATCATGGATGCCATTTTCCGCATCTCCAGGTCTGATGCGACCCATAAGTGGGATGAGCAGCGCGGTGGAAAGACGTACGGTGAACTCACCATTGAGGAGGCAATCAAAAACTACCGCGCTAATCCGCCTCACGTCTCACCTTCCTCTCGAAGCGACATCCATCCCCTCACATTAGCCCCCAGAAAACCCGGTAAAGCTTAACAACTGGGGCAGTCACTACTTAATCAGATCTCCGCGCTTGACCCCCTTCATCATATCAGCCTGATAAATACTGAACTAGGAGGCGCTCAACTATTCGCCCACATTTTTGGTGCGTTTTGCAAATTTGTTTCAGAGAGCAGGCAGTGGTATATCTACGACGGAAGAAATGGGCTCCTGACGATATTCGTCCTAATGGGTCAATGCCAGCAACTGGCTAGTGCGGTTCACAAGTACGTCATGAGCTTGGAGATAAAAATCCCGATCTGCAGAAGGCCGCACACAGTGCAGCCAAGTTATGGACCAAACGAAATTTTCGCGAGGTGCTACGCGATGCCGAGGTCTACTGTGTCGCATCGTTTCCGACTTTGATCGCGCGGAATACCTTCTAAATGTTCAAAACGGCACCATCAATCTGAAAGATTTTTTCGTTCCACGACCTCTGCCTGATGACCGGATCACCAAAATGGCAGCTGTCACCTATGATCCTCAGGCAAAATCCGAAATATGGGAAAGCTTTCTTTTTGCAGATTTTTGATGGCGATGAGGAAACCATCGATTACGTTCAAAGAATTATAGGGTACAGCTTACTGGCAGTTCCCCAGAAGAATGCTTCTTCGTATTCTATGGTAAAAACGCGCGCCGGAAAGAATACATTCCTGACACCGATTCAGGCAATGCTCGGTCAAGATTATGTAAAAATCGTAGCACCTGAAACGATTGCAGTCAAGAAATTCAGTAATGGCAGCGCGCCCAGCGAAGATTTAGTACGTCTTTCTGGCATGCGGCTTGCAATCATTGATGAACCGGACAAGCGCCTGCACATCAACAGCGGCTTAATCAAGCTGGATCAGCGGTAATAACGCCATACTGCACGCGGGATGTATGCCCGCAGCTCGGTGAAATTATACCAACATTTTCATTGTTGATCGCCACTCAACTATCTGCCGAACATCGACGACCCAACAATTTATAACTCCAACCGTCTTCGTCTCGTTCATTTTGCGCACCAATTCTCACTAAACGAACAGGATCATTCTCTCAAAGAAAGACTATGCGATCCTGTGATCCTATCAGCTGTATTTAACTGGTGTCTGGAAGGCTTGTCCAAATACTACACGCGCGGACTTGTGGCTCCCACCAAGTCACAGCAAATGCTTCAGGATCTGACCCTCGACTGCGACCTGATAGCAACATTTTTCAACAATGAATTGGTCTTCAGATCCTGAGGCTGACATCAAACTCACCAGCGTCTATCTACAATACAAGCAGTGGTGTGAGCAACTCAACTACACGCCCGAACCGTACAATGAGTTCTTGCATCTGGTTGAGGCGCAGTATACGGTATATCGCAATAAGCGTCCCTGAAACGCAGGACGTAACGCAAAGTCCTGCCACTATTTTAGTGGGATATCGCGCTAAGTCTTTGCTCAGGAAACGATCAATACAACTAATAACTCCCTATGGGGGGTCGCTCTGATCCCCTACCTGTATATGTAGAGCCATTTTACTGCAGCATTGTAGAAACCTCTGTCTACTATGATAGCCGTTTTTCAATCTCGTCAAGCCCCTGTTTTAGCTTCACTCCGATAATAATGATAAATTCAGATAACAGGTACCAAATTTATCAAATAGTGAATGAAACCAACAAAAAACATTGTGCCTTTAGGATCTTCTTCGGGGTTATACACTGTTTTCACAGGGGGGAGGATTTGCTAATAGTGCTACCGTATACACCATTTTAGGGTGTGTGGGGTGTAGGATGTGTAGCACTATTAGCTGATCTTGTTTGTAGTTTACATCGTTTTCACGGGGGTGTGTAGGATGTGTAGTACTACTATCTTATTGTTTATAGAAAATAACAGGAATGAATAAAAAAAATTAGAGAAAATAATTATCCCCCACATCCTACACACACTACACCCCTCTCCCCTGTGCTTACTGTGTTCACTTGGACTTTTCGATGCACATCAGCCGATTAGATAAACAGTACTGGACAATTCAATGGAGCCAAAGGCTGTCTGCTCTACTGAACAGACATCTCGTATGGCTATTATATCTAATTTCTTTGCAATTATTAAATTTCGTTTTTCGATCAACTGAATGTACTTATACACCGTCGGCCTGCTCACCACGGCAAGCCGTGCGAGTTCTGCGACGGATAAATTTTGCGCCCGATACAAAGCATAATACCGCATGAATTTGTCCGGGATGGAATCCAGCGTTGTTTCCGGCCGGCCAATATGCTTGCCCTTGGCTCTGGCATTCTCCATGCCGGATTTTACTCTGGCTCTGATCATGGCGAGTTCCAGCTGTGCAAACACACCGGCAATCTGCAAAAAACGCCTCGGTCATCGGATCCGGATGATCGGTGCGGCAGTCCATCGTGATACTGCCTGTATGATCAGCCGCAGATGCTTGTCCCGCACAATATCAATAATATCGCAGAGCTGCTTGACGCTGCGGGCAAGACGGGGTACCTCCAACGTAATGATGGTATCGCCCGGCTTGGCGGTTTCCAGCATCAATGCCTGTTGCTCTTTGCTGGCAGCGTCTCCGTGCTCGTATTCCAGCCAGATCTTCTGCGCTCCGGCAGCTTTGAGTTCCCGCACCTGACGGTCTATGTCCTGCTTCTCTTCGCTGGTCGAGCAGCGGGCATAGCCGTGCGTGATATTGTTTTTCTCATTTCCCATGTGTCTGCCTCCCTCCCGACCGATGCCACGTCCGGAGTTCTTTATACATACAATACCGCAGTGCATGGCTGTATGCCTGCATGTTATGTTCCGCCATATAGCAATCCAGCATATGCTTCTCCTCCCGCGATAGATGGATCGTTACCGTATACCCCCCTGCCGTTCCGCCTCCGGTTTACGCTTTCCCGCTCTGCACCCAGAACGGGTTGATGCTAAAGCGCTTGGCATATGGCATCACTTGTTCTGGTACGGATTCCCCAGATCTGCGGCAACACCTTGCTTGGTGAACAGCCGTCCGGCGTCTGCCAGCCCTGCATCCGGTCCGAAGCGCAATCGGGGATCTCCTGCCCCCCAAACAGCGCATCCGGTCCCAACTTAAGCAGGATCGAAAGAAGCGCATATTCCTCCGGTGTGCTGATTTCCATATTGCGCAGCCTGCGGATATGTGCAGATGTGATCCGTTGCCCGAAAGCCTCAGCTACAACAGCTGCGCCGAATCGTTCAACCAGCTTTTGATACAACCGCCCGTATCCCATGACAAGCGCCGCACACTGCCCGGTGCCAACAGACCATTGTTTTCTGCCGCCCGGTTCAGATTATCTGTGCTCCGATTTGGCTCTGCTGCAAAGGGCATCGTATACCATCGGTTCAGCAATTCGGTCAGGGACTTTTCCCACGGTTCAGCCTCCCTCATTGATTGGTTCACTTACCGCGGGATCTGGACCAGTTGCCTGCTCAGCGGCATAGTCGTCTTCTGCCCGGCTGCTTTCAGCCTGCACCCATGTTGGGACAGAGCGGCATCAGCGGGATCTGATGGGATACATGCCAATATGCCTCTCCGGATGTTTCTGCGGTCCTCCTGTGCAACACATCGGGCAGTAACGAAGCGGATGCTCCCGCAGTTTTTAGTGATGGACAGCAGATGCGGCTGGATATCCTCCC
>VOFH01003728.1_pt1 | contig 16008 bp, 23 predicted proteins | sample 5384091 | NCBI WGS metagenome assembly VOFH01 (sample SAMN12384727, study PRJNA508395) | human gut metagenome | isolation source: healthy gut G | host: Homo sapiens
GCTTTCTGATGATGGAGATTGGAATTCCGGATGACAAAATGGAAGAAAATTAAATGCGTATAATGCAAAGACAGTGAAGCTCTTTACCGGGTGCAGACCCAAAGTCAGGAGACCCCGCACATCTGGGCGTGATCAACGTGATTAGCAGACTGAAGCTTTATTATCAGGAAAATGCGAGGTCATTTATATGCATGAGAAATAAAACCGGAGGAACTACTGTAAAAATAAAAATTAAAGACAGCGAGTGAAAGACATGAATAATTGCAGAGTACTTTTAGCGGATGACGGGCTGCTATTCTGGGGAAGGCTATAAATTGCTTTTGATTGGGAAAAATATCAGTGTGAGATTGCAGGGACGGCTATGGATGGTCAGGGAGGCTGTGGAGAAAGCGCGTGAACTGAAGCCGGATATTGTGATCATGGATATCAATCTTCCCAAGCTGAACGGTCTGGAGGAGCAATTCGCGCTATTCAGGATACGGCTCCGGGGGATCATCCGATTTTATGATCGTGTTTACCGGATATGATGAGTTTTCCTATTGTCAGGAGGCTTTAAGGCTCCGTGTCTCGGACTTTCTTCTGAAACCTATTGATTTCGATGCTTTTGGAAGTGATAGAGGGTGTTGTGAAAAAGGTAATGGAGAATCCCTAACCGTCAGGTGGTTCTGTCAGATACCCTGAAAAAGATTGTGGACTATGTAAAATGAAAATCTTTCTGATGAATATGCGGCTTACATTGCTTGCAGAAAATGAATATGAATCGAATTACATCAGCCAGTTGTTTAAAAAAGCTGGGATGAATATCATGCCTACCTGAACCAGGTTCGTGTGGAAAAGGCGAAAAAATATCTGAGACAGACCAACGAACCGATTACTGTTGTAACAGGAGTAGTGGGGTTCAGTGATTATCGTATTTTTACGAAAATATTTAAAGGGATTGTGAATTTACTCCCTCGCAGTTCGAAAATAAAATATATGGGAGGTAAGATTATGGTTTAAAATTAAACGAGTTCCGTGACAAACTGGCTGGATGCTGGGCAGGAAAAAATGTAGGCGGTGTTCTTGGTGCACCTTTTGAGTGTAGAAGAATGGTTCCTGATGTAGTTCTATATCAGGATCTTTCCATGGGACCACCTGCAAATGATGATCTGGATCTTCAGATCGTATGGCTGGCTGTGGGCACTATGGAAGAAACGTGAATGCCTCCATTCTTCTTGGCGATTACTGGCTTTCCTATGTGATCCCCAAACTGGGTTAATACGGAACCGGAAAAGCAAATCTGAAAGCCGGAATTGTTCGCCTATGTGTGTGGTGATGTGGACAATACTTATAAGAACAGTAATGGCTGCTGGATCCGTTCTGAACTTTGGGCGTGTCTGGCGGGACATCGGAAATTGCAACCAGATATGCATTTGAGGATGCAATTGTCCGATCATGCAAACGAGGAATGTATGGTGAAATTTTCACAGCTGCGCTTCAGAGTGCTGCGTTTGCAAAGTGACCGTGAAACTGATTGATATCGGACTTTCCTATATTCCGGAGGACTGCGCTGTTGCAAGAGCAATCCGTAAAACCGTGAATGCTATCATAATGGCATTGATTATCTGGAACAAGAAAAAATTGTACACAATACTGCGCCGGGAACCTTTGGTATCCAGGAATACAAGCTGAGTGAATTCCAAAAGGAAAACAATGAGGAATGGAGATTGGAGAGCCTGGCTTTGATGCAGAAAACGTTGCCTTTGTAGTACTTGGTCTTCTACGGAGAAGGTGATTTCGGAAAGAGTCTTATTATCGCCAATAACTGTGGTGAAGATACAGACTGTACCTGCAACTCTTGGCGCTTCTGGAGGTATTATTTATGGTGCTTCCGGACTTCCCGGAGAAATGGACAAAACCACTTGATGACAAAATTGTAACCATGTGTATTGATAAAACAAGTCATGAATCTGGGTTCCAGATACGGCGACAGGAATTGGCAGAGCGTATTCTTCGTGTAGTTCGGGCTTCCTGGGACAGGATCTCTGCGATACTTTTGCAGAGGGGCGGAATGACTATTGAATGCCTGGAAAAGAGGCTCTGTTCTGCAATAAGACAACAGATTATCTGCCATTGATCAATGGAAACGGAAAATCAAAGAGTACCGATCCGTGATTTGTGCGCTCTTTCTTCCTATGTGGCAAGATATCAGTTCCCGGCATTCAGTGTTGTGGTGGATTATGAGGATTCTGTTTTCTTTACACCAGGCGGAACAGAAAGTTTAAGATTAAGGTTGTAAATTCTAATACCATGAGAGAGCAGCAGTGGGTAAAAATCAAGCTGTATCTTCAGAAGGGTTGTGCTGTGGGTGCATCTACAGCAGAGCTGCCATTGAATAACCTGTATCTTTCCTGTGCAGAAAAAGAATTTGGAAATCAATACAGAGGGCTTTAGTGACAGCCGGCTGGAGCTGATCGTGGATGTTTCCCTTACAGGAAGACATTCAAACGGACCTGTAAGAAGGTTGTGTTATTTGCGGGAAAATAAGGAGAATATAGAGTATGTATATTGCAATTGACGGAGGTGGAACGAAGACGGAATATCTGCTTCTGGATAAGCATTTCCAGGTAGTGGATCACTACCTGGGCGATTTGTCTGAACCATGATCTTCTGGGAAATGGGTGGGCAGATGTTTCGTTGGCTTTAAAAGCTTCCATAGATGTTTTGCTGGAGCGTAATGGTCTGACTGTTTCGGATATTGAGGCAGCAGCGGCTGGTATTTCCGGAGGCTGGATACTGCCAGGATCAGCAGCAGGCTGATGCGTGTTTCTCTTTGCTGGCATTTCCCGTTTTCTTGCAATTAATGATGGCTATCTCCCCATTGCAGCCGAGAACCCGGCTGCGTGGGGAAGTTCTGTTAATTGCCGGAACAGGATGGATGTGTCAGGGGTGCGGCAGCTGGTTATTGATCCTTCAGGTTTAACCAGATCAAACTGGCCGGAATGGATGAGTGGTCAGGGTCGATTTTATAAAATTCGCAGGGACGGAAACAGAATGTAAGTGTGGATTATTTTGACGATACAGACCTTGTGGAATCCATGCAGGATATTTACAGAGAGAAGAAGATTCCGTTCGTAGTGATTATTGATGAATGGGACTGTATTTTCAGGGAATACAAGCAGGACAAGGAAGCGCAGGAGAAATACCTTGATTTTCTGAGAGATCTGCTAAAAGATAAAGGATACATTCACCTTGCGTATATGACAGGAATTCTGCCAATCAAAAAGTATGGGACGCATTCTGCGTTAAATATGTTTGATGAATTTTCCATGATCAGTCCCGGACCACTTGCATCTTATGTGGGATTCACGGAAACAGAAGTAGAAGCATTGTGCAGACAATATAAAGCAGACATGTCAGAGGTGAAAAGCTGGTATGATGGTTATTCCTTTGAAAAAGAGAAATCCATTTACAGTCCGAGATCGGTTGTGAACTGTATGCGTTTTGAAAAAATAGAAAATTACTGGAATCAGACAGAAACATTTGAAGCGTTACAGTTTTACATTGATATGAACTTTGACGGACTGAAAGATGATGTGTTAAGCATGATCGCCGGGGAAAAAGTACCGGTGAATACGGGCAGTTTTACAAACGATATGACGACTTTCCGCACCGAGGATGATGTCCTGACACTGTTGATCCATCTAGGCTATCTGGGGTATGACTCGAATGAAAAATGTGTGTTTATTCCAAATAATGAAATAAGAAGTGAGTATGTGAATGCGGTGTCTGTGTCTGACTGGGGAGAAGTATCACAGGCACTGAAAAATTCCGCAGACATATTGAATGCCATCTGGCAGAGAAGACCGGAACAGGTTGCAGAAGGAATCAGACAGGCTCATTTTGAGACGTCACATATTCAGTATAATGACGAAAATGCATTAAGCTATACAATCTCGCTGGCATTATACGCTGCAAGAAATTTTTATACTGTGCATCGTGAACTGGCAGGGGGAAAAGGATTCGCAGATATGGTATATATTCCAAGAAAAAAATACCCGGAGAATCCTAGTCTTGGAAGTTCCTCAGTAGAATCAGCATTAAAAAACTGGTTGATGAGGGTGCTATAATACGAACTGGCGCAGGACGCAAAACAATGTATATGAAGAAAAGAGAGTAATTATTACCAGCTGCAGAAAAATGGAGACTACATTGCGATGATGGCCAAAAGTTTCCTACAGACTCTGATTACGCCAATTCAATAAGAATCTGGAAGCAGAAGATTATGAAGTAGACTATGCGATCACACACACCTGCCCATTATACCAAGTGAGAACGCTTGGCTACCACGTAGCCAGGGAAGAAGAACCCCTTCAGAACTATTTTCAATGGGTATGTGACAAGTTGAACCAGACTAATGAGATGCTTGCAGATGGCAGCGGCGACAAGAAGGGCAGATCTTTCAAACACTGGTATTTCGTCCACTGGCACACCGACTGGAACAAAAACTGGCTTGAGCTTATGCACCTGGAAGAATTGCCCCAAAAGTGCAGAGCAATTTACCTGGATGTAGAGGATATGGAAACTGGCGAACATATTTTCTTAAAATAATATGGAAAATCGATTGAAAATATCACAGAATAAAATATACTATTTATAAGTATACTACTGCAAGCGGTATACTTTGTTTATGGCGCTTATGATTTGACAACGAGGAGGCTGCTTAAGAGAATTTGCCGGCAGACATAAAGCCCTGTTTTTTTCTGCACAGAGAAGAATGATTCTTTGAATCTTCTGGACTTTTCCAAGATGGTGCAAACATTTTTCAAAGGCTCTTTTTATATCTTTTTTCAAAATTGGGAAGCTGAATTTGAATATATTACAGGAAAAATTTCAGACGAAAAATTGGTATTGATTATTGATGAGTTTCCTTTTCTGGCAGAACCGAATCCTTCAATGACATCTGGAGGCGTTTTCCTCTGAGATTTCACTGGAGGAAAATATAAAAAATAATCTGCTTACGGAAGGGACTTTTTGAATGATGAACCCCAGACACTTTTGAGGATTGAATTGAGAGAGCCTTCGGTATACAATTCCATTTTAGAGGCGATTTCAATGGATGTAATAAGATTCGTGAGATTGCAGATCGAATTCATGAAGAGAAAAGCAAGTGCAGCAAATATATGCTTACATTGCAGACTCTGCGATTAATTGAGAAGTGTGTTCCCTGTACCGAGCCAGAAACAAGTAAAAAGGGATTTATGAGATAACAGATAATTATTATAAGTTCTGGTACAGATTCCTTTTTACAAATCAAATTATTATTCCATGCTGGGCCTGGAGCTTTCCTGCGAAGAAACTTCCGTTTATTCCATATAAAATGGGAAAATGGTGGGGGAATAATCTATTGATAAAAGCGCAGGATGATGTTGATATACTTGCGTTTGATAAAACGGGAAAGAAAGTGTTGCTCTGTGAATGTAAGTTTCGAAATAAACCAATGCCTATAGAAGAGTATGATGACCTGGTTATGGCTGCAGAAATGTTTAAAAATGCAGAGGAAAAGTATCTTATGTTTTTCAGCAAATCTGGTTTCACAGAGTCAGTAAAGGAAAGGGCGGCGCGAGAAAATGCGGTACTGCTTACAATCGAAGACTTGTATTAGAGTCTTTTTCAGACCCGCTCTAAGGAGTATAAAGAATGAACAGAAAAACTTTCTGAAAAATAAGAAAATCAACTGGATCAAAGTGGTTATCCAGATATTGTCCTTCGCTTTAATTCCGGGCTTATTTGAAGGGGAATTCGCAGCTGTGGGAAATATTGTTTCCTGCATATACAAGGGAAATATTTCATGGGAAAGTGTGAAGTATTCGGTATGGATGCTGTTGGCAACTGTGCCGGCAACAGTACTTGTGGGAAAAGGTTTTTCTGTGGATTTTCTGCAGTTTTGGAGCAGTGCAGGATTTTGCTATGGCTTGGATCACACAGATTGCGGGCATTATTTCCGGGAAAAAGAAACCTGAAAAGGCTGACCGGATATTCAGATTTGCCAAGTATGCAGTGCTTTTTTACTTTATAATATTCATATGGAGTGGTGTAACAGCTGTGAAAACAGCCGGCCCGTGGCAGTGTTTGGGCAGTATGTTTCATTTGGACACTGGCCAGGATTGAAGCCTTTTGCTTTCAGTTGGAGGAGTTCTGCTTCTTTTTATCTTTATTGGCTCACTGTTTGTACAGAGATTTTTTTGCAGATATTTTTGCCCTATGGGAGCAATTTATTCACTGATTTCACAGACATCTTTCCTGAAAATTGATAAGCCGCGGAAGAGTGCGAAAGTGTCATTTATGTACCTCGAAATGCACCATGGGGATGGATCTTACGAAGAAAGACAGGATTGCCAGAGGAGAATGTATCAGCTGTCAGAAGTGTGTAAGCTGGTGTCCGAAAGGGAATGTGCACTTTAGAAGCAGATATGGAGTGCTGATCGGAGTGGGCGTTACCTGTGCTACCATCATGGTGTCACAGCTCCTTATAGCAGGAAATCTGGCTAAAGAAAAACGGCAGATTCAGTGAAAAACGGCAGAAAATGATGCTGGAGGTAACTTTCAGAATGGCATTTACACAGGAACCGGTGAGGGCTACAGAGGCAAGGTGACGGTTACGGTAAAGGTTGCCGATGGGAAGATAACGGAGCTTGTACTGGATGATTATGCAGATGATAAGTCTTATATGGAGAGAGCGAAAAACAGGATTTTCCAGGAGATGATCAGCAGGCAGAATACAGATGTAGATGCAGTTTCCGGAGCGACTTACAGCAGTAACGGCTTGATTGAAGCTGTGAATAAAGCACTGGGAAATGAGGAAGGTGAAGGGAAGAAACCCGAACAGGAAGAATCTGAAGATAAGCAATCCTTTATAGAGGCTGGACGTTTTCAGAATCTGACAGATGGTATTTATACCGGCTCGGCCGATGCATTTCGAGGGGATGTGGAGGTTCAGGTTACAGTTGAAAACAGAAGGTAACGGATATTTCCATTCTTTCCTATTGTGATACAGAGGAATACTTTTTCAGGGGCAGCACCAGCTGTAATCGAACAGATGAAGGCTGAGCAGAGTCTGAATGTAGACGCGGTAAGTGGAGCAACCTACAGTAGCAATGGGGTTATTCATGCAGTGGCAAATGCGTTGGAGATTCCGGAGGATCAGTATGCACCAAGACCTGGCAGGAATCTGACTGCAAAAAAAAAAGAACCATGGGCATATTGTGAAGCATGAGATAACAAGTCAGGAAGAGTATGAGGAAAAAGTAGAGAAATATTCAAAGTGATATGGTCATCCCCCAAAAATAAAAGCTTTGAATCAGACACAGGACTGAAAAATCCTGTATCTGTCAGAAGCTTTATTTTTGATTTGTATCCATATTATTTTCTGCCATAGACAGATATTTATATGTGGGCAGAAAGTTAGTGCTTTTTGCCTTTCTATAGTATTGCATAAAATACGTTCCATAATATTGGGAATCTGAGATTCAACCGGCTGAAACAGGATGATCAGATACTGCATGGAACTGTATCTGGTACAGATATCCACACGCCGGATGGTGTTTTTGATAGCCTGTTCCATATGGGAAAGTGTCTGCTCAATTTCTTCAATATGAGCGGGAGTGTCCAGTGGCTTCCAGTGTGAGCATTACCAGGTAGCAGCGGCTTCCGCTTCGGATAATGAGCTGTTGCATATATTCATACTGTCTGGAAAAATCCCGGTAATTCAGTTCAAGAGCACCTGCATAGCTGCCACTTTTGCGAAGCGCGTCTGCCACCTGCTGAAGATCCCTGGCAGTACCTGGTGAATCGGAAGAGGAATGACTGATCTGATGATAAAAGGAAAAGTGATTTTACCATTTGCTTTACATTGTATAATGCCTTATCTGCTTTGGAATAACAGTCTGCAAAGGTATCGCTGGTAGTGCACATATACAAACCGGCAGACAGAGCAGCATCTTTGATTTCAGGATCAGCTTCTGCGATGGAATGGAAGTGGTGGAAAAGCCGTGTCGTTAGTTTCGACACATTTTCAGCACTTATGTCTGGCAGAAACAGAAGAAATTCATCTCCACCAAGACGACAGGCAATACCGTTGGCTGTATAGCGTGAAAGCAGGGTTCCCAGATTCCTTAAGGCGCGGTCACCGGCCATGTGTCCATAAACGTCATTGATTTTTTCAGATTATCCATATCAAGGAAAATAAGACAGCCGTTATGTTCCTGCATGAATTCTGCAATAAGCCGCTCTCCAAGGCTTCTCATAGGAGGAAGACCGGTCAGGAAATCATAATTTTTGAATCCTCCTGGTTCTTTATGGTGCTGACTACTTTGAAATGAATTTGTTAATGGTGTGGTCAGCCTCTGGTGGAGCTGTTATTTCCTGTGTGCGGATATTGTGGAGAACAACACGCTTTTCATCTAATAGCTTTAAAAATACATCTGTAATTTCCGGATCAAACTGTTTTTCCGCGGTTCTTACTGATTTCCTCCCGGATCATTTCCGGAGGAAGTGCATTTTCGGTAAATTTGTGGGAATTCATGGCATCATAGCTGTCTGCCATTGCGGTGATGCGTGCATGAATGGGAATATCGACACCAGAAAGCCCGTCTGGATATCCATTTCCATCATACCGTTCGTGATGATTTCTGACCACTTCAACAATATGAGGGACAAAGGCAATATCCTTCAGTATTTCTGCACCGATGACGGTATGTTTTTTATCAGATTATACTCGTCATCTGTAAGTCTGGAGGGCTTGTTTAAGATCAGATCCGGAATACCAATTTTCCGATATCATGAAGGTAAGCGGCATGCTTTAACTGCTGGATTTCCTCTGAAGACCATCCAAGCTCGGCGGCAATAAGTGCGGCATATTCTGCCACCCGGTAGGAATGTCCGCGGGTGTACTCGTCCTTAGCCTCGATGGTGGTGGACAAGGTCTGCATCATTTGCAGGAGAGGTTCTCCTGTCTGCTTCTGTTTGTGTTCCAGCTCCTGCTGCTGGCGCTCATTCTCTATATGCTGGATGCTTCGGAGAGTCCGGACAATGTTGACAAACAGCAGAATGAGCATTCCAATGCCGATAAAAAGACCGACAGGGATGTGACAAAATATACAGAGACACATTCAGCAGCAACGCAAAGCAAAACGAGCAAATGAGCCAGGAGCAGAAGATGGTCTGAGGCTTTTTTCTGTGGCGGATGTAGAGGCAGAGATGGATAAACACCATCAGGAATGTACCTATCAGTATGATCTGCCCCAGGGAGGTTTTCAATGTAGTCTGCAATATTTGCTATGGCCAGAATAGAGCAGACTGTAAATCAACAAGGAGATTCCGATTACAATATGATAAAGTCTGCGGTGAAGCCCATTCTGTACATTGTCTGCATATAAAGCAGAAGGGGAATCGGTCCAAGAAGGATCATAACGAAGCATAAAGGAAGCCAGGGCAGATGAGTTTGGAATCAGCAGCTGGCGGATCTTGGACTCACCCAGCATCCAGGTTGCTCCCATTATCATGCACCAGCCAAGATATTCCATGTCAAAAGCTTTATGTGGTACACACAAACCAAGGGTAAGGCTGAAAAAATGGTGGTCATCCTGAAAACAGGGTAAAAAATGCGACGTAAGTGGCCAGTCCGTACGTAATGGCTGAAGATCAACTGCCAGATGTCCGCTTTATCTCCGCAAAAAATCTGGTTCACAACACCGGAATAGTTGTAGGTGGTCAGTTCAATGCGAGCTCCTTTCCGGCATCTTCATGGGAGGTGGAGCAGAAAATGAAACGGCTGGCGGAATTTTCCCAATCAGACGGGTTTTGCTGGTGCTGTACTGCTCTCTTAAGGTGTCGTTTATGTATATTTACGTCCTGCAGGGAGGAACGAATCGCTATAGATGAGGCATTAAAATCTGCCGGAAGGGTAGATGTGATGACCATGGTTTCGCCTGCGGGAACATCATAGAACCGGGAACTGTGATTTCTTCAGTGGTGCCGTCAGATTTTTCCCAGGTAAAGGTTCCAGGATAGAGGAGGGACGGAGAGTTTCCACTGACAGTTCTTTCATCAGCACCGAAAAACTGCATGAAAATGAACCATCCAAGAATGGCGAGCATCAGAAAATAGAAAATGTATCTTTGTCCCTGACGGGCAGGGGATTTCTCCTTGGTCATGGTAATTCTCCTTGTATGAGTGGTGTTAATTTTTGTGTTATTAATTGTATTATACTATATGAAAAGATTCATCAAAACATTATTATTCATAATGGTTGGAAAAAAATTTTAAAATCTTTTCAGAAATCTGACCGTTTCGGCATACGAAATTCCAATAAAGTGGTATAGTTAATTTAAATAAGTTTTACAAAAATATGGTGTTTGGGATGAATTGAGAAAAATTCTGTCAAAAAACATGTGAAGTACGGGGAAAATATGGATATTTTAGTTGTGATCGATATGCAGAATGATTTTATTGACGGAGCGCTTGGAACATCGGAGGCGGAAGGATTGTGCCTAATGGTGGACAGAGGAAGAATTTCAATGGTCTTGTGCTGGCGACCAGGGGATACCACGGCGGGGATTATCTGCAGACCCAGGAAGGCAGAATGCTTCCTGTAGAGCATTGCATCCGCGGCACCTATGGCTGGGAGATCCGGGAGGAGATCGCAGAGCTCCTGGAGTCCGACCCATTGACAAGCCGACCTTTGGCAGCGAAACTCTGGGAAAAGTCCTGAAAGAATTTAATAAATCAGAGACCATTGACAGCATTACACTGGTAGGGCTTTGCACAGATATCTGTGTGATTTCCAATGCCATGTTGCTGAAAGCATTTTTTTTGCCGGAGGTACCGATCATGGTAGATTCTCTTTGCTGCGCCGGAGTGACGCCGGAGAGACATGAGCGGGCGCTGGAAGCGATGAAAGCCTGCCAGATAGAGGTCCTTTAGGGAGCCATGAGAAAATAGAATTTGGAAGTGGTTGCTAAAAAAAATGCCGCAAAGTCACGGAAAGTGGTGATTTTGTGGCATTTTTATTTTTCTGCGCCGAAAGAAAACTTTTATTTTCTCATATTTCCATCAAAATCACATGATACTATATTAAATAAATTGTGGCTTCTGTCTGATGGGGAAACCGCAATGGATTTACAAGAGCCTGTTTGAAATACAGAAAGCCTTTTCAGGGAAGCGACAGGCTTTAAGAGAGAGGAAAGAGCCGTGAAAAAATAGAGATTCTTGTTGTAGAGGATGAACCGGAAATTAGCACAGACGATTTCTGACTTTCTGAGGATTCAGAACTATGAAGTAGAGACAGCACTGACCGGGAACAAAGCCCTGGAATATTTTTTGCCAGAATAAGCAGAAGGTGGATCTGATCCTTCTGGATCTTATGCTGCCGGATATTTCCGGATATACCGTATTGAAAGAAATCAGAAAATATCGGAGGTTCCGGTTATTATTTTGTCTGCAAGGTCGGCCGTGGCAGACCAGATGAGCGGATTTGAGAAAGGTGCAGACGATTATATCACCAAGCCCCTTTTACTCTGGCTCTTGTGAAAATGCACATTGAGGCGGTGCTGAAGCGTGCCGGGAAGCTGCGGACTATGGTGGAATACAACGATCTGCAGGCAGATGAATGCACAGCTTTATTTTACAAAGAGCAGCATATCCCCACCACCAGGAAAGAATTTGATCTGATAGTTTATTTCATGGAGCATCCGGGAATTGTTCTGCCCAGAGATACCATACTGAATGCGGTGTGGGAATACGATTGCCACAGGTGATGCGGACCATTGATACTGGTCCAGAAGCAGCTGCGGAAAAAACTTGGAGAAGGCTGCAATTATATCCGGACTGCTTACGGCGTGGGCTACATCTTCGGGGAGGACATCCATGAAAATTAAAAAAAGATTTCTGGAGAAATGGGAAAGCACTGTGGATTCAGATTATTGCTTTGCACTGGCAGTCATTCTGTATAGTGTGCTGTTATCCCATATATACTTCATCAAAGGCCAGAATCATGCGTCAGCTGTATGAAGATATTCATGACATGGATCTTTGAGGAACTTAGCGAGGACGACGAAGAAACACTTGGTGATTATCAGAAAGAAAATTTGAGACTATAATTGCGAATGAAAATTATGAGCAGATTTATACGTCCAGATCATCTCTGAAAACCATGCAGTCCTGTAAGTACATAGAAAACAAAATTGCCCAGTACACAGAAGAAGGAACCTGGAACAGCGTCGCATGGAATCCCGGCATATTCTGATGTTTCGTGGGAAGATTATAGGATGGACATACATTCTATGTATACCTGCGGAAAGATGTTCAGTCAGTTCTGAAGTGATTGAGGGAACCAGATTATATCTGGCGGTTGTTTTGTTTCTGATGGTGGGATTAAGCTTATTTCCTAGAAAAATGAGTAAAGGTAATGAGAAAAAAAGCAAAGCAGTCTGACTATCAGCTTCTGAAAAGCCAGAGAATTTGTATGAATATTTCCATGAATTAAAAACACCTCTTGCAGTAGTGTCCAGCCAGGTGGAAATGCTGGAAATCGCAGGAGATAAGATTGATCGTTCCTACTATTATTCTTCCATTCACGAGGAGCTGGACAAAATGTCCAGAATGGTAGGAGAACTCCTTGATTTTTCCATGTTGACAATCAGATGAGTTCTATGGAAATGAGCCGTGTAAATGTATCAGAAATGATAGAATATCTGCTTCTTCGATATGATGCTATGTTCCGCAAAAACGAGATCAAAGTGGAACAGGAAATCGAAAAGAACTGTTTCGCATACGGAAACCGCATGTATCTGGAAAGAGCAGTAAACAATTATCTGATGAATGCGTTTCAGCACACAGAGCAGGGAAAGCGGATCCGGATCACTCTGAAGAAAGAGAAAAAGCAGATACGTATGGAAGTCTACAAACGATGGAGAGCAGATTAAAGAAGAGCAGATGGAGCATATCTGGGACAGCTTTTTACACAACTTCCCAGAAGAAGAAACCGGTCACATCTGAGAATGAAGTACGTAACATCGGTCTTGGACTTTTTGTGGTCCGAAAGATCGTGAATAAACATAAAGCGAAGCTGCGGAGCTCCAAAATATGGAGAACGGAGTACTGTTCTGGCTTCAGCTTCCGAAATCAAGGATTTGGGAAAATGAGAAAGTGGAATAAAAAACAAAAATTGCAGTATTTAGTTATATTTTTAATTTTAGCTGGCTATTTGCCGCTCTATGCTGGAAAAAGCGCCGTGGAATCTATAATACATATATGAAGCTTACTGGTCAGGAGATTCCGTATTCTGTTCAGGAAAAAAGAAGAAAAAATATGGATATTATGACCAGGAATTGAATGCTTCCATGGATCTGGAAAATCCGGTTTACATAACTGAAAATGACGGTTCTGCAAATGAGCTCGAAACAGATATTCCAAGAGAAACCACACGTATAGCATCCTCTTATGAAATCGACCAGCAGCTGCAGGCTGAGCTGGAGAATGGATACAGCTGGGAGGAGCCTATGGTGATCCAGAATCCTTATCAGGTTTCTCCATTGACAGCGGTGATTATTTTCGACACAAAAGAAGAGTGTGCGGTGCGTTTTACGGTCAAGGGAAAAACGGAAGCCGCCAGATATCAGTGGAGAAGTGGAAGCTGCTGTTTCACACAGAATCCCGGTGATCGGTCTTTACCCGGCAATGGAAAATACAGTTGTTCTGGAGCTTCTGGATAAATCAGGCAAGGTTACAGATTCCCAGGAAATCACTATTACAACGGATGAACTTCCGGATAAACTGGATGATGCTGTGAAACCGGTGAAAAACAAGCGGTGAATCTGCCTTTGAACTGACTATGAGTATATGGACAGCGGACAACCTTCCCATTTGCTTATGACTGTATGGGAGATATCCGTTGGTACATGAGCGGAGAATTTACTTCTGGGAATTTATGTGCTGTCAAATAGCAGGATAGTTGCCTCAATGAAGCTTTTATGCCATCCCAGGCCAAACCGCAGACAACCAATCTCTATGAGATGGATTATCTGGGACGCGCCTACACCATGTACTATGTGGCGGGTGGAAACCACCATGAAGTGATCGAAAAAGAGCCTGACGGAAATCTTCTTGTCCTGACCAGTTCCTGGAAGGTCACATTGAGGATAAAAATCCAGGAAATTGACAGACAGACCGGAGAAGTTGTAAATGAACTGATAATGGAAGATATTTTTGGAGGGAAATATGAGGACCGGGTTGACTGGACTCATTTAAAACACCGTGTCTTATCAGCCGGAGACAGATACCATTGTGATCAGTCCGCGAAATCTGGAATCTGTAGTCAAATTGAACTGGACGACAAAGGAAATCCAGTGGATACTCTGCGATCCGAGATTCTGGGAAGGCACAGAATATGAGAAATATGTGCTTCAGCCGGAAGGAGATTTTGTTTATCAGTTCCAGCATCATACTGCCTACCAGATGGAAACAGATCTGGATGGAGATGACCAGACAATAGAAGTCAGTATGTTTGATAATCATTATGTAAAAGTACGAAAGTCCGATGCATTGCAATACTTTGATGGTGAAAAAAAGAATCTTATCTGTTGGTTTATGCTGTAAATGAAGCAGAAAAGACAGTAAAAAGCAGATTAAAAAAGATTCCTACTGTATGGTCTACCATCACTTCTTCTGCTATTTACGATGCTGACAGTAATCATATTTTGGTATGTGCGGTCATGTAGCGATTCTGAAGATAAAAGAAGAGGAATGAACTATGAGTTTGACTATGATACAAGAAGAGCTGATCAATCAGTTCAGCATCAAAAGCTATTATTATCGCGCATCAGAGATGAAAATTGACTGGAATGATCTGGCAGCAGTCATGGAAATAAAAGACAACTATATTATGGGAGAATTATATCAGCCTGTAAAGCGACCTGGTTCTTCTGGCAGAAGAACCCCGGAACAGGTACTGGATGACGGCGAGATTACATTGCGTCTTACCGGACAGGTGCTTTATGCAGGCGACTTACGATCACTTGATTTCCCCAGATTATTTTTTCACGGAAAGAAAATACTTATGTGTATGACACTACAGACATCCGTCTTCATACGAAATCTTACCTGCAGTTCTATGAGAATATTCCGGTACCGCTGCAGGGAATGGAAGGCAGATGATTATGAGATTTGTTGTATATCAGAACGAATTTTATGATTTGAAACAAAAATATAAAAATTATGATTTAATGCTGCTGTTCACTGGTAAACATTTTTGGCAAGCGTGTTGCTGTGGGAATGGTTGGAAACAGTAAACTTTAAATTTTTACAGGCAATATTAAGAAAGTGTTTCTGTTTTATTGCGGAACTATGTTATAATAGTTGATAACACGACAGAGCGTGTTTGAAAATGATTCCGGCACATTTGGCAGAATATTTATTTAAACATGCCCAGGGATAAATGAAGTTATACCAGAAAAATAAAGGGAGTAAAAAAATGAAGAAAAAAGTTTTATTACAGGTAATGGGGAGCCGTTCTGGTGGCTGGTTTAATGGCTGGTTGTAGGCACAAAATGATACAAAAGACGGAAGAGAATACCAACAGAAGCTGCCGCACAATGCTGATGCCAAGGAAGAGCCTGACAGCACGGGAAGCAGAAGATACAAGGAAGATTCTGCAAGTACTGATTCCGCTGAAGAAGACAGTGCAGAGGCAGATGACACAGCTGCAGAAGCAGAGAGTACAGGTGAGTGATTCTGCAAGTAGTGATTCAACAGAAGCAGACAGTGCAGAGGTGGCTGACAGCAAGTGAGACAGAAGCAGCAGGAAGTTCTGTTGGTACAGCAGCCAAGACTGCAAACAGTGATGGCTACGGCGAGGTTGTTTCCGCAGCAGGATGGAATATTACAGAAGGAGATCAATTCCTCTCTTGAGAATGTAAGCGTAGAACTTGGCTATACAGGTGTGGAGACAAGCGACTACAAGAAAGAAGCTGA
>VOFH01000188.1_pt1 | contig 16001 bp, 24 predicted proteins | sample 5384091 | NCBI WGS metagenome assembly VOFH01 (sample SAMN12384727, study PRJNA508395) | human gut metagenome | isolation source: healthy gut G | host: Homo sapiens
TGCTTGGAATGGAACGGATCGTGAGAATGGAGGCCTATGATATTTCCAATACCAACGGTTTGAATCGGTTGGTTCTATGATCGTGTATGAGAATGGAAAGCCAAAACGGAATGATTATAGAAAGTTTAAGATCAAAAGTGTAAAAGGGCCGAATGATTATGCGAGTATGCGGGAAGTCCTTACAAGAAGATTTCAGCATGGACTGAAAGAAAAAGAAGAACTGAGGAAAAAGGAGAAGATTCTCAGCTTGGCAGTTTTACTGCTTTCCCGGATCTGATCCTGATGGATGGAGGCAGAGGGCAGGTTAATATTGCTCTTCAGGTGCTGGATGAACTGCATTTAAATATTGCAGTCTGCGGAATGGTGAAGGATGACCATCACCGGACAAGAGGACTCTACTACAATAATATAGAAATCCCCATTGACCGGGATTCAGAGGCATTCCGCCTGATAACGCGGATTCAGGATGAGGCACATCGGTTTGCAATCGAATATCATCGGCAGCTTCGCGGGAAAGGACAGGTTCATTCTGTGCTGGATGATATTCCGGGGATCGGATCAGCCAGAAGAAAAGCCCTGATGCGGCACTTTCTAAGCCTGGATGCGATCCGGGATGCGAGTGTGGAAGAACTGGCAAAATCCCGTCAATGAATCAAAAGCAGCAGAATCAGTCTATGAGTTTTTACATTAATATGGTATAATAGACCAGTACGCAAGTATAAGGAAGGAGAAACGTTATGGATGGTGTAAGATTAACTGAGATTGTAGAAAAGATGAATCTGAAAATCTCACTCCCGGAGTGGATATTACCGAGCGTAAGGTTCATGTACCGGATGTCAACAGACCGGCTTTGCAACTGACCGGCTTTTTTGATCATTTTGATCTGAATCGTGTACAGATTATAGGGAATGTAGAGTGCGCCTATCTGGAGACACTTACGAGAGAGAAAAGATGAAATCTATGAAAAGCTTCTGGCACATAAAGTACCGTGTATTGTATTCAGTAATGATCTTCAGCCGGAATCTGAGTTTATAGAGACCGCAGAAAAGAATGATATTCCTGTGTTCGGAACCTGCAAAAAAGACTTCATCTTTTATGGGTGAGCTGATCCGCTGGCTGAATGTGAAGCTTGCTCCATGCATTTCAATTCACGGAGTACTTGTGGATGTATATGGTGTAGGCGTCCTGATCATGGGTGAGAGTGGGATCGGTAAAAAGCGAGGCCGCTTTTGGAACTGATTAAGAGAGGTCATCGTCTGGTGACAGATGATGTAGTTGAGATCCGCAAGGTCAGTGATGAGACACTGGTGGGTTCTGCACCGGATATTACAAGACATTTCATCGAACTTCGGGGAATCGGTATCGTAGATGTTAAGTCAATGTTTGGTGTGCAGAGTGTCAGAGAGACGCAGAATATCGATCTGGTGATCACGTTGGAAGACTGGAGCAGAGAGAAAGAGTATGACCGGCTCGGACTGGAAGAAGAGTATACAGAGTTCTTGGCAACAAGGTAGTATGCCACAATATTCCGATTCGTCGGGAAGAAATCTTGCGATCATCGTAGAGTCAGCAGCAGTAAACCACAGGCAGAAGCAGATGGGGTATAATGCCGCACAGGAACTCTATAAGCGTGTGCAGGAGAATCTTGCAAAAAAGAGACGATAGAAAGCAGGGGGCAGAGAATCCTCCGAAGAATAAAAATTTGAAAAGGATTGGAGAAGAAGGATGAAGTATTGTTTTGGCGTAGATATCGGTGGTACGACAGTAAAGATGGGGTTATTTGCTGAGAATGGTGATATCAGAGATAAATGGGAAATTGTGACAAAGACAGAAGATGAAGGAAAAGCGATCCTTCCTGATGTTGCAGCAGCGATCAGCGGGAAGATGGAAGAGCATCATCTGACGAAAGAAGATATCAAAGGGAATCGGAGTCAGGTTCCTGCACCGGTTACCGCAGAAGGTGTGGTAAATGGAAGTGCCAATCTTGGATGGAAATATAAAGAAGCAAAAAAAGAACTGGAAGAGCTGACCGGAATGAAAGCCACATTTGGAAATGATGCGAATGTGGCAGCACTTGGTGAAATGTGGAAGGGCGGCGGAGCCGGATGCAAGAATCTGGTAATGGTGACGCTTGGAACAGGTGTCGGCGGTGGTGTGATCGTTGGCGGAAAAATCGTAGTCGGACAGTTCGGAGCCGGTGGAGAGATCGGTCATATGTGTGTGAATTACCATGAGACAAAGCAGTGTGGATGTGGAAGTTATGGATGCCTGGAACAGTATGCATCTGCAACGGAATTGTCCGTCTTGCAACAGAGAAGCTGGAGTCAGAGACAAGATCAACACTTCTGAAAAAGGAAGAGCTTTCTGCAAAGGCAGTATTTGATGCTGTAAAAAGAGGGGATGAAGTTGCTACAGAGATCGCTACAGAGATGGGCGAGTATTTAGGACATGCACTTGCAAATATCGCAGCAGTGCTTGATCCGGCAATCTTTTGTAATTGGCGGGGAGTTTCCAAGGCAGGAGATGTACTGCTTCCATTTATTGAAAAGCCGTTTAAAGACAGAGCGTTCTTTGCAAGCCAGAATGTAAAATTTGCACTTGCTACATTGGGAAATGATGCAGGAATTTGCGGTGCGGCAAAAGATGGTTCTGGGAGATTAAGGGCAGATAGCCGATGCATAATGATATCAAATAAATGAGAAATGAGCCGGGTTTATGTCTATACGACTAAACTCTGGCTCATTGATTTTTGTCAGAATTACGAATTACGGTGCGGGCTGAACATCCGGTTCAGACGGAGGGGAACAGTTCCACTGTTATCACCGTTCGTTCGGAAGGATCATCACCATTTGCAGAGTTATTCGGATCATCAGAATTATCAGGATCTTCAACAGAAGGATCATCATTGGAAGGTTCGGTGCAACATAATGACCGGAACAACTCTGGGTTGGAGCATTATCTTTGCAAAATACTCTGTCAGAGAAGGACAACTGCCGGTAGCGAGAAGTCCGGTTCTGGTACAGATCGTCTTCTGAACCACAGAAGAAGGAATTTCGAAATCTTTATATGCAAGACTTTTCGTTTCCTGAATCCGTTCCATGATATTTTTCCACAATTTCTGATGCCAGCTCTGACTCAGGTTACTCATGGTTTTGATTCATCATATCCACCCCATACGGAAGCTGTATAATATGGTGTATAGGCAGCAATCCAAAGGTCATTACTTTCCTGGCTGGTACCGGTCTTTGCAGCAACAGGCATATTGCTCAGACGAGCCGAACCTCCGGTTCCTCCTGCACCATTTACAACATCCTCCATTGCACTGGTAAGAAGATAAGCGGTGGAGTCTTTGATGACTTCGTGGCTCAGAGGAGTGGTGTTATCCAGAAGAACATTGCCATCATGGTCAAGAATCTGGGTATACAGAGTAGGTTCTATATAAGTTCCACCATTGGCGATCGCTGCGTAAGCTGCGGTCAGTTCTGTATTGTAGACACCGAGAGTCAGTCCTCCGAGTGCTTTTGCCTGGGAATTTTGTCGGCATCGGTCAGTGTTGTAAATCCGAAGTTGAGAAGATAGTCATAACTCTCAGTTTCTCCTACATAATCCGTCAGAGTCTTTACAGCAAGTACGTTCATGGAATGCTCGATTCCATAGCGGACTCTGGTTGCACCGATATACTTTTTATCCCAGTTCTTAACTTCCTGACCATTCTTGTATTCATACGGTTCATCATCAATCGTAGTAGCAAGGGTCAGCTTATTTTCATTGAGGGCAGGTGCATAGGATGCCAGGATCTTGAAACAGGATCCCGGCTGTCTGTAAGAATCAGTTGCACGGTTCAGGGAAAGACTGGAAGTCTTTTCGCCACGTCCACCGACTATAGCTTTGATCTGTCCGGTATACTGATCCATCACAACGACAGAAGCCTGTGGCTGTGGTGAAAGCTCGATCCGTTCATCTACAGTATCTCCGGCTGCCTCATCAATGTTCAGGGTACTCTTATAGTTGTTGATTGCATTCTGGGCTGCATCCTGCGTACTGAATACGAGAGGATACTGATCCCCGGTTGTACTGGAAATATAGGCTGCAAGCTGTTCTTTACTGTAGTTCTCAGAAGTACCGTCTGTATGATGGACTGTAAGTGCGTAATCAAGTCCCCATTCACTTCCGGCAAGGTAATTGTCTACATTGGCAACTTCCCCATCGCAGATCGACTGGATATCAGCGTCCTGCGTAGCTGTGATCGTAAGTCCGCCACTGTAGAGCAGGTTGTAAGCCTGCGTTTCAGAGTAGCCCTTTTTATTTACCAGATCTTTTACAATCTGCTTGATCAGGGCATCTACAAAATAGCTGTATGGTTTGCTTGTCTGCGTATTGATGCCGTCTCTAAAATCCGGTCGTAAACATTATCTGCCATGGCTTCGTCATATTCTGTCTGATTGATGAAACCGAGTTTCTTCATATTGTTCAGTACTTTTTTCACGACGTCTGGCATTGACATCCGGGTGCTTGACCGGATCATTCCCGGATGGACTCTGGGTAATTCCTGCAATAACGGCACATTCTGAAAGAGTAAGATCTGCAGCATCTTTATTGAAATAACGCTTTGCGGCAGTCTGAACACCAAGACATCCCTGACCGAGATTGATGGTATTCATGTATGCTTCCAGAATTTCTTTTTTTGACATCTGTTTTTCAATTTTGAGAGCAAGATACTGTTCCTGTATCTTACGCTCGAAACGTTCAGAATTTGTCTCATTGACAAAGTTAGGGAATACATTATTTTTAATGAGCTGCTGGGTCAGAGTACTTGCACCTTCTGTGAAATGAAAGCCGTGAGTGACACCTACAACTCCTGCACGGATGATTCCCTGGAGATCAATTCCGTTGTGCTTATAGAAACGTTCATCCTCGATGGCAACAAAAGCATCACCCATATACTTGGAAATTTCGTCATATTTCTTGTATACACGGTTGGAATCAGAATCTTTAAGCTGTTCCAGCACGGTTCCGTTCTGATCTACAATGGATGTCGTATACCCCTGAGGAAGGATATCCTTAGCGGTAACTTCCGGTGTATTATCAATGACATGCTTGACAAACACACCACCTGCGGCAACACCGACGATCCCGAGCAAAGGATGCACAGAACAAATGCCTTAAATAAACGGACACCGACACGTTTCTTTTTCATTCTCTTTTTAGAAGAAATCCGCTTCTTTCTTCTTGAAAGATTCGATTTTCCATAATTCACGAATAAAATCCTCCTTTTTTCACTTCTATGATTATATCAAACTTACCTTTTTTAAATAAAGCTAAAAATAAAAAGTTCATATTTTAAGAAGTAAAACTTAAGAAAATCTTGCAGTTTCATGGGCAGATGTATATCATAGGAGATAGCAAATATGAGAAAATGAAAAGGAGCAACAGGTGGAAAGTTATCAGACAGTATACAGAGGCGGGATGGGAGAGATTATTGAAAAAATCCCGTTTTATAGCAGAAGTTTATCCGATAGAATCTGAAGAGCAGGCAGCTCAGATCCTGGAGGAGACGAGAAAAAAAAATATTGGGATGCAAGACATCACTGCTGGGCATATGTTCTTGGAAGAAATCCAGCTGCTGAGAGAATGAGCGATGACGGTGAACCGGCAGGGACAGCCGGAAAGCCAATCCTGGAAGTGATCCGGGGCAGAAAGCTGACGGATGTACTTGTTATCGTGACGAGATATTTTGGAGGAACACTGCTTGGAACAGGTGGACTGGTCAGGGCTTATACATCTGCGGCCATAGACGGACTGGAACATAGTGAAAGTATAACCAGAATCCATGGAATTAAACTGTTGATCCGGGCAGAGTACACAGATCTGGGGAAAATACAGTATCTGCTTGCAAGCCGGGATGTGATCCAGTTAGATCCGGTATATACAGATAAAGTGGAGTTGATGGCTTTAGTTCCGGTTGAGCAGATGAAAGGTCTGAAAGCAGATCTGATGGAAGGAACAAATGGACAGGTGGTTCTGGATGAAACGGTGCAGTGCTGGTTTGCACAGACGGAAGATGGTATCCGCATTTTTTCAGAGTGGGTGGAAGAGTAGAGAGAAGGCAGTAATAAAACTCTGTCGATGAGCATGGCAATGCAGAGAGTATGTTACGGGATATGTCACTGGAACTTTTCCGGGTTATTTTGACATAAAAAGAGACCTGCGGTCGGGAAAAATCTCCTGACTGCAGGTCTTTTAACCGTTCCAGTTAACGGAACACTACATATGGATTATGAAAATTCAGGCTCGATCAGACCGAAAGAACCATCTTTTCTTTTATATACTACATTTACTTCATCAGTCTCTGCATTGGAGAATACGAAGAAACTATGTCCGAGCAATTCCATCTGGATGCAGGCATCCTCAGGGAACATAGGCTTGATGCCGAATTTCTTTGTACGAACGATTTGAATTTCGTCATCCTCTGCTGCGTCATCTTCCGTCTCGAAAAATTCTTTTCTGAAGCTGTTTCCGGTAGATGTATAGGAAGTAGGATGTCCCTGGCTGCGGGCTACAAGCTTGTTCTTATATTTGCGAAGTTGACGTTCGATGACTTCTTCTACAAGATCAATCGATACATACATATTATCACTGGTCTGTTCAGAACGAATGATATTTCCTTTTACCGGAATTGTGACCTCGATCTTCTGACGTCCCTTTTCAACGCTGAGAGTTACATTAATTTCTGTCTCAGGAGTGAAGTACCTTTCAAGTTTTCCTAATTTCTGTTCGATAGCATCCTTTAATCCCGGTGTTACCTCAATATTTTTTCCGCTGATAATAAAATTCATGCTGCTCAACTCCTTTGTTCAAATTATACAGAAGAAATGGTGAGTTCTATCTGTATTATGGATATATTATAACATAAACTTCCGCTTCTGTATATAAGAAATCCGGTCAAATTCAGAAAAACCGAAAATTGACCGGAAGTGTGCGACAATATCTTCTATAATAAAAGGAGGTTTCAACTGCTCGTGCGAACAGATTATTTATTGATCATACTACGCTTTCTCATTCTTGAATCCAGGATTTTCTTCCGGATACGGAGATTCTTAGAGTAACCTCCAAAAGCTCATCTGTATCAATAAAATCAAGTGCCTGTTCCAGACTTAAAATACGTGGCGGAGTCAGGCGGAGTGCCTCATCAGCACTGGAAGAACGGGTGTTGGTCAGATGCTTTGTCTTGCAGACATTCAGCTCGATATCTTCTGCCTTACCATTCTGTCCGATGACCATTCCAGAATAAACCTTTTCACCTGCACCAATAAAGAGAGTACCACGTTCCTGGGCACTGTAAAGTCCGTAAGTTACAGACTCACCGGTCTCGAATGCGATCAGAGATCCCTCTTACGGTACTGGATATCTCCTTTATATGGAGCATATCGCTCAAAACTTGTATTGATGATACCATTTCCCTTTGTATCAGTCATGAACTCACCACGGTATCCGATCAGACCACGTGCAGGAATCAGGAACTCAAGACGGGTATAACCTCCGTTGGAAGGTGCCATGTTGCGAAGTTCCCCTTTCCGCTGACCAAGTTTTTCAATGACAACTCCGGTAAATTCATCCGGGACATCAATATAGGCAAGCTCCATAGGTTCTGTCTTCTTCCCGTTTTCATCTGTATGGTAGAGAACTTCTGCTTTACTTACTGCGAACTCATATCCTTCACGACGCATATTCTCGATCAGGACAGAAAGGTGAAGCTCTCCACGACCGGAAACTTTGAAGCTGTCGGCATTCTCAGTCTCTTCTACACGGAGGCTGACATCAGTATTAAGCTCACGGAAAAGACGGTCACGAAGATGACGGGAAGTTACGAACTTTCCTTCCTGTCCGGCAAATGGACTGTCATTTACGATGAACTGCATGGAGATCGTAGGCTCTGAGATCTTCTGGAAAGGAATTGCCTCCGGTTTTCTCAGGAGAGCAGAGAGTATCTCCGATGGAAATATCTGCAATACCGGATACGGCAACGATTGCTCCGATGGTAGCTTTTTTTACTTCCACACGGTTCAGACCATCAAACTCATAAAGTTTACCGATCTTGACACGCTGCTGCTTGTCAGGATCATGATGATTCACAACAACCATGTCCTGGTTGACAGCGATCGTACCGTTCTCAACTTTACCGATTCCGATACGTCCAACATATTCATTGTAGTCGATCGTACTGATGAGCATCTGGGACGGAGCTTCAGGATCTCCCCTCCGGTGCCGGAATATAGTCAAGGATCGTCTCAAATAAAGGCTTCATATCCTGCTTTTCATCAGAAAGGTCGAGGACAGCAACCCCGGCTTTTTGCAGAAGCGTATACAAAGGACACTCCAACTGGTCATCCGATGCACCGAGATCAATAAACAGTTCGAGAACCTCATCAATCACATCGTCAGGTCTTGCCTCCGGGCGGTCGATTTTGTTGATACATACAATAACCGGAAGGTTCAGCTCAAGAGCTTTTCTTAATACGAATTTGGTCTGCGGCATAGCACCCTCAAAGGCATCTACAACAAGTACAACACCGTCTACCATCTTAAGGACACGCTCAACCTCGCCGCCAAAGTCAGCATGACCAGGAGTATCAATGATATTGATCTTAACCCCATTATAATGTACGGCAGTATTTTTTGGAAAGAATTGTGATTCCACGTTCACGTTCAATATCGTTGGAGTCCATGACACGTTCTTCTACTTCCTGATTTTCACGGAATACACCGCTCTGCTTTAAAAGCTCGTCAACCAGAGTTGTCTTACCGTGGTCAACATGGGCGATAATTGCAACATTTCTTACATCTTCACGCTTTGTCTTCATAAATTTATACACTCTTTCTTTATCTGTCTAAAATTCACTCATATCTGTAACTTCCTTATTTTATCACAAAAAATGAAATTTACAAGATAGAAATAGAAATAGAGATTGTTCGGGATGCATCAAAAAGAAAAACAGAAAAAATACAAATAAAATAAACTGTTCAAAATAAACAAAAATAATTTTAAAAATAACGAATAAATGTAAAATTTGTGTAAAATGTCAGTTGGAATAAAGATGGAGACATGTTATTATTATAATAATATAATCTTGTGGAGATTTCGGAACTGTCAATTTGACTGCCAGCCCGGGCAGATGATGGTGACCGGAAGATGAGAAAAAGGAGGAAAAAAGATGAGGAAAAGGAAGACGGGTGCGTTAGCTGTATTGCTGGTATTTATGATGGCATTTGCCAATATATTTGGCATGATGCCGGCAATCAGTGTGGCGGCACAGGAAGAAAAGCAACAGGAAGTAACGGTAGAGAGGGCATCAGAGCTGGTATATGGTGAGCAGTATCTTCTTGTCGGAGGAACAGCGGGCAAGACTTCGGGCAGCGAAGATGATCTATACGCAGTGGTTGGTGCAACAACCCACAGTGGCAGCAAAGCAGGCAGTGTACTTGATAAAGTAGAAGTTTCCGGGCTGGATTTTTCAGATGCTGAAAACCAGCTTACAGCACAGGAAACGAATCTGTGGACAACAGTCGAGGGCGAAAATGGAACGGTTGCACTTTACAATAAGGCTTCAAATAAATATATGCACTTTGAGTCAGGGAACAGAGCTGTGACACTGACAGATGAAGCAACTTATTATGAAGCAGTTCTGACAGATCATCACGCAGCGGGAAAGGCTCTGGCTTTTCGTCTTGGAACATGGTATCTGAACTTTTCCGAAAGCCAGAATGGATTCTGTGCTTACGATGCATCGACCTATTCACAGAATGAGACAAAGGATACAAACCAGTATGCCTTCTATCATGTGAAAAAGGCAGAAGTGTCAACCACAAGCACCGTTACCCGTGCTACAGCGATTACTGCAGGTAAGAAATATATGCTGGTAGGTGGAGATTCCAAGAGCAGTACATATCAGGCAGTTACTGCACAGACTCATGCAGGCAGCAAGGTGAACAGCGTCCTGACGGGAGCGGAGATTGCAGGACTGGATCTTTCAGACCTGTCGAATGAAGTGACAGTAAGTAACGAGTATCTTTGGACAGTGAAGGCCGGCAGTACAGAAGGTACTGTAGCACTTTATAATGAAGTTGCAGGCAAATATCTGAATTTTGCAGAGGAGCAAGACCGGTTACTTTAGGGGATGAACCTACAGAGTTTGCTCTTGCACAGACAGATCATCATGTGGCAGGTATTGCAGCAGCATTCCATTTGAATAATTACTATCTGAATTATTCAGATAGTCAGAATGGATTCTGTGCTTACGATGCATCGACCTATTCACAGAATGAGACAAAGGATACAAACCAGTATGCATTATATGAAGTGAAATCCGGTGTAACTCCGACTCCAACTCCGGATCCTGATCCGTCAGAGGGAGATGCAAAGGCGACACTTTTGTTCTGCTCTGATTTCCAGACGGGTACAGAAGTATCACCGTATCAGAGCGTATCGGACGTGCCGGAAAGTCTGACTTCTGTTATGACGAATATTTCAAAAGCAATCTATGATGATGGTGTTACAAAGATTGACCGTGTACTGGCAGTAGGAGATTATACAGCATATACAGGACGGTACAATTATGATGCAGATGCGACGATCGGTATTCAGGCATTTAAAAATATCATTCAGAACCGCTGGACGGATACAGATCAGTTCCTGTTTATCCAGGAAATCATGATCAGGCAAATTATCCGTTTGATGAGGGTGCTAATGAATATGAAGATTATATTGTGTACTGTATCAATACGACTTATAATTCTTCAGAAATGGGTGGATTCCCATGGATGCAGGGAAGTACAGGAAGTGAAGCACAGGTAAAGAAAGCAGCTCAGAAGCTTGGTGATTATCTGGAAGGCTGTATTACAGCCGGAGAGACACGCCCGATTTTCATTATGGTGCATCTGCCACTGCATTTCAGCGGGCGTACAAGTTCTCTTTATGGAAATGGGGATAATCTGTATTCTTCCTATTTGTTTGATGTGATCAATACAGCCGCAGAAGATTTGGATATTGTATACCTTTATGGTCATAACCATTCTAAAGGATGGGACAATTATATCGGTGGTTCACGTGTGTTCAAACGGCCTGGAGATACGATTTTGATCCCGGATCTTACAAAGAAGAGCGGTAGTACAACTGACAGTTATACAAAAGAAGAACTTAATTTTACTTATATGAATGCCGGATATATCGGATATTTCCATGATGCGACAGCAGCAGATGAGCTGACAGCTACCGTATGCCGGATTTATGATGATAAGCTGGTTTTAAGCAGATATTCAGAAGACGGACTGATTGATATTGGATCTGTTGGTAAGAATAATACGAGATATAATGATTCAGCAATGATTCCGGCAACAGAACTGACACAGGCAACGGCAAGTCCGGTTCAGATCGATCTGAATCAGGTAGCTGTACCAAGTGTAACTCTTGAGGCAGCAAGTGGTAAAGTTGGTGAAAAGGTTGCATTGAAGGCAACAGTCAAGCATATCAAAGCATCCTCTTATAAGTGGAGTATAGAAGATCCGGCGATTGCAGATCTGACTGCAGAAGAAAATACAGCAGACGTCTTCTGCAAGAAAGCCGGAAGTACGAACGTAAAAGTTACAGTGACAGATACAGACGGAAATACGACAGTTGGACAGGCGGTGCTGGAAGTAAGTTATGACCAGACTGCAGGTGCATCAGCAAAAATTCAGGATGCGGATGGAAATGGAGTAACAACTGCAGGAAAGAATGAAAGAATGATCCTTAAAGGAGCATTATCTGGAATACCGGAAGTAGTTTCTTATAAGTGGTCAGTATCTGATCCTGAACTTGCAGAGCTTGAAGATGCTGATTCTGCAGAGACGGCTGTAACATTTAAAGGAAAAGGTGAAGTGACCGTAACTCTGCTGGTTACGTATAAAGATGCACAGGGACAGCAGCAGACAGTGACAGCGGATACAAAAGTTACTGTATCGGAAATTCCGACATATAAGCGAGCAGCAGAGATGGAACCAGGAAAGAGTTACCTCATCATTGGTTCTTCAGGAAAAGCTTTAAATGCAGAGATCAGTCCGGTTGGCGGAGTCGCATGTATTGCAGGAACAGAAATGCAGACAGCAGATCTGGGCAACGCAGGTGATGTTATAAAAGGGAGTATAGTGCGTTACTTTGGACAATCGAGAAAGATGCGAACGGACAGTATACCCTTTATAATAAAGCAGCGAAAAAATATCTTTCTTTAAGTGCATCAGAGCGAAATGTGAATCTGACAGATACGCCAGTGAAGCTGTCAGTAGAAAAAGGAGCATTAAGTAATGGCAGCGGTTTCTGTGTGGCATTTTACAATGGAACAATGTATCTGAACCACTCCAAATCCAAGCAGGCATATTGCGGATATTCAGGTGAGACGGTTACAAATGCAAATAATCAGTTCGCAATTTACGAACTGGTAGGGGGAGAAGCAGTCAAGACTACTTATACGGTTACATTTAACAGCTGGGGTGGAAGTGCTGTAGCTGCCCAGACCGTTGAAAAAGGAGCAAAGGTGACAGAGCCTTCAGCACCGACATTAGAAGGATATACATTTGCAGGATGGTATACAGATGAAGCATGTACCACGCAATGGAATTTTGCGACAGGTGTTGTGGACAGAAATCTGGAATTGTATGCAAAATGGAATGAGATTGAAGTACCGGAGCCGGTGATCGATACAGCAGAGCTTCAGAAACTGGTTGATGAAATGGATCGGGTTGATCTTGAAAAGTATGAGAAGGATGCAGCCTACGATGCATTTGTGGCAGCCCTGCAGAATGCGAAAGCAGTGCTTACAGATCCAGAGAGCGAGCAGGCAGTAGCAGAAGCGAAGGCAGCCCTGACAGAGGCATATGCAAATCTGAAGCTGATCGAGATGCCGGAACCGGAACCGACACCGGAACCGACACCGGAACCGGAACCGACACCGGAACCGACACCGACGCCGGGCAAAGATGATAAGACTCCAGGAACAGATAAAAATGATAAGACTTCAGGAACAGATAAAAATGATAAGACTTCAGGAACAGGCAAAGATAATAAAATCCTGGAAAGGGAACGACTACAACGACACCGGCTAAAGATAGCAGTAAGGTAGTTCCGACCGGAGACAGTACGGAAGGAATGATGGTAGTTCTGTGCATGATGGCAGCCGCAGCAGGCGTGATCGTGATCAGAAAGAAATCGGCAGAGAAGTAAAAAACTTCGGTCAAATGCAACAGAAAAACTGAAAATGAACAGATCAGACGGGAATCTTCCAAAAAGCAGGGAGATTCCCGTTTTACAGATCCGGACAGAGAGCGGAACCTGCAGGAGACGAATTCTGTCGAACGATTTCCATACTTTCGCCGTTCTATTCTTTTTCTGTTTTGTCATATATTTTTGTAGTGACTTGAAAATACGTAACAGAAGAAGGGAGAACTACAAATCATGTCAGATAAGATAATTGAGAACAACCAGGTGACGGTCATAGGGGAAGTGGTGTCTGAATTTACATACAGCCACGAAGTATTCGGAGAAGGATTCTATATGATGGAACTGCTCGTAAAGCGACTGAGCAATTCCTGCGACAGAATCCCGGTGATGATTTCTGAACGTCTGATCGATGTAACCAAAGACTGCCGTGGAGAGTGCATCATGGTATCAGGACAGTTCAGATCCTACAATCGGCACGAAGAATTGAAGAACCGGCTGGTACTGTCTGTATTTGCGAGAGAAATCGAGTTTATTGATGAAGAGCCGGACGGGGCAAAGACAAACCATATCCTGCTGGAAGGGTATATGTGTAAACGCCCGGTGTACAAAGGAAGACACCGCTGGGCAGAGAAATCGCAGATCTTTTACTTGCGGTGAACAGACCGTATGGAAAATCAGACTATATTCCATGTATCTGCTGGGGCAGAAATGCAAGATATGCCTCCAGTTTTGACGTAGGGGAACATGTGCGGGTACTTGGAAGGATTCAGAGTAGAGAGTACGTGAAAAAGCTTTTCGGAAACTGAGACAGAGACGCGGGTTGCATACGAAGTTTCGGTAAGTAAACTGGAATGTATTGAGGAATCATGATGGTGATAAAAAGTGAAGTACCAGAGCAGCATGGAAGATGTGGCATCATGACATAAGACAGGAAAAGGATATCATATATTGAGATAAAAGCTCAAATGTGATATCCTTTTTATTATATAGGGTATCCGAAAGGACTCTGTGAACGTTAAAAGCATTTAAAGGAGGATTTATACAGATGATTAAGATATTAATGCATGGATGCAATGGAAAGATGGGAAGAATGATCACTGAGATCGCAAAGCAGGATCAGGATGTTGAGATTGTGGCAGGTGTGGACAAGTATACAGCAGTTGCCAATGAATATCCGGTTTTTGAGACGATTTCAGAGTGTGATGTGGATGCAGATGCGGTCATTGATTTTTCAAATGCAGGGGCAGTGGATGAACTGCTGGATTATTGTGTTGAGAAGAAACTTCCGGTAGTCCTCTGTACAACAGGACTGTCAGAAGAGCAGCTTGCAAAAGGGTGAAAGAAGTATCCGAAAAGATCGCAGTGTTAAAGTCAGCGAATATGTCCATGGGAATCAATCTTCTCCTGAAGCTTTTAAAAGATGCAGCAAAAGTACTTGCACCGGCAGGATACGATATGGAGCTTGTTGAGAAGCATCATAATCAGAAGCTGGATGCACCGAGTGGAACAGCTCTCGCACTGGCAGATTCTATGAATGAGGCACTTGGCAATGAATATGAGTATGTTTATGACAGAAGCCAGGTGAGAAAGAAGAGGGATGTAAAGGAAATCGGTATTTCAGCAGTGCGTGCCGGAACGATCGTAGGAGAGCATGAAGTGATCTTTGCAGGGACAGATGAAGTGATCGAATTTAAGCATACAGCTTATTCAAGAAGTGTATTTGCAAAAGGTGCTGTAGAAGCTGCAAAATTTCTCGCAGAGCAGAAGCGTGGTATGTATGATATGGGAGATGTGATCCGTTTTAATCAGGGATTCAGAGAGTTCTTGTAAAGTTTGCTGAGGGGAAAATAAAAAACAGGCAGGAGAGCAGGAATGAAAGATTTGGAGACCAGATATTTGGAGCGGCTGTCAGATCTGTATCCAACGATCGCGGCAGCGTCCACAGAGATTATCAATTTGCAGGCCATTTTGAATCTTCCCAAAGGGAACAGAGCTCGTGGAAGAGAGCTTTATGATGTGTTGGAAAGTTATGTGAGAAAAGGTTTTTTTGCACTGGACAAAAGGAGCGTCAGGACGGGCGGGATATCATGTGGTATGTCTGGCTCCACCCCGGATTCACCATTGTTTGGAAAGAATAAGATGGCGACGTTTGAACGGTATTTTCTTGCAGAAAAAAAGAGACGCATGTGGAGAAGAAGAACCCGTATTATGCATTGCTTGAAAATGAAAAGGTGATCGATAAGATCCTGATCGAGTTTGGTCTGGATCCATCGGATGCACATATTGTAAACGGACAGGTGGCAGACCTGGAGAGACTGCTTGCGGCATATCGCAGTGGTGAGATCATAGAAAAGGTGTAGATGGAGAAAAGCATGGAAAAAGAATTAAATATACCGGAAGGGACAGAGGTTACAGAACCGCTGAAGATCTATCTCAATGAGATCGGTCAGATTCCTCTGTTGGATGCAGAAGAAGAAAAGAGCTGGGACGCAGAAGTGTGGACGGTGATGAAGAGGCAAGACGGAGACTGGAAGAAGGAAATCTCAGGCTGGTTGTATCAATCGCCAAGCATTATACCGGCAGAGGGATCCCACTGATGGATCTGATCCAGGAGGGAAATATCGGCTTGATGCGTGCAGTGGAAAAATACGATTTTACAAAGGAGAACCGCTTTTCAACTTATGCATCCTGGTGGATCAAAGAAGCGATCCAGCGTGCAATCGACCAACAGTCAAGAGATCCGTGTACCGGT
>VOFH01000736.1_pt1 | contig 16001 bp, 20 predicted proteins | sample 5384091 | NCBI WGS metagenome assembly VOFH01 (sample SAMN12384727, study PRJNA508395) | human gut metagenome | isolation source: healthy gut G | host: Homo sapiens
AAGGTAAGACATTTTACGGACAGACTGATAAGATCAATACAGTCAAGATCAATGGAACTGCAGTTGAATTATCAGATGATGATGTAAAGGCCACATTTGCAGATAATAAGGCAACTTATGTTATGACTGTAAAAGGCACTGATATTGATGCAGTAATCACTGCAGAGTTAGTTGCAAAAGATAATACGTTGGCTTTTAATATCACTAAAATTGAAAATAAGCTGGAGGATACAGCGACAGGACATCCGATCCAGACGATCGAAATTCCGAATCAGAGCCTGATTTCTGTAAGAAGTAATCAGAGCGGTGCTAATTTCAAAGGTGCGGCAATGTCTTCCAATACAAGAGTCAGTGGAGATGAATATGTAGAAGTTACAGACGCTGCTTCTCTGAATCAGGATTATATGTATGGATTTGTTTCAATGATGAGATGAGTGCCGGTCTGTGGAGTAACTCTGAGAATGATGGACGTTCTGTAGCGACAACTGTTACAGGTGGTTCAAGAAATACACGTGTTCAGGCAGTTACGACACAGAAAGGAGATTATGTATCGCTGGGACTTGGAAGTACTGCATGGTATTACCATCGTGTAGTGACTGATTCACAGAACAGAAGCTATGTAGTAGACGAGACAGAGATGCCAAAGGCAAAAAGTAATCATTGCCGGAGATATGAATGATGACGATCAGATCGACTGGCAGGATGGTGCAGTTGCATTCCGTTCTATTATGAACAATCCATATAAGAGTGAAGAAGTACCGGAACTGGTTGCTTACCGTATTGCAATGAACTTTGGTGGACAGGCTCAGAATCCATTCCTGACAACACTTGATAATGTCAAGCGAGTTGCATTAAATACAGATGGACTCGGACAGTCTGTTCTGTTAAAGGGATATGCAAATGAAGGTCATGATTCCGCACATCCGGACTATGCTGATATCGGTAAGAGAATCGGTGGAGCAGATGATATGAATACACTGATGACAGAGGGTGCAAAGTATGGAGCCAAGTTTGGTATTCATGTCAATGCAGGAGAAATGTATCCGGAAGCAAAAGCATTTAAGGATGATAATGTACGCCGCTATGCAGATGGCAGTCTCAGATACGGCTGGAACTGGCTGGATCAGGCAGTTGGCCTGGACAGTATCTATGATCTTGCAACAGGTGAACGTGAGGCAAGATTTGATGCACTGGAAAAACTGGTCGGAACTAATCTGGATTTCGTATATGTAGATATCTGGGGAAATAATACAGGAAGCAGTAATGATGATTCCTGGCAGACACGTAAGCTTTCCAAAGAGATCAATGATAACGGATGGCGTATGGCAAATGAATGGGGAGTTGCAAATGAATATGATGCAACATTTCAGCACTGGGCAACAGACCTTACCTATGGTGGATATAACCAGAAAGGTGAGAACAGTGAGGTTATGAGATTCCTCCGTAACCATCAGAAAGATTCATGGGTTGCTGATTATCCGTCTTATGGCGGTGCAGCAATGATGCCATTGCTTGGCGGTTATAATATGAAAGATTTTGAAGGATGGCAGGGACGTAATGATTACGATACTTACATCACGAATCTTTATACTCATGACCTGACAACCAAATTTATCCAGCATTACAAGATTGTAAAATGGGTAGATGGAGATCCGGTTACAGCAGGAGCTGCAACAAACTGGGTACCGGATATGGAGATCACTCTGAAGGATGATGATGGAGATACACTGGTACTGACCAGAGGATCTAATGATTTCAGCAGTGATGCCTACCGAGAAAGAACAATGACCCTGAACGGAAAAGTGATCGCACAGGAGCACCTTCCAGAGGAGACAGATCCGATTCTGATATTCAGAATGGAAGAAATAAAGGAACAGAAAGTTATCTGCTTCCATGGATCTGGGATTCAGAGAGCGGTGAAAAAGTTGCAGCATCCAAAGAAAAGCTGTATCACTGGAATACAGCCGGAGGAACAACAACATGGGAAGTTCCGGACGGATGGGAGAATCTGAAAAATGTTAAGGTTTATAAGCTGACAGATCTTGGAAAGACAGATGAGAAGACAGTTGCAGTAAAGAATGGAAGAATTACACTGGAAGCAGAATCTGAAACTCCATACGTAGTATGCAAAGGTGAAGAAAATAACCTGAAAATCACATGGAGTGAAGGAATGCATATTGTAGATGCAGGCTTTAACGGCGGATCAGATTCACTGGAAAAGAACTGGAAGAAATCCGGTGATGGTGAAGCAACTATTGCAAAGAGCCAGTACAGCAATCCAATGCTGAAACTGAGTGGAAAAGTATCCATGACACAGGAACTGACAGACTTAAAGGCAGGTCAGCAGTATGCGGTTTTAGTTGGTATTGATAACCGCAGTGATGCGAAAGCGGCAATGACAGTCAAAAACGGTGACGATGTAACTTGCAACAAATTACACGACACGTTCTATTGCGAAAAAACTATGTAAAAAGCCTATACGCACAGCAATTCCAGTGCAACAGTAGATGGAAGCAGTTATTTCCAGAATATGTATGTATTCTTTACAGCACCGGAAAGCGGTAAGGTTACACTGACACTTTCAAAAAGAAGCAGGAAAGGGAGATTCCTATTTTGATGATGTACGTGTAGTAGAAAATGATTCTCATAATATTACAACGAACGATAAAGGTGAAGTTGTAAGATTTGAGCAGGATTTTGAGACAAATGTACAGGGAATTTATCCATTTGTTGTTGGCGGAATTGAAGGTGTTGAAGATAACAGAATCCATTTATCTGAAAGACATGATAAATATACTCAGGCCGGATGGGATGTAAAACTGATGGATGATGTCCTGACGGTGACTGGTCAGTGAAGATTAATGGACTGACGCAGAGAAGCAAACTGGCATACCAGACGATTCCTCAGAACTTCCGTTTTGAGCCAGGTGTTACATACAAAGTAAGCTTTGATTATCAGGCAGGAAGTGACGATACTTACGGTGTTGTTGTAGGTGCAGGTGAGTATACAGGAGCAACCAATCTGGAAACATTGAAAAATCACTGGGAACAACTGCTCATTATGAGAGAGAGAAATCGTTGGTGATATTACAGGTCAGACATGGTTTGGTATTTACTCAACAAGCACAGCACCAGATCTGCAGGGCGTAAATCAAGTTCTGCACAGGCCAACTTTGGTGGATACAAAGAACTGGTTCTTTGACAATCTTGTGATTGAAAAAGTTGAGCAGAATATAACGATTGATACACTGAAAGATCTGATTGCGACGGCAGAAGGATACAATAAAGAAGATTATACTGCTGCTGACTGAAGAAGCTGGATGATGCTCTTACCAAGGCAAAGGTTGCAGTGAACAGAGATAAGACATCAGCAGATGAAATCGAAAGTGCATATTATGCACTGAATGGTGCAATTAATTATATTGCTTCGATTGATACAAAATGAAGAAAGCAGTACGAAGAATGATATTTCTGTTGAAGGCGTGATCGCAACAGCAGGAAGCGAAGACGGTGGAACATACGGAAGTAATATTGGAAAAGCAGAATATGTTCTTGATAATGATGTGACAACTGCATGGATGACAGCTTATTCAGGATATGCTACAACAATCAAGAATGGAGAGGGATGGATTGACCTTCAGTTCCCGGAGGCACATACAGTTGACGGACTTCGTTATCTGCCAGGACCGGTTACAGCTGGAGCCTTGGTTACAATTGCTGATTATGAGATTTATGTTAAGACAGCAGATTCAGCGGATTATGTAAAGGTAAGCGATGGAACATGGGAGAATACTTCTTCCTGGAAGATGGCAAAATTTGATCCGATTGAAAATGTAACAAATGTGAAACTGCTTGCTAAATCTGCCAAGGTATATAACTGGTGGGCAATGGCAGCAGAAATCTGTATCACCAGTGCAGCAGAAGCAACGACAGATACAGAAGTAGTAGATAAGAGCGGACTGACAGATGCACTTGCTGAAGCAAAAGCATTAAATGAAGCTGATTATACTGCAGAGAGCTGGGCTGTTCTTCAGACAAAGATTGAAGCAGCAGAGGCAGTTGTAAATAATGCAGATGCGACTAACTATGATGTTCAGCTTGCACTTGCAAATCTGGTAGATGCAATCAGTGGGCTGGAAGCAGCGGAGACTCCTGAACCGACACCGGCTGATAAGGACAAACTTACAGAAGTTGTCAATAATTGTGCAGGATTAGAAGAGAAAAACTTTACAGCAGACAGTTGGAAAGTTTACAAAGCTGCTTATGAAAAGGCAATGGCAGTTCTTGCTGATGAAAATGCATCTCAGGCAGATGTAGATGCAGCAGTTGCAGCACTTAAAGCAGCTTATGCAGGTCTTGTAAAAGCAGATGATGGAAATGGTGGAAACAATAACCAGGGAAATAATAACCAGGGCAATAATAATAAGGGTGATAATGTAAATAAGCCTGGAACACCGAACAATACAAATGCAGCAGGTAAGAACAATACGACAAATAAAGGTACAGTGAAGACTGGAGATACCGCACCATTTATGGCAATGATCGTAACAATTCTTGCAGCAGCAGGAGTGATCTTCGGAACAGTTGCTCAGAAGACCAGAAGACGCAGAAATCGTAAATAAATAATGAAACTGACAGATATCTGAAGTTAATAGAACAGATGGTCAGATGAAAATGAAGAAGAGTCAGAACACCGGAGAGTGTGATGACTCTTCTTTAATTTTATCATTTTTAGCAGAATGATAAAATTAAAAGATATACTATACCTGTGTCAGATTAAGGACGATTTGGAAAAATCAGATTATAGTTTGTTGTGGGTGATGAGCCAATAATAAGAAAAAGAGCAGGATAATGGAGAGCGTGTATAGTGGATTTATTTCACCAGGTTATTTATGGATCATTCCAAGAAATGTTTCATGGATCTTTGTATCCTGATCCAATTCCGGATGAAATGCAAATCCCATCTGATTGTGATATTTTACTCCGACGATCCGATCCTGTACGATACTTAAAACTTCCGGTTTTTCTCCGGCTGCATCAGCATGAACGCTTTCCACATAAGGTGCACGGATGAAAGTCATAGAAATTTCACCAATTCCGTTGGCGTTGGCAGTAGTATGGAAACTGCCGAGCTGACGTCCATAGGCATTTCGTCTGACTGTCATGGGAAGAGTCCCGAAGTAGGATTCCTCCTGACCGGCAATATCCGAAGCAAGCAGGATCATTCCTGCACAGGTTGCGAGAACCGGCATACCGGAGCAGATTTTTTTCTTTTAAAGGTTCAAACATATCAAGATCATGCAGAAGTTTTCCCTGGACGGTGCTTTCACCACCGGGAAGAATGAGACCGTCGAAGTCTTTTTGCAGATCACCAGCTTTTCTGAGTTCGATGGTATCTGCACCGAGCTTCTGGAGCATATGCTCATGCTCTATGAATGCCCTTGCAGGGCAAGAACTGCAATCGTCATAGTCTTATTTCCCCTTTCAGCCATAAGAAGTGCGATTTCCTGCTCATTGATACCTACCATGGCTTCTCCGAGATCTGCGGAAAGTTCAGCGATCAGTTTTGCATCAGTATAATTTGTTACAGCCTGAACGATGGCAGCGGCACGTTTTTCCGGATTTCCGGACTTAAAGATACCGGATCCGACAAAGACACCTTCTGCTCCCAACTGCATCATCAGGGCTGCATCTGCAGGAGTTGCGACACCGCCGGCTGCGAAGTTTACGACCGGAAGTTTTCCGTTTTCATGGACATAGAGAACAAGGTCAAATGGAACCTGAAGCTGCTTTGCTGCCTCAAAGAGCTCATCTTCACGCATTCCTTTGATCCGGGCAATTTCACTGTTCATCATTCTCATATGACGGACAGCCTGGACGATATCACCGGTTCCCGGCTCTCCCTTTGTACGAATCATAGAAGCACCTTCATTAATTCTTCTTAAAGCTTCTCCGAGGTCTTTTTGCACCGCAGACGAAAGGAACGTCAAAGTCACGCTTGTTGATATGGTATACATCATCAGCAGGGGAAAGAACTTCACTTTCATCAATATAATCAATCTCAATGGCCTGAAGCACCTGTGCTTCTGCGAAATGCCCGATTCTGCATTTTGCCATAACCGGAATGGACACTGCCTCCTGGATTCCACGGATCATTTTCGGGTCACTCATACGGAACACCACCTGCTGCACGGATATCTGCCGGAATCCGTTCAAGAGCCATAACTGCACATGCACCTGCTGCTTCTGCAATTTTTGCCTGCTCCGGGTGTTGTTACATCCATGATGACACCACCTTTTTAACATCTGAGCCAGATTTTTGTTCAGTTCATATCTTTCGTTTGTATTCATTGGTAAATCCTCCCTTTAAGAATCGTATTTTTAGAATATAGTGGAAATTCTTTTACAATTTCGACAGGTATTAGTATAATTGCATTGTGACTATAGAAAAATATTCAATTTAGATATAATCAAAAAAAGGTCAGAATGGAGAAAATAGAATAGATGTTGACATATAATTTTGCGAATATAGGGTCAGATTCCCTGTATGAATATTTATATAAATGTATCAAAAATGACATAATACAGGGATAATCTTAAGTGGTGAGAAGCTGCCTTCCAAGAGGGCACTTGCGAAAATCTGGCCATAAGTGTGATCACTGTCGAGAATGCCTATGGTCAGCTTGCAGCAGAGGGATATATTTATTCCATTCCTAAAAGCGGGTATTATGTGTCGGATCTGCGGGATTCCGGTACATCAGACAGAGTATACGTCAGAAACGTATGAGGCGGAAGAGCAGGGGACAGATTCACGGACTGCAAAAGCCGGGGACAAAGTACTTCTGACCGGAGGAGAAAATGCATTTATTGCGGATTTTACAAGCAATCAGACGGAGCATGCTGCATTTCCTTTTTCAATCTGGAATAAGACCATGCGGGCAGTCATGAATGATTATCAGAAGGAAATGATGATCAATCCCCTGTGGAGGTGTGATGGAACTGCGGAAAAGTATTTCCAGTTATCTTAAAGAATTTTGTGCCATGTATGTAAGACCGGAACAGATCATTATCGAGCAGGAACAGAGTATCTGTACAGTATTCTGATCCAGCTTCTTGGGAGAAATGTCTGTTATGGAGTGGAGAATCCGGGCTATCCAAAGATTGCAAAAATCTACCGCAGTATGGGTGTAAAGTATGAGTATATTGATCTGGATGAAGAGGGAACTTCTGCAAAGAAACTGGAAGAAAAAAAGTAGATATCATGCATATTTCCCCATCTCATCATTTCCCGACCGGAATGGTGATGCCGATCAGCAAGAGATATGAACTGCTTGGATGGGTTACGAGAGAAAAGGAACGGTATATCATAGAAGATGATTATGACAGTGAGTTAAGACTTGCGGGGAAACCGATTCCGTCTCTACAGAGTATCGATGTATCAGGCAAGGTGATTTATATTAATACATTTGCGAAGACACTCTGTTCTACTGTCCGAATCAGTTATATGGTACTTCCTGAAGCACTGGCAGAGAAATATTACAGAGAACTTTCATTTTATTCCTGTACTGTGTCTAACTTTGAACAGTATACACTGGCAGCATTTATGAATGCAGGTGCATTTGAGAAGCATATCAACAGGCTGAGAAACTATTATCAGCATAAGCGGGATCTGATCTTAAGTACATTTCTCAGAGAGCCTTTGGGAAAATATATTACGATCAGTGAAGAAGATTCAGGTGTGCATTTCCTGATGCATGTCAATACTTCCATGAGTGAGCAGGAATTTTTTTTTAAAGACAAGGGCGAAAGGAACTGGCTGGCAACGTTGTCTTCTTTTTATAATGCGGAACAGAAAGACAGCAGATATGAAAATACGTATGTCATGAATTATTCCTTTGTGAACTGCGACCGGTTGGAATATGTGGCACAGACGCTTTATAAGATCATTCATCCATAGAAGGAGGAGTTTAATATGGAGCAGCTTTTTACTGTATGGGGAGAGACGCTGGATAAAGAGCATGTACTTGACGAATATCCAAGACCGCTGATGGTAAGGGACAGTTATCTGAATCTCAATGGATACTGGGACTATGCATTTACACAGGAATTTGTATGCCCGGAAAGAATTTGACGGGAAGATCTTAGTTCCTTTTTCACCGGAGGCAGCATTATCAGGTGTGAACCGTCAGTTAATGCCGGATGAATATCTGTGGTATCACCGGACATTTTCTGTTGACGGGCATAAGACAAAAAGAGCAGGTGAATCCTTTTCAGAGGAAGATCCGGAATCCGGGATGGGAGCAGACCTGACAGAGGAAAGACTGCTTCTTCACTTTGGAGCTGTGGATCAGGCGTGCGTTGTATGGGTGAACGGACAGCGGATCGGAAAGCATACAGGTGGGTATCTGCCTTTTGAATTTGAGATCACAGAGGCAGTGCAGGCAGGAGAAAATGATCTGGTTGTGGCTGTGAAAGACCTGAGTGATACATCGTATCATTCCAGGGGAAAGCAGAAGCTGGAAAGAGGCGGCATGTTCTATACGGCTCAAAGTGGGATCTGGCAGACTGTCTGGCTGGAAAGAGTCCCGGAAAAGTATATAAAAGAAGTGGAGACGCTCCCCTGAACCGGATGAGGAAAAAGTCCGTATCATAGTCCGGTCTGGTGCAGAATATGCTGTAAAGATCGTGCTGCAAAAGCCAAAGATCCACAAAGACCTGAAGAAAATGTACCGGATGATCCAGTGGAGGACATGACCGGGAGCAGAATAGCAGATCCGGTGGAAAGTACAACAGAAACTACCATAGGAACATTTTATGGAAAGACGAATGAATGGCTGGAGATTCCGGTTCAGGATGTGCAATGTGGACATGTGATACACCGTATCTTTATGATTTTACTGTTGAGATGGAGAAAGACAGGGTAGCAGGTTATTTTGCCATGAGAAAATTCACACTGGAAAAAGATGGACAGGGATTCGTGCGGATCTGCCTGAACCATCAGGTACAGTATCAGAATGGAGTACTGGATCAAGGCTACTGGCCGGATGGACTGTATACCGCACCTTCAGATGAAGCTATGATCTTTGATCTGGAGCAGATGAAGAAATGCGGATTTAATATGGTACGGAAACATTTGAAAATAGAGCCGCAGAGATGGTATTATCATTGCGACAGGCTGGGGCTGGTCGTATGGCAGGATATGGTCAATGGCGGAGGAAAATACAAGCACTGGTTTGTGACGTATGCGGCAACGCTGATGTCCTGGTGGAAGATTCGGATGAGAGATATTTATCCGGGGCTTCTGGCAAGAAAAGAAAAAGGAAGGCCGCCTGGAATTTGTGAAAGAAATGAAGGAGACGGTACATCGGTTAAAAGGGCATCCAAGTATTGCCGCCTGGGCCATCTTTAATGAGGGCTGGGGGCAGTTTCAGACAGAAGATATGACCGCTATTCTCAGAAAAGAAGATCCTGACCGGCTGATCGATCAGGCCAGTGGGTGGTTCGATCAGGGGGGAGGAGATTTTGCAGCCTTCATAATTATTTCTTTAAGCTGAAGATCCACCCGGAAAAGGAGAGGGCATCAGTTCTTTTTCGGAATTTGAGGATACAGTTACCGGATCGAAGGACATAGTGCCTGTGGAAAACTTTATGGATATGGGATCTGCAGGAGTAAAAAGCACTGAACCGTCGATATAGAAAAAGAATGGAACAGGTGAAAAATCTGATAGAGGAAGGTTTGTGTGCCAGTGTCTATACACAATGGTCAGATATTGAAGAAGAAGTCAACGGAGTTTATACATACGACCGAAAGATCAGAAAGATTGATTGAAAGAGTGAGAAAAGAATGAGAATCATGCAGGAGAGGACAGACAACAGGAGTCAGTAGTAGAAAGGAAAAATGAAAATGATGTTACGCTTTGTAAATGCAAGAAATGATAAAAGAAACTGAATGAAATTAAAAAATTATATGATGAGGCATTTCCAAAAGAAGAACAGATTCCCTTCTGGATTTTGAGAAAAGCAAGCCGTACATCAACAGCAGATCTGATGCAGGTATATGATGATGATCTTTTAGTAGGATTTATCCATCTGGTTTATTTTGAGGATGTGGTCTATCTGTATTATCTTGCAATCGAGCCGGATGAAAGAGGTCAGGGTATGGAAGCAAAATCCTGCAGGCATTACGCCGCCGGTTTTCGGCACGCAGGATCATTTTGAATATAGAGGTGGTAGATGAGAACTGTGACAATTATGAAGAACGGAAAAAAGAAAAGAGTTTTATCTGAAAAATGGATTCCGGGAGGCAGGATACAGTACAAGAGAGTATGGCGTAGAATATGAGATGCTGTATCTGGGAGGAAATGTATCCTATGAAGAATTTCTGGCATTGATCCGGAAATATTTCGGACGGACACTGGCGTTGATGGTGAAGAAAAATTTTAAAAAAGCGTAAGGAAAAAGGCATAGATAAAAGGTGGGCAGAACCCGAGTTTGAGTTCTGTCCACCTTTTAGCTGCCAGGTATGCGGCAAAAGATCCAATGGACCTTTTCAGCTACTGGAAAGCCGGGATGATTCTAAATCAGATGTGTACTTTCCAGCTTTTCGGTAAATGCATCATTTAATTTTATAACCGGTTTGCGAAGCAGCAGTCCGAGTAAAAGTGAAAGGATCAGGAAGATTCCTAAATACCCCAGTTCTTTGACATAGTTCATACCGTAGAAGCCTGCAACGCATTCACGCATGGCATTCATGCTGTGTGTAAATGGAAGTAGTGGATATACAGATTGGAAAAATTTCGGAGCACACTGGATCGGGAATGTACCACCACTTCCGGCTACCTGCATGACCATAAGGACAACGGCAACCGCTTTACCAATATCACCAAAGGAGACAGTCAGTGCATAGATCAGATTGACATAAACAAAACTTGTAAACCAGCCCGTTACCAGGAACAGGAAAGGATGTTCGCACTGAATACCAAGGAAATACAGGTCTCCCAGACAGATCAATCCGCTCTGTAACAGCCCGATACATACAAAGAGGAGCAGACGTCCAAAGTAGAGCTGATATGGTTTCGCTCCGGAAAGCTTCTTAACTACCGATTCAGAGACATTGACTTTGAGCATGGCTGCCATAACAACAGCCCCACCCAGATTGCCAGTGTGGAATAAAAAAAGGAGCCATGGCAGTTCCGTAATTTTCAATTGGATAGATTTTTGTCTCATTCAGGCTTACCGGTGCTGCAAGGAAAGCTCCGATTGTCTGTGGATCTTCGGCAAGAATATTTTCCAGCATCTGCACACCATCACTGCCATCTGTGGAAAGTGTGGTGGAGACTTTCTGCAATTTTTCAGAAGATTCATTCAACAGACTGACGGTCTGTTCAAGAGATTCTTTCACAGTGGAAAGATCTGTGGATGCAGATCCGGTGACAGAACTGATTTGTTGTACACTGTTGTCTACCTGCCCTAAGAGGTTCACAAGGGAGGAATTGGTGGAGTCAAGATTCGTGGCGAGACCATCCAGGCTGCTTTTCACATTCTGCTCATAAGAGGTCTTTACCGAGTTGACAGAAGCTGTTCCCCAGGCAAGCAGATCATCCAGTTCTTTCTTTAAAGTGGAAGCATCGGCAGTGGCTGAAGGAAGGGCAGCAGCAATTTCATCCAGTTTATTTTTAATCTGTGTCTGCTGGTCGATCGCCTGTTGGATCTGTACGTTCAGTCCATTGATCGCCTGAACGAGAGCTGTCTGATCCGGGTGTGCATTAGCAATGGCGGTCAGGGAATCTGATAATTCCTGATAACCGGAAATCAGATTCTGCACACGGCCGCTGACTGCCTGAATGGCATTGGAGCAGGATGCAGCGTCAGTTGAATAAGAGTCGAGTGCTTTGTCGATGGCAGCAGATACAGAAGAATAAAAATCAGCATTCTGCTTCAGTGCGGTATTGATATCAGAAGTTGTTCCTGTCAGGGCAGAAGTCAGTGAATCAATTCCATTTCCTGCCTGATTCAGTGCATTGACACTGCTTTTTGTTCCTTTTCCCGATTGCTCAAGAAAAGAGGTAGTCGTATCCAGCATTAATGCTCCGGCATCGGTCATATCAGAAAAGGCTTTCACCGTACCGGAAATATTTCCGAGGTCATCGGAAATCTGTGACAGAGAAGTAGCGAGATGTTCAGTCAGGGACTCATCTCCGGTTTTGGCGGAAACATCATTTACGAACTGAAGTGCCTCAAGTGTCGTTTTGGAGACTGTGGTAATGAACGTTTCATTGACCTGGTGCTGGACAGAGCTGGCACCTTTCTGTGTGACTTTCGGGGCGATGGCATTTTCTTTTTCATTGATGTAGTAGGTGATATCAGGATGTACAACATCTGAAGTAAAAAGACTCATCATATCTTTGCTGAAGTCTTCAGGGATGACAATGGCAGCGTAGTACTTACCGGATTGTACCCCTTTTTCGCATCTTTTGCATCTGTGAAGACCCAGTTCAACTGCTTATTTCCCTGCAGTTCACTGATGACATCGTCTCCAAGGTTCAAATTGACAGGAAGAAGTTCCCCTTTATACCCTTCATCGTTGCTGGCCACGGCAACCTTCAGATTGCCGGTATTTCCATAAGGATCCCAGCTCGCAGCAATATTAAACCATGCATAAAGAGTCGGAATTACAGTGATTCCCATAATAACGATCATTGCGATGACATTTTTCTGGATCCTGAGTAGATCATTTTTAAAAATCTGAATGATATTTTTCATCGGTTAATCCTCCTTTTTGCGGAAAGTCTCCAGCATTTCATCAAAAGTCATGCCGGCAAGCTGCTGCTGTTCTTCCAGTTTCGAGTGAATAAATTCAACAATGATCAGGAACAATGCGATGGCAATGATCGAAATGATCCAGAGTACAAGGAAGATGATTTTCGATTCCAGGCTGAACATCAGGATCAGGAAGATCAGAGGGATGATCGCAATGGCAAGGAATCCATAGCGTACCATTCTTCTGTAGTTCTTTTCAAAAGCCTGTGCCTTGGCAGCGGTTGTCAGTTTCAGCTCTTCCTGTGAAAGAGAGGCTTTCAGAAGGAGAGCAAGCTGCGTACTGCGGTTGACGGAAATTTCATGAGGTTCGCACATCATAAATTCAGTCTCAGCCAGTTTCTTGTCAAAAGATGGTTCAGTCCGGCAAGAAGCGGGCGAAGTCCAAGTCCGATCAGTAAAGAGAGTGGAACATAGGCGAGCAGCAGGATCATAAGATCTTTTCGGAAGGTTGTTCCGTAAAATCCTGCGATACATTCTCTCATAGCTCCGACTCCGTAAGTAAATGGAAGGAGTGGATGGAGCTTCTGGAAAAATACAGGTGTCATTTCAACCGGATAAGTACCGGAAGAGCCGGGAATCTGTAAAATAACGAGAATGACGCACAGTGCTTTTCCAATATGTTTAAAAGTAAGCGAAAGTGCGTAGATGATATTCACGTATACAAAGGAACAAATCACACCGGTCAGAATAAACTGAGCCGGATGTACGCACTGATTCCCGGAAGAAGTACATCTCCAAGGCAGACAATAAAGCCCTGGATCATACCTACTGTGACGAATAACAGCCAGCGTCCGAAGTAAAGTGAGACAGAACCATAGGAACGCATGGTCTGATCGCGGTTAACCTCCATTTTAAAATGGCGATCAGGACGATTCCGCCAACCCAGATCGCAAGGTTTGTGTAAAAAGGAGTCATGGATGAACCGTAATTTTTACAGAATAAAAAGTTTCTGTTTCAATCTCCACCGGGGAGGACATAAATTCGGAAATCTTATCAGCATTCATTCCTTCCAGCGAAAGGAGTGTCTGAAAAGTAGCCGAACTGGTAATGGCATTCAGATCCGTCTGCACAGTTCCAAGCCGATCCGAAACGGTGGAAAGGGCATCTTTTGTACCGTTCAGTGCGTTGGCTGTATCGGTCAGACCAGAATCAAGCTGCGTCAGGATTCCCCTTAAGCTGCTCGGAAGTTGCCGGAACGCCGTTCAGGATTCCGGTCAGTTCTCCAGTGAGCGAGGAAAATGTATCCAGCGTTGCATTGAGCTGTGGGAGCAGATTTTCGTCCAGTGTTGTTCTGAAAGAATGCAGTCCGTCGATACTCTGCTGCGTGAGCGAGGAAATATCCTGCCGGGTCTGAGAGGTTGTATCCAAAGCATTTTTAATACTTGTATTTGCAGTACTTAAACTGTTGAGCAGAGTCTGGTTTTCCTGATTCTGTGTTTGTAACTTTGCAATAGCAGCAGAAAGCTGTTCACTGACAACTGGTGTGGAGGCAGCAATTTCCTGCATTTTTTTCCAGAAGGGATGCATTCAGAGCTGTTACGTTTCCGGCAGAGTCCAGAGCCTGTTGGAGAGACTGGTTGATCTTTCCGGCACTTCCTTCCAAAGAAGTCAGACCCGAAGAGACAGAACTGTTCGCACTGTTCAGAATCTGTTCTCCGTCGGAGATGGATTTGGAAAGTGAGGAGGAGAAATCTCCTGCTGCCTGCCGGCTCATCTTCAGTGCATCCTGTGCATTTTCAAGGGCAGATGTCCCAGAAACAGCTGCATTTCCAAGAGAATCAGAAGCATCTTTTGCATCTGAGATCAGATCATGGGACTGGGAAGTCTTTTCTGTAAACTCAGTTAAAAGTGCTTCGTATTCATTTAAGTTCTTATCTGCTTTTTTCAGAAGCGAGACAATCTCAGAATTAGTAGAATTTACAGTTCCGGACAGATCCGAAATGGATTCTTTTAACACTTCTGATACAGATTCAGCGGCAATAGATGAAAACGTATCGTTGATCTGAGTCTGGATCGTACTTGCTCCGGTATCTGTGATTTTTGGAGCGATGGCATTTACCTTTTCATTAATATAGTAATTCAGTTCCGGTGTTTCAAGAGTACCGGAAAGAACACTGAGAAGGGAATCGCTGAAGTCTTCAGGGATTACAATGGCTGCATAATATTTTCCCCGAACGGACTCCGTCAACCGCCTTTTCTTCAGAAGTAAAAACCCAGCCAAGTTGGTCATTTTCTTTCAGATTTTCCATGATCTGGTCACCGGCATTGATTGTGAGGTCATTGGTGGAGGCATCCTGATCATTATTGGCAACGGCAATCTGAATTGCTGAAGTATTTGCATAAGGATCAATATTGGCAGCAATATTGAACCAGGCATAGAGTGAAGGCAGGATCGCAACACCTGCCATGACCAGCATGGCTGCCGGACTGTGAATGAGCCGCCGCAGATCGCGACAAAAGATTCGCATTGCTTTTTTCATAAATAACACTCCTTTTAAAAGAAATATTCTAGTAATAGATACAATGTTGATTTTCTTGCTAAAAAAGTATTATATTAATGAAGAAACTAATTTACAACCATCAATGAACAAGTTATCTGTCTTTTAGTAGACAAAATGATGAGAAATGACCAGTATTTATTTGCCTGACAGGGCTGCTCAGAGAAAAAGATAGCAGGAAATGGGAGTAAAGAGGTGTAAATGGTCACATAAAGGGGGGAAATTATTATGCAGAAAAAGACGGACCGGCGGGTGAGAAAGACGAAAAGTCAGCTCAGAAAAGGTCTGGCACATCTGATGAAGGAAAAAAGTATCGGAGAGATCACGGTGAAAGAACTGGTAGATGCGGTGGATATTAACCGTTCCACTTTTTATCTTCACTATTCGGATATACCAACACTTTTGAGAGAGATTGAAAATGAAATGATGGAAGAGATGCAGCGCGCAATCCGTGAACATCCGATTGATCCGGGGAAAAGATACTGCGTTTACTATTTTATTACAGGATTTATTTCATGTGCTTGATGAAAATCGTCAAATTGGATGTGCTTTTGATCGGACCTTATGGGGATATTGGTTTTATCCATAAGATGGAAGATCTTTTGGAGGAAAATTCGAGAGGAGTTTCACTTGCAGATGTTTACCGGAGAAAACAGGTGAAATGAAATATTTTTATTCTTATTG
>VOFH01000823.1_pt1 | contig 16001 bp, 16 predicted proteins | sample 5384091 | NCBI WGS metagenome assembly VOFH01 (sample SAMN12384727, study PRJNA508395) | human gut metagenome | isolation source: healthy gut G | host: Homo sapiens
CGCCAGTTCGTAAGTGACGCGGAAGTCATGACCCCTGACGGGAACGGACGCATCCTGCTCCCAAAACGTTACCTGCAAATGGCGGGTATACAAAGTGATGTCCGCTTCATTGGTGTGGACAACACAATAGAAATCTGGGCTAAGGAACGTGCCGACCAACCATTCATGAACCCCGACGAGTTCAGCGAGGCTCTTGAAGAACTGCTGGGAGACGAAAATATTTGTTGTGACGAAAATAAGCTATAAACAACAGATGATGAAAGAAGAAACAACATATCACATCCCCGTATTGCTGATGCCGAGCGTAGATGCAATGAACATCCGTCCGGACGGCACGTATGTAGACGTAACGTTTGGTGGAGGAGGACATTCGCGCGAGATACTGTCCCGCCTGGAAGACGGCGGCCGGCTGCTGAGCTTCGACCAGGACGAGGATGCGGAACGCAACATTGTGAACAACCCGCATTTTACATTCGTACGCAGCAACTTCCGCTACCTGCACAACTTCCTACGCTATCACGGCATCGAAAAAGTGGATGCCATACTTGCCGACCTCGGCGTATCTTCCCATCACTTTGATGACAGCGAACGGGGATTCTCCTTCCGCTTCGACGGGGCACTGGATATGCGTATGAACAAGCGTGCCGGCCTGACCGCTGCCGACATCGTGAATACCTACGAAGAAGAAAAGCTGGCCGATATTTTTTATCTGTACGGCGAGCTGAAGAACAGCCGGAAACTGGCATCTGTCATCGTTAAGGCACGGGCTACGCAGAGAATTGCCACCATCGGCGAATTTTTGGAAATCGTCAAGCCACTCTTCGGCCGCGAACGCGAGAAGAAAGAACTGGCAAAAGTATTCCAGGCATTGCGCATTGAGGTAAACCAGGAAATGGAAGCACTGAAAGAAATGCTGTATGCGGCAACAGAAGCGCTAAAGCCGGGAGGCCGCCTGGTGGTGATAACCTATCACTCCCTGGAAGACCGTATGGTGAAGAATATCATGAAAACCGGTAACGTGGAAGGCAAGGCCGAAAAAGATTTCTTCGGGAACGTATTGACCCCGTTCCGGCTAGTCAACAACAAAGTGATTGTACCGGACGAGGAAGAGATAGAGCGCAATCCGCGTTCGCGCAGCGCCAAGCTGAGAATTGCAGAAAGAGTAATGAATGATTAGTGACTAGCAATGGAAAAGAAGCAAGAAGAAAAGAATACGGAAAAGGTGAAAAAACGCACCTCACTGAAGAACATTATCGGAGGCGACATTCTGGCCACAGACTTCTTCCGCCGCCAAGCCGGATTGTTGTTCCTTATCATGGTGCTTATCATTATTTACATCAACAACCGTTACGAATGCCAACTGCAACTGATAGAGATAGACAATCTTAAAAAAGAGCTGATAGACATCAAGTACGATGCCCTGACACGCAGTTCGGAATTGATGGAGCGGAGCCGCCAATCGCGCATCGAGGAATACATCGCCACCAAAGAAAGCGATTTGCAGACTTCCACTAATCCACCGTACTTACTAAAATAATGGAGAATTGAGGATTAAAGTAATTTCAATAGTACATCGTAAATCGTTAAATCGTAAATAACATTGGCTGTAAATAAAAAAAACATAATGACCCGTTACTTCTTCGTCGTCCTACTCATGGGGTTGGTGGGGATAGCTATTGTTGTGAAAGGCGCCATGATTATGTTTGCTGAGCGACAGTACTGGCACGATGTAGCCGACCGCTTCGTAAAAGAGAATGTAACGGTGAAGCCCAACCGGGGAAATATCCTGTCCTCGGATGGCAAACTGATGGCAAGTTCGCTGCCGGAATATAAAATATATATGGACTTCATGTCCGGCGAAAGGGACGAGAAGCGCCGCAAAAAGGACCAGCAGCGCAAGGATTCTATCTGGAAAGCCAATTTCGATTCTATCTGTATCGGGCTTCATCAGATTTTTCCAGACATCAGTGCCGCCACCTTCAAAAGCCATCTGCGCAAGGGGCGGGAGATGAAGAGCCGGAACTACAACATTCTTCCCAACCGCAACCGGCGCATCTCTTACATTCAGTATAAGGAAGCCAAACGGTTACCCGTATTCAAGATGAACAAATACCGAGGCGGTTTCCACGAACAGATATACAACCAGCGTAAAAAGCCGTTCGGTTCTTTGGCAGCCCAAACCCTGGGCCGTCTCTATGCCGATACAGCCATGGGAGCCCGTAACGGCATTGAACTGGCCTTCGACACCCTGCTGAAAGGACGAAACGGTATTACCCACCGTCAGAAGGTGATGAATAAATACCTGAATATCGTAGACCTTCCCCCCGGTAGACGGTTGTGACATCATATCCACCCTCGACGTAGGCATGCAGGACATCTGCGAAAAAGCCTTGGTGGACAAGTTGAAGGAAATCAATGCCAACGTCGGGGTAGCCGTACTGATGGAAGTGGCTACCGGAGAAGTAAAGGCCATTGTCAACATGATGAAAGCCGGAGACGGCAATTACTACGAAATGAACAGTAATGCCATCAGCGATATGTTGGAACCGGGCTCCACCTTCAAGACAGCCTCCATTATGGTGGCACTGGAAGATGGCAAGATAACCCCGGATACCGAGGTAGACACGGGCAACGGTATTATGAATATGTACGGCAGTAAGATGAGGGACCACAACTGGCACCGGGGAGGTTACGGAAAGATAGATGTGACACGTATTCTGGAAGTTTCTTCCAATGTGGGTGTCTCCTACCTCATCGACAAGCACTACAAGGATAATCCGCAGAAGTTCGTGGACGGTTTGAAGCGCATGAGCATCGACCAGCCGCTTCATCTGCAAATACCCGGTGAAGGGAAACCCAACATCAAAGGGCCTAAAGAGCGTTATTTTGCCAAAACGACTTTGCCGTGGATGAGTATCGGTTACGAAACCCAGGTACCTCCCATAAACATACTGACCTTCTACAATGCCATAGCCAACAACGGAGTCATGGTACGCCCCAAATTTGTGAAAGCAGCGGTAAAGGACGGTGAGGTAGTGAAAGAATATCCTACGGAAGTAATCAATCCCAAGATATGCTCCGACCATACCCTGACACAAATCCGCGAAATCCTTCGGAAAGTGGTATCGCAAGGATTGGCAAAACCCGCCGGCAGCAAGCAGTTCTCTGTATCGGGCAAGACGGGTACGGCACAGATTTCACAAGGAGCCGCCGGATATAAGTCGGGACGGGTGAACTACCTTGTAAGTTTCTGCGGATATTTCCCCTCGGAAGCACCCAAATACAGTTGCATCGTTTCCATCCAGAAGCCTGGGTTACCAGCTTCAGGCGGTCTGATGGCAGGTAGTGTCTTCGGGAAAATAGCAGAAAGAGTTTATGCCAAAGACCTGCGTTTTGACATACGCAGTGCCATAGACAGTACCACCAATGTGATTCCTCCCGTGAAAGCCGGAGAGATGAACGAAGCACTCCTTGTACTGAATGATTTGAAAGTGCCCGTTCAGAAACAGTTCTCTGGACAAAAGAAAAAGGAACAGTGGGGACATACACAAGCTGCTCCGTCGGCAGTCATCCTGCAAGACCAGGAACCGGCCTCGGGCACCGTGCCCAGCGTGGTAGGTATGGGAGCGAAAGATGCTGTCTACCTTTTAGAGAGTAAAGGACTGAAAGTAAGGCTAAACGGCGTAGGACGGGTGAGGAACCAGTCCATAGCAAGCGGTAGCCGGATAGTGAAAGGACAAACCATAGCCCTGACACTACGTTAACATGAGAATAAACAAGATTTGGATATACACTATATATAATAAGGTATGAGATTAAGTGATTTGTTGCAAACAATACAGCCGGTCCGGATTACCGGAAGTACAAGCATGGAGATAACGGGGGTGAATATAGATTCCCGCCTGATAGGAACCGGACATCTGTTCATGGCCATGCGTGGTACGCAGACCGACGGGCATGCCTATATTCCGGCTGCCATCGATAAAGGGGCTGTTGCAGTATTGTGTGAAGAATTGCCGGAAGAGCTTAAGGCCGGCATCACCTACATTCAGGTGAAAGACAGTGAAGATGCCGTAGGGAAAGTGGCTACCACTTTCTATGGCGACCCTACATCCAAGATGGAACTCATCGGCGTGACCGGAACCAACGGAAAAACAACCGTTGCCACCTTATTATATAATACTTTCCGCTATTTCGGCTACAAGGTCGGACTGGTTTCCACTGTATGCAATTACATCGACGACCAGCCCGTACCGACCGAACACACCACCCCGGACCCGATAACCCTGAACCGCCTGCTCGGAGAAATGGCCGATTCCGGCTGCAAGTACGCCTTCATGGAAGTCAGTTCCCATTCCATTGCCCAAAAGCGCATCAGCGGTCTGAAGTTTGCCGGCGGTATTTTCACTAATCTGACCCGCGACCATCTGGATTATCATAAAACGGTGGAGAACTACCTCAAAGCCAAGAAAAAGTTCTTCGACGAACTGCCAAAAGGAGCTTTCAGCCTGACCAACCTGGATGACAAGAACGGACTTGTGATGACGCAGAATACCCGTTCGAAGGTATACACCTACTCTTTGCGTAGTCTTAGCGACTTCAAAGGCAAAGTCTTGGAGTCTCATTTCGAGGGAATGTTACTCGACTTCAACAATCACGAACTGGCAGTACGTTTCATCGGAAAGTTCAATGCCTACAACCTGCTGGCGGTATTCGGTACTGCCGTATTGCTTGGCAAGAAAGAAGAGGATGTACTGGTTGCCCTCAGCACGCTGCATCCGGTAACCGGCCGCTTCGATGCCATCCGTTCACCGAAAGGCTACACCGCCATTGTGGACTATGCGCATACTCCAGACGCCCTGGTCAATGTATTGAACGCCATTCACGGAGTGCTGGAAGGAAAAGGGAAAGTGATTACCGTTGTGGGCGCCGGCGGCAACCGCGACAAAGGCAAGCGTCCCATCATGGCCAAAGAATCCGCCCGCTTGAGCGACCGGGTCATCATCACCTCCGATAACCCGCGCTTTGAAGAGCCGCAGGACATCATCAACGACATGCTGGCGGGACTGGATAAAGACGACATGCAGAAAACCATCAGCATCACCGACCGCCGCGAAGCCATCAAGACAGCCTGCATGCTGGCACAGCCGGGAGACGTGATTCTCGTTGCAGGCAAGGGGCATGAGAATTATCAGGAGATTAAAGGCGTGAAACACCATTTTGACGACAAAGAGATATTAAATGAGATAATGTGCTGATATGCCAATGTGCTAATCGCCATGCGTCATGTAGGATATTCATTCCTTTACCAGCAGATATACCAGACTATCAACTAGCATATTAGCACATTAAACAATTAAATAATTAACATCATGTTATACTATTTATTTCAATGGTTAGACAAATATGACTTCCCCGGTGCGGGCATGTTTGGCTATACATCCTTCCGTTCGTTGATGGCAATCATTCTGGCATTGCTCATTTCGAGTATCTGGGGAGATAAGTTCATCAATCTACTGAAACGCAAGCAGATTACTGAAACGCAACGTGATGCCAGCATCGACCCGTTCGGCGTAAACAAGGTGGGAGTACCCAGCATGGGCGGTGTCATCATTATTTTTGCCATACTCATTCCTTGCCTACTACTGGGCAAATTGAGCAATATTTATATGATATTGATGCTGATTACCACAATCTGGCTGGGGTCGCTGGGCTTTGCCGACGACTACATCAAGATATTCAAGAAGGACAAGGAAGGCCTGCACGGTAAGTTCAAAATCATCGGTCAGATAGGCTTGGGACTTATCGTCGGACTGACTCTCTACCTCAGTCCGCAGGTGGTTATCCGCGAGAACATAGAAATAGAGAAACCGGACGGACAGATAGAAGTGGTGCATGCCGCCAAGGAAATCAAGGCAACACAGACCACCATCCCATTCTTCAAGAGCAACAACTTCGACTATGCCGACCTAGTGGGCTTCATGGGTGAACATGCCCAGACAGCAGGTTGGATACTGTTTGTGATTATCACGATTTTCGTAGTTACCGCCGTCAGCAACGGAGCCAACCTGAATGACGGAATGGACGGAATGGCGGCAGGGAACTCTGCCATTATCGGACTGACCTTGGGAATACTCGCCTACGTATCGAGCCACATTGAATATGCCGGCTACCTGAATATCATGTACATTCCCGGCTCGGAAGAACTGGTAATCTTTATCTGCTGCCTTCATCGGCGCACTTGATCGGTTTCCTTTGGTACAATGCTTTTCCCGCCCAAGTATTTATGGGCGATACCGGCAGCTTGACCATTGGTGGTATCATAGCGGTATTTGCAATCATCATTCATAAAGAGTTGCTTATACCTATTCTCTGTGGAATCTTCTTGGTAGAAAACCTTTCGGTTATTCTACAGGTGAGATATTTCAAAAGCGGAAAAAAAGAAAGGGCATTTGCAACGCGTATTCAAACGTGCACCTATCCACGACCATTTCCGTACTACATTAGCACAGTTAGACCCCAATTGCAGTTATCTGTTCATGAAACCCAACAGCGTATTCCATGAATCAAAAATCACGGTACGCTTTTGGATTGTCACCATCGTACTCGCTGCAATTACGATTATTACATTAAAAAGATAAGATAAGATAAACGAAGATTATGGCTAAAAGAATTGTCATACAAGGAGCCGGAGAAAGCGGTGCGGGAGCAGCCGTTCTGGCAAAGAAACAAGGTTTCGACACCTTCGTTTCAGACATGTCCACGATTAAGGACTCATACAAAAACATGCTGAACGAGCGAGGCATCGAATGGGAAGAAGGCAAACATACCGAATCTCTCATTCTGAATGCGGATGAAGTAATCAAAAGTCCGGGTATTCCGAATGATGCCCCGATGATTCTTAAGTTAAAGTCACAAGGCACGCCCTATCATCTCCGAAATAGAATTTGCGGGACGTTATACCAATGCCAAAATGATTTGCATTACAGGAAGTAATGGAAAAACAACAACGACTTCGCTGATTTATCATATCTTCAAGAAAGCAGGTATGAATGTGGGACTAGCCGGAAATATCGGTCAAAGTCTGGCATATCAGGTAGCAGAATACAACTATGATTATTATGTAATCGAGTTAAGCAGCTTCCAATTAGACAACATGTACAAGTTCCATGCCAACATTGCCGTATTGATGAACATCACGCCGGATCATCTGGACCGTTACGACCACCAGATGCAAAACTATGTGGATGCAAAATTCCGCATTATCCAGAACCAGACTCCGGACGATGCCTTCATCTTCTGGAACGATGACCCCATCATCCAGCGTGAATTACATAAATATGGCATTCATGGCCATTACTACCCTTTTGCCGAAAGGAAAGAAGAAGGAACCGCCGCATACGTGGAACAGGACAAAGTTTATTTTACAGAACCAATCGCTTTCAACATGGAACAGGAAGAACTGGCACTGACCGGAACCCATAATCTCTTTAACTCCATGGCGGCCGGTATCTCTGCCAACCTGGCGGGTATCCGCAAAGAATGCATCCGCGAGGCCTTGGGTGATTTCAAGGGAGTGGAACACCGCCTTGAAAAAGTCTGCCGGGTAAGAGGGGTGGATTATATCAATGACTCCAAGGCTACCAATGTGAATTCCTGCTGGTATGCTTTGCAAAGCATGAAAACCAAAACCATCCTGATATTAGGCGGGAAAGACAAAGGCAACGACTATAACGAAATTGCCGACTTGGTAAAAGAAAAATGTACCGGATTGATCTACATGGGATTGCACAATGAGAAATTGCATGATTTCTTTGACAAGTTCGGCCTGCCTGTAGCCGATGTACAAAGCATGAAGGATGCCGTAGACGCTGCTTACCGGATGGCCAAGAAAGGCGAAACCGTATTATTAAGTCCATGCTGCGCTAGCTTCGACCTTTTCAAAAGTTACGAAGACCGTGGCGAGCAGTTCAAGGAATGTGTAAGAAACCTGTAATATAGTATTAAGGTATATAGATAATGGATCTGATAAAAGACTTGTTCAAGGGCGACAAAGTAATCTGGATTATTTTCCTGTTTCTTTGTCTGATCTCTATCGTCGAGGTATTTAGTGCCGCCAGCACGCTTACCTACAAAAAGTGGGGATCATTGGGGACCTATCACCCAGCACAGTGTCATCCTGATGGTAGGTGTGTGCATTGTGGTACTGGTACATAACATTCCCTACAAATATTTCCGTGTGTTTCCCGTCTTCCTGCTACCCCTATCGACATTATTGCTGATATTTGTAATGGGTATGGGATTGATTACCGGAGACCGTGTCAATGGTGCAGCCCGTTGGATGACTTTCTTCGGTATCCAGTTCCAGCCTTCCGAACTGGCAAAAATGGCTGTGATTATTGTCACCGCCTTTATTCTATCCAAGTTTCAGGAAGAAGACAACGCCAATCCGAAAGCATTCAAATATATAATGTGGATCACCGGAGTTGTTTTCATTCTGATTGCTCCCGAAAACGGCTCTACCGCAGCACTGCTTTTCGGAGTAGTCTTTTTAATGATGGTGATCGGCCGGGTACCCTGGAAGCAATTGGCCAAGTTAATGGGAATAGCCGGAGTTATGGTGGCTTTTTTTGTAGGCATAGTGATGATTATGCCCACACACAAACTGAACAAAGTCCCCATGATGCACCGTGTAGAAACCTGGCAGAACCGTATAAAAGGCTTCTTCGAGGATAAAGAAGCCGTTCCCGCTGCCAAATATGATATAGACAAGGACGCCCAGATAGCACACGCCAATATTGCTATCGCCTCCAGCAACATCATAGGAAAGATGCCGGGTAACAGTGTACAGCGGGATTTCCTGTCACAAGCGTTCTCAGACTTCATCTTTGCTATAATCATAGAAGAGCTGGGGTTGCTGGGAGGCGCCTTTGTAGTGATTCTCTACATCTGGCTGTTGATGCGGGCGGGTAAAATAGCCCGAAGAAGTGAAAAAGTTTTCCTGCCTTTCTGGTGATGGGCATCGCCCTGTTGCTGGTATCTCAGGCGATGCTTAACATGATGGTGGCCGTGGGACTGGCTCCCGTAACCGGGCAACCGCTGCCGCTTATCAGCAAAGGAGGAACCTCTACACTCATCAACTGCGCCTACATCGGTATGATATTAAGTGTCAGCCGCTACGTGGCTGAGCAAGAAGAACAGAAAGCTGCCGAGCAACAGGCGTTGGAAGAAGCCGAACTGGCAGCCAAGGCCGAACGGCGCCAGGAAATAGTAGCCGCCATGCAGGAAGCCATTACTACACTTCCGTCAGGTGACACAGCCGCCACTTCCCTCCCGCCGGAGGAGAACTCGCTGCCCGATGACTTGAAGGCAATGCTGAATGCAGCCGGGAAGCGGGAGCCGGAAGAAGAAATATAATATAAACCATTCATTTTTAAAAGTATTATTTATACTTTTGCGAATAATTCGACTAAAAAGGAATTATGGAAGAAAATTTAAGAATCATCATCAGCGGAGGAGGAACCGGGGGACACATTTTCCCCGCAGTCTCTATTGCCAACGCCATCAAGGAACAACATCCCGAAGCGGAAATCCTGTTCGTAGGTGCTGAAGGCAGAATGGAGATGCAACGCGTTCCTGCTGCCGGATACCCTATAAAAGGATTACCTGTTGCCGGAGTCGACCGTAAGAACTTATTGAAAAATGTTTCGGTTCTTTTCAAATTGGTCAAAAGCCAGCTATTGGCACGTAAAATCATCAAGGATTTCAAGCCACATGCAGCAGTAGGTGTAGGCGGATATGCCAGCGGTCCTACTTTGAAAATGGCCGGGATGATGGGTATTCCGACACTGATACAAGAGCAAAACTCTTATGCCGGAGTAACCAACAAACTATTGGCAAAGAAAGCCCGCAAAATATGTGTGGCATACGACGGCATGGAACGTTTCTTTGAAAAAGACAAGATTATCCTGACCGGCAACCCCGTCCGCCAAGGACTGCGCAACCATCACATCAGCCGTGAAGAGGCTATCCGCTCCTTCGGGCTGGACCCATCCAAGAAAACAATCCTGATTGTAGGAGGAAGCTTGGGAGCACGCACCATCAACAACTGCGTGATGGAAGGTTTGGACAAGATTAAAGCATCCGGCGCGCAGTTTATCTGGCAAACCGGGAAAATATATATCGGCGAAGCACGCGCCGCAGTAGCCCAGGCCGGTGAGTTACCAATGCTCCACGTAACCGATTTTATCAGCGATATGGCCGCCGCATACAGTGCTGCCGATTTAATAATCAGCCGTGCAGGTGCAGGTTCTATCTCTGAGTTCTGTTTGTTGCAGAAACCCGTCATTCTGGTTCCGTCGCCTAATGTGGCCGAAGATCATCAGACCAAGAACGCACTGGCGCTGGTCAATAAAAACGCAGCGCTCTATATCAAGGACGCCGCTGCCAAAGAAGCTCTGCTGGACAAAGCAGTTGAAACCGTGAAACAGCCGGAAACATTGAAAAGTTTAAGTACAAATATTGCTAAATTAGCCTTTACCGACTCAGCCAACGTTATTGCCCGGGAGGTATTCAAACTGGCTGATAAATACAGAAAAGAAAATGGACGTTAACACATTAAAATCAGTTTATTTCATCGGTGCCGGAGGTATCGGCATGAGCGCATTGGTACGCTACTTCCTGTCAAAAGGCAAGAAGGTAGGCGGATATGACCGTACGCCCAGTGAACTGACAGAAAAGCTGATAGAAGAAGGAGCAGCCATCCATTACGAAGAAAGCACGGAACTGATAACGGATGCATTCCGCGACCCGGCAACTACATTAGTTGTCTATACTCCGGCTGTCCCCGACACACATAAAGAGTTTACCTATTTCCGGGAAAACGGTTTCGAGATACATAAACGTTCGCAGGTATTGGGAATGCTTACCCATGCAGGAAAAGGACTTTGTGTAGCCGGCACTCACGGTAAGACCACCACTTCTACCATGACAGCCCATCTGTTACACCAATCCCATGTAGGATGCAACGCCTTTTTGGGAGGCATCTCAAAGAATTACGGCACCAACCTGCTGTTGTCTGACAGCAGTGAATACATGGTTATTGAAGCCGATGAGTTCGACCGTTCTTTCCATTGGCTCTCTCCCTACATATCGGTGATTACCGCAACAGATCCCGATCACCTGGATATCTACGGAACCAAAGAGGCTTATCTGGAAAGCTTCCGCAAATACACCTCACTCATCCAGCCGGGAGGTGCATTGATTGTACGCAAAGGCATCGAACTGCAACCGGCCTTGCAGAATGGCGTGAAGCTGTACACCTATTCTAAAGAAGAGGGTGACTTTCATGCAGAGAATATCCGTATTGGAAACGGTGAGATTTTCTTTGATTACGTATCACACTGGGAAATATCCCCAATATACAGTTAGGTGTCCCCGTCAGCATCAACATAGAGAACGGAGTAGCTGCCATGGCTTTAGCGCAGATGAGCGGATTGACCGATGAAGAAATAAAGAGAGGTATGGCAAGTTTCCGCGGAGTAGACCGTCGTTTCGATTTCAAGATAAAGAACGACAAGGTAGTTTTCCTGAGCGACTATGCGCACCATCCTTCCGAAATAAAGCAAAGCATACTCTCCATGCGTGCCCTCTACCGGGACAAGAAGCTGACGGCTATTTTCCAGCCACACCTCTACACACGTACCCGTGATTTCTACAAAGATTTTGCCGACAGCCTTTCCTTGTTGGACGAAGTCATCCTGGTAGATATCTATCCGGCACGCGAGCAACCCATCCCCGGCGTCACCAGCAAACTGATTTACGACCATCTGCGTCCGGGCATCGAGAAGAGCATGTGCAAGAAAGAAGAAATTCTAGACGTACTGAGCAAGAAAGATATAGAAGTATTAATCACCCTGGGTGCGGGCGACATAGATAACTATGTACCCCAAATCTGCGGATTACTGAATAAAAGATGATAAAGAAAATTCTCATACTCCTGTTTCTGTTGCTGATAACCGCCTACCTTATTGTAGCCGTTACCGCTTTCAACACCAAGCCTGCCGATCAGGTTTGCAAGGGTATGGAATTGATTATCAAGGACAGTATAGACCATGGTTTCATCAGCCAGAAAGAAGTACTCCGCTTACTGAACGGTAAGAAACTCTCCCCCGTGGGCAAGAAGATGGGCGACATCAACACCCGCCTGCTGGAAGAAGAACTCAGCCAACATCCCTTGATTGAAAATGTGGAATGTTACCGTACACCGGGATGCAAAATAGGTATCGAAGTGACACAGCGCCTCCCCATCCTCAGAGTGATGGCAAACAACGGAGACAACTATTATATTGACAATAAAGGAAAAATCATGCCGATACCCAACAGTTCGGCACACGTAGCTGTTGTTACAGGATACGTGGATCGTGATTTTGCCGTCAAGGAACTATATACGTTAGGAGCCTTTCTACAAGCCCATCCGCTATGGGATGCCCAGATAGAGCAGATCAATGTGACACAGGCCAAAGAACTGGAACTGGTTCCACGAGTTGGTGAACATATCATATTCTTAGGCAAGCCCGGGAATTATGAGGAAAAGTTCGAGAAACTAAAAACTTTTTATGAGAAAGGACTGAACCAAGTAGGCTGGAACAAGTACAGCCGCATCAGTCTGGAATTTAATAATCAGATTATTTGTACTAAAAAAGAGAAGTAAGATATGGCAGCAACAGATTTTATAGTAGCGATAGAACTGGGATCCTCCAAGATCACAGGTATTGCAGGAAAGAAACATGCGGACGGAAGCATACAAGTGCTGGCCCTCGCCAGCGAAAACTCTTCGGATTTTATCCGTAAGGGAGTGATTTACAATCTGGACAAAACCGCACAAAGCCTTACTTCGATTATCAAGAAACTGGAATCGACATTAAAGGCTTCTATCGGAAAGGTCTATGTAGGCATCGGAGGACAATCTCTACGCACCATCCGTAATACGGAGGTACGTCATCTGGAAGAAGAAACCAAGATTTCACAGGAACTGATTGACTCCATTATGGACAGCAACCGCGAAGTCCCCATCATAGACCAGGAAATACTGGAAGTAGCACCCTCAGGAATATAAAGTGGGCATCAACCTGCTGGCCGATCCTGTAGGAGTTCCCAGCGATCATATAGAAGGGCGTTTCCTTAATATCATCGCCCGCAGCAGCGTGAAGCAGAACATTGACAAATGTTTCAAACAGGCAGGAATCGAAATAGCCGACTACATCATCTCACCGTTGGCTCTGGCCAATGCCGTACTGACCAACAGTGAAAAACGTTCGGGCTGCATGTTCATCGACTTTGGCGCAGATACGACTACTGTATCTGTTTACAAAAACAACATACTCCGCCATTTGGCAGTCATCCCACTGGGAGGCAGCAACATCACCAAAGATATTTGCAGCCAGCAAATTGAAGAGGAAGATGCCGAAGAATTGAAAAAGAAATACGGCAATGCCTATGCCGACAAGTCGGAAGACGGAGATGACAACCCTACCTACTCGCTGGACGGGAAATGCAGTATTGAGTCACACTTACTGGAAGACATCGTAGAAGCGCGTGTCAATGAGATACTGGCCAATGTATGGAACCAGATTGTTCTTTCGGGATATGAAGACAAACTGCTGGCAGGAGCTATCATTACCGGCGGTGCTGCAAATCTAAAGAATATGGAGGAAGCATTCAGCAACCGTACCAAAGTAGAAAAGGTAAGAATGGCCAAAGAAAGCCAGCTAAGTCTGAAAGGCGGCATGATGGAACTGAAAAAAGATGGTACATGCAATACGATCATCGCTTTACTAGGAGCTGGAAAAGAAAACTGTTACCGTCCGGAACGTCCTATGAAACCCGTACAAGTACCTCTCTTCGATGAAAGCGGCGAGAATGTGGAAGACAAAAGGAAAAGAGAGAAAGAAGAAGCAGCCAGAGCAGCAGCGGCAGCCAAGAAAGCAGAGGAAGAGGAGAAGCTGCGAAAAGCCACTTGCGAGAACCTGATAAGAAACGCAAAAGAACTGAAAGAGGCAGGCAAATACAAAAATGCCCTGTCGCAACTGGCCAAAGCACGCGATTTGGGAGTAGCAGAAGCTTTGAACCAAATACGCGACCTGGAAAAAGAAATCAAGAGTTTGAAAGAAGCCAACAGTCCGATCAAACGGCTGACCGACTTGTTTGGAAAGATTCTGGAAGAATAATAACGAATTACATCACCTTAATATAATATAGAAGATTATGTCTGATGAAACTATAATGCCATTCGATTTCCCGGCAGAAAACCCGACTATCATTAAAGTAATCGGTGTGGGAGGTGGCGGCGGCAATGCCGTAAATCACATGTATAAAGAAGGTATACACGATGTAACATTTGTTGTGTGCAACACAGATAACCAGGCGTTGGCCGAATCCCCCGTTCCCGTGAAGTTGCAACTGGGAAAAGAAGGATTAGGGGCCGGAAACCGCCCGGAGCGTGCACGTGAAGCAGCCGAAGAAAGCATAGAAGATGTAAAAGGAATGTTGAACGACGGCTGTAAAATGGTATTTATCACTGCCGGAATGGGAGGAGGTACCGGAACCGGTGCGGCTCCGATCATTGCCAAGACAGCCAAAGATATGGATATCCTCACCGTAGGTATTGTCACCATTCCGTTCCTTTTTGAAGGAAACCGGAAGATTGACCAGGCACTGGACGGCGTGGAGAAAATGAGCCAGCATGTAGATGCCCTGCTGGTGATTAACAATGAACGTCTGCGTGATATTTATTCGGACTTCAGCGTGATGAACGCTTTCGGCAAAGCGGATGACACTTTATCTATAGCAGCCAAGAGTATTGCCGAGATTATCACTATCCGCGGTACCATCAACCTGGACTTCAATGATGTGAAAACAGTACTAAAAGATGGTGGGGTAGCCATTATGAGTACGGGATACGGCAAAGGGGAAAGCCGTGTGAGCCAGGCTATCAATGATGCGCTCCATTCCCCGTTGCTGAACAACAACGATATCTTCAGAAAGTAATTTAACTTCTATCGCCCGAAAACAGGCTTCTTCGCATTTTATTGAGTATCATAATTTTTATTTCAAATACTATCATTATATTTGCCACGCATTTTCAAGGGAATATGCATAATAATAAAACTAGAATTCTGGCACAGCATATGAAAAGCAATATAAAGATGTGGAAATTAATGGTCCTTGCGGGGGCAATGCTTTTCTTGTCTGACATAGCTTACGCCAAAAGCCGGACACAAGACAGCGTACCGGGATATAAACCGGATACGGATACTTCGCCAAACGTTTTATTCACAGACTGGGCGTAGAATACCGCCCGGGGTATATATTCCCTACCAGCTCATTCCTGGCGGGGGACAATTCCCAATGGAAACCTTTCGAATGGGGCTATTCCGCCCACCTGAAATATTCATTCCAGTTCAAGCCCAATACATGTGCCGACCGGATTTACGGCAGCGCCTACCAAGGTATAGGCGTAGGCTACTACGACTTCGGCCCAAAACAAATAAGCAAAGAAGAAACCTGGGAAACCCGATTGCCGTTTACGTCTATCAAGGCGCACGCATTGCGCGTATCACCCAACGGTTGTCACTCAATTACGAATGGAACTTCGGTGTGTCCTTCGGCTGGAAACCTTATGACGAACGCTACAACCCGCATAACAGTGTAATCGGCTCGAAAGCCAATGCCTATATCAATGCCGGTGTGCAACTGAACTGGATGGTTTCACGGCAGATCGACCTGATTGCCGGAGTAACCGGTACCCACTTCTCTAATGGTAATACCAAATTTCCCAATGCGGGTCTGAACACCCATGGGATTGAAAGTAAAGGCGTCGTCTATAACTTCAACAGGCCGGAAGATGCGCTTACCAAACCTACGTACTATGCACCTGTACCGAAATTTCCGCGCCACGTCAGTTATGACCTGACCCTGTTCGGCTCATGGAGGCGGAAAGG
>VOFH01000939.1_pt1 | contig 16001 bp, 18 predicted proteins | sample 5384091 | NCBI WGS metagenome assembly VOFH01 (sample SAMN12384727, study PRJNA508395) | human gut metagenome | isolation source: healthy gut G | host: Homo sapiens
TCGAAGATTTTTTTATTTATGTCTTGAAATATTTCTTTAATGGAATCAGCAAGTACCTCGTTAATGAAGTAACCGAAGGTACGATAAGAAGGTGTTTGATGATCCATGAGATACATGAAGCGAAGATTGACTTTACACTGGTCCTCCAGTTCGCGTAATGATATATAGCCATTCGCCATAAATCCGAACAAAACTGTCTTCAGCATGCTGACCGGGTCATATCTGAGTCTTCCTGTATAATGTTGTGGAATATTTTTCAGATACTTCTCCAGTTCAATTTCTCCCATAAATTTGTCAAAAGTCAGCATCAATCTGAACGCCCTTTTTGCCATTTTTTATTTGGCAAATACGGTTTTGCATTTTCTGTATATCGTCAGGATTAGCTTCGCCGTCACGTAGTGTGAGATATGCGATGCAAAACTGGCGATCATTCTTGTGTTCACTGTTTTTAATCAAGTTGCCAAGGTGCTTTCCTATTTTTTTCATTGTTGGTCTTAAACATAAGTCATCTCCTTTGAGATAAGCATAAGGATATATATGCTAAAAAGATATAACTAAATGGCATATGCTTTCTGCATATATAAATTATAAATGATAAAAGTATGTGCGAAAAGCATATAATTTTTATCTATTTCAAATAGGGTTGACGGTATCAAACCTATGTGTTATATTCAAGTAGGAGTGGCGGCATCAATCCTATTTTGAAAGAAGGTGGTTTTTATGCATAGAGCTTTTTTGCAGCTTTTAATGATGATGAATATGAGGCATTGGAGGCAAAGGCAAAGAAATTAGGTATGAGCACATCCAAGCTAATTGAATATGCTACGACCTTATTTTTTTGGATATGCCAAGGACTGAGACACCGAATGTAAAAAGAGATAAGAAAGAAGATCGAGAAGTATCTTGAAAAGGTAAAAGACGAAACATTTATATGTTCTACACCTTTTGGACCAGAATGGGCCAAGATGACAACTTCGGCAAAAAGGACCGCAAAGCATCACAGATGAAGATGCTTGTTGATGAAGGTAAAATCGAGAAGATTCAATCTACAAGCAAGGCGCATCAGGCAACCGTTTATAAGAAGTGTGGAGGGAAGTAAGATGATTAACAGACAGGTACGACAATTCTATATTGATAAAGAAAACGTTGACCATTCTATCACAGATAGATTGATTAGCGGCGGATATGTGCAACCAGCGGGTGGATATATATTGAATGCTAAGCGCTCGGGAGTAAAAAAGAACCTTCTCAGTATTGGCATTTGATATATTCATGGAGTGCTCAGTCTGAGGATGAGGCACCGTTTAATAAGTCGATTCAATGCGGAGAGCTTATCTTTTGGATGGCTGAGAGTAGCGGCGCAGTTAGCAAAGAAAAGCTGAACGAGCTTTGTGATCAAATACTCGCCGGTGATGTGAAAGATCGCAGGCATTGGAATCGCGTTATCCAGAGCGTATGCTATGATAGTATTGTTGAAACAGTAACAAAGGCTGTTGCATGATATTCAGTGGTCGGGTTTATCCTGACCACTATTTTTACCTTGACGTGTAGTCAATGACTACATTATAATTATAGTAGGATACACGCACTGACTACACAAGTAAAGGAGAGTGCTTATGAAGACTGAGATTTATAACGTAGAAGGAATTGAAATCGAGGTTGAAAGAACCTCCAAAGATGATACCGAAGCAGAGCGTCGTAAGATGGCTTATACTTTTAAAATGATCAGAGAACAGTCCGGTATGAACCGTAAGGATTTTTCCGATTGGCTTGGTATTCCTTACAGAACGATGCAGGAATGGGAACTTGGCCGTCGTGTTATGCCAGAGTACGTTCTTCGTTTGATTGCTTATAAGGTTCTTAACGAGAAGAGAAAGGGGCATTTAATCATGAGATTAGTTAAGGTACTTATCGCACTTCCTATGATATTGCTGTTTGGAATACTTCGTTTATTTGCAACTGCTATTTCATGGTTGTATTGCAGGGCTGCAAGCCTGTTATTTGTTCCTATGATTATTCTTCTTATTTTATCTGTGATAGCGACTCAATGGCTTGCTGTGGGGATCATCGGAGCGGCCGTTGTTGTATGTTTTATATTGCTGTTTACAATTGGTTGGATATAGAGCTTGAGTTTGATATAACGAAATTGTCCTGCAGGATGTTTGGTTAAGCACTTTGTAGGCAAGACGGAACTTTATATAAATAATCTCAATGCCTGAGATGGCCATTAAGGCGGCGGGATGCAGAAGGAGATTCGAGATTTCGGATTAACCGAGTCTTGACTCCGAAGCACCCACCGCTACTTCTTATGCCATTTCGGGGTTAGTGGAGTCGGTGGATAGCTACCGGCTCCTTTTTGTATCCCGACCGCAGGTCACAGGCGGAAAGGAAAAGCAATGAAAAAGAATTTAGTAGCAAAAACGAACTTGGTATCTACGCGGACGGTAACGGTGTTGTGAGAGCGGACAGCCTTGTGGTAGCAAAGATTTTTGAGAAACGTCATGACAACGTAGTCAGAGATATCAGAAATCTTGACTGCTCAGAAGAGTTCCGACTCCTCAATTTTGAGGAGTCAAGCTACACCAACTTGCAGGGGCATAGACAGGCCTGCTTCAACATGACACGTGATGGCTTTGTGTTCTTGGTAATGGGGTACAGAGGCAAGAAGGCGGCTTCCTTCAAAGAGGCATACATCAAGCGCTTCCTATACAGTGTAAGGTCGCACTCACTATAAAAGAGGCTGCGGAGTATTCCAATATTGGTATCAATAAATTGGAGAGCTTGCTCAGATCACCGAGATGTCCTTTTGTTCTGTATGTAGGGAAGAAAAAACTTGTTAAACGAAAGGAATTTGAAAAGTTCATTTCGGACAACGTAGAGATATAGCGTATTCCCAACAAATGGGGTAACCACGCGGTTTATCAGCTATCAAAAAATGAAATAACATTGCATTTGAGCTCTAGTTGGTGTATAATATAACGTGCTAATTTGGGGCTCATATAGCTTAGAAAGGAGCCTTAAATGGGAAAAGATCTCAAAGGAAAGGAGATTGGAGCAGGAATCGTTCAGCAACCTAACGGGACTTATTTCGCCAGATTTGTTGATAAATTTGGGAAGCGCAGAACGAAAAGATCCAAGAAACTTCAAGAGGTAAAACAGTGGCTTGCTGATGCTACATACATAGACCAACACAGTGACCTCGACCAGGCAACGGATATGCTCGTTGATGCCTGGTTCGATTATTGGATAGGGATAAAAAAGCAGACAGTGAGACCTAATACGGTCAGAAACTATTCGGAACGGTATGAGCGTAATATCAAGGGTGTTATAGGCAATAAACTCTTAACTGATGTAAAGCCCATTCACTGCCAGAAGATTTTTTCGGATATGGCTGATGAGGGCTATAAGACGACTACCATATACCAGACGCGGATCGCTCTTTACAACATGTTTGAGTTCGCAAGGGAAAATGATGTTCTCATTGCAAATCCCTGTAAGAAGTCGTTAAAGAGCGATATGGGAAAGCCTTCAGATAAGAAAGAAGCTCTTACGATAGACGCTCAGAAAAAGTTCTTAGAAGCTGTGGTTGGCTACAGCTATGAGAATCAGTACCGCTTCGTGTTGCAGACCGGACTTCGTACAGGTGAGCTTATAGGACTTAAGTGGAGTGATATCGACTTCGAAAATCGTACCATGAAGATTGAGAGGACGATGGAATATCGCTATAAGGTAGGTGAATGGAGAGTTGGTCCACCTAAGAGCAAATCCGGCTACCGTACAATTCCTCTTACAGACGAAGCAATTTGTATTCTTGAAAATCAGAGATCAAAGAATAAGAGCTTAAAGCTCGTGCCGATGGAATGGAAGGATATTGTCTTTCTTTGCAGAAAGGGAACGCCGGTCAAGAACAGTACTTATGATACAGGACTTTTTAAGTATTGTGACCGTGTAGGTATTCCGAGATTTTCAATGCATGTACTCAGACATACTTTTTGCGACAAGGTGCATTGAAGGTGGAATGAAGCCCAAGACTCTGCAGAAGATTTTAGGTCATTCTAATATCGGTATTACCATGAATCTGTATGTTCATATTACAGAGGATGAAAAACATAGAGAAATTGACTTAGTGGCTGACGCGTTAAAAGTGGTATAAAACTTGATGCGAAATTCATCTCCGTGGTACTCGATGTGGTACTCGGTTAAAAACACGAATCGCGGAAAGCCAGTAAAATAAAGGAAAAAATGAAGGAGATGAATATATTATGAAACTAGGAATCGTAGGATTACCGAATGTAGGAAAAAGTACTTTATTCAATTCACTGACAAAAGCAGGAGCAGAATCAGCTAACTACCCATTCTGTACCATTGATCCAAATGTGGGCGTTGTTACTGTACCGGATGGACGTCTGAATGTGCTTGGTGAGATGTATCACACCAAAAAGATCATCCCGGCAGCGATTGAGTTTGTAGATATCGCAGGTCTTGTACAAGGTGCATCCAAAAGGAGAAGGTCTTGGAAACCAGTTTCTTGCAAATATCCGTGAGGTTGATGCAATTGTTCATGTAGTACGTTGTTTCGAGGACAGCAATATTGTCCATGTAGACGGAAGTATCGATCCGTGCGTGACATTGAGACGATCAACCTGAGCTGATCTTCTCTGATCTTGAAATCCTGGAAAGAAGAATTTCCAAAGCAGTCAGAGCAAAGAAGAAATGACAAGACGATCGCAAAAGAGCTGGCACTGATGGAAAGAATTAAAGCACATCTGGAAGATGGAAAGATGGCAAAGAGCTTTGATGATATCAATGACGAAGATGAACAGCAGTGGCTGGAAAGCTACAATCTTCTGACCTACAAGCCGGTCATTTTTGCTGCAAATGTGGCAGAAGATGATCTTGCAGATGATGGTGCAAGTAATGCGGGAGTACAGGCAGTCCGTGAGTATGCAAAAAAGAGAGGACTGCGAAGTATTCGTTGTCTGTGCGGAAATTGAGCAGGAGATCGCGGAACTTGATGATGATGAAAAGAGCATGTTCCTGGAAGAACTGGGACTTAAGGAATCTGGCCTTGAAAAGCTGATCAAGGCAAGCTACAGTCTTCTCGGACTGATCAGTTACCTGACAGCAGGAGAACCGGAAGTCCGTGCATGGACGATCAAAAAAGGAACGAAAGCACCACAGGCAGCAGGAAAGATCCATTCTGATTTTGAAAGAGGATTCATCCGCGCTGAAATCGTATCCTATGATGACTTGATGGCATGTGGCACTTATAACGCTGCAAAAGAAAAAGGTCTGGTAAGACTGGAAGGTAAGGACTATGTTGTACAGGACGGAGATATTATCCTGTTCAGATTCAACGTATAATAGTCGTTAATAAAGTAATTGATAATGTATGGTGAGAGGCGGACAGATGTCCGTCTCTTTTATAATATAGGATAGTTAAAACTTACTACAGTTTGCATAAAACAACCCTGTGAAATACAGGGTTGTACGTCAAAAGGAACAATCAGAACAGTAAAATGACTGGACTTTTCATATATGAACAGCTATAATAATATCGAACGAAAGTGTAAAAAATTTTAACACAAGTAAAAGTTTTGACACAATCTAAGGAGGAACAAAGAAAATGGCAAGATCAATGAAGACCATGGATGGTAACCATGCAGCTGCTCATGCTTCTTATGCTTATACAGAAGTTGCTTTGCTATTTACCCGATCACACCTTCATCTGTAATGGCTGAAGCCACAGACGAATGGGCAACACAAGGAAGAAAGAATATTTTTGGTCAGACTGTTCAGGTAACAGAAATGCAGTCTGAAGCAGGTGCAAAGAGGTACTGTACACGGCTCACTGTCAGCAGGTGCTCTTACAACTACTTACACAGCTTCCCAGGGATTATTATTAATGATTCCTAACCTTTACAAAATTGCTGGTGATGGACTTCCGGGTGTATTCAACGTATCTGCCCGTGCAGTAGCTTCACACGCTCTTAATATCTTTGGTGATCATTCAGACGTTTACGCCTGTCGTCAGACCGGATGCGCAATGCTCTGTGAATCATCCGTACAGGAAGTAATGGACCTGACACCGGTTGCACATTGTGCAGCACTGAAAGGTAAAATTCCTTTCATTAACTTCTTCGATGGTTTCCGTACATCACACGAAATCCAGAAGATCGAAACATGGGATTACGAAGATCTGGAAGATCTCGTAGATAAGGATGCAATCAAGGAATTCCGTGCACATGCACTGAACCCGAACCATCCATGTGAAAGAGGATCAGCTCAGAACCCGGATACATTCTTCCAGGCTCGTGAAGCATGTAACCCATACTACGATGCTATGCCGGCAATCGTACAGGAATACATGGACAAAGTTAACGCTAAGATCGGAACAAACTACAAACTGTTCAACTACCATGGTGCAGAAGACGCTGAAAGCGTAATCATCGCTATGGGATCTGTTTGTGACACAATCGATGAAACAATCGATTACTTACTTGCTCAGGGCAAGAAGGTTGGTGTTGTTAAAGTTCGTCTTTACAGACCATTCTGCGCACAGGCACTTGTAGATGCAATTCCAGATTCTGTTAAGTACATCAACGTTCTTGACAGAACAAAAGAACCAGGATCTCTTGGAGAACCTCTGTACCTTGATGTTGTTGCAGCTCTTAAAGGAACTAAATTCGACGCTGTTAAGATCAACTCAGGACGTTACGGACTTGGTTCTAAAGATACAACACCGGCTCAGGTTGTTGCTGTATTCGAGAACGAAGCAAAAGCTAAATTCACAATCGGTATTGTTGATGATGTAACAGGACTTTCTCTTGAAGTAGGTGCTCCACTGGTTACAACACCAGAAGGAACAATCAACTGTAAGTTCTGGGGACTTGGAGCTGACGGAACAGTCGGAGCTAACAAGAACTCTATCAAGATCATCGGTGATAACACAGATATGTATGCACAGGCTTACTTTGATTATGATTCAAAGAAATCCGGTGGTGTTACAATGTCTCACCTCCGTTTCGGTAAGAAACCGATCAAATCTACTTACCTGATTCATAAAGCAAACTTTGTTGCATGCCACAACCCGTCATACATCAACAAATACAACATGGTTCAGGAACTTGTAGATGGTGGTACATTCCTTCTTAACTGCCCATGGACAGCAGAAGAACTTGACAAACATCTTCCGGGACAGGTTAAAGCATTCATCGCCAACCATGACATCAAATTCTATACAATCGATGGTATCAAGATCGGTAAAGAAATCGGACTTGGCGGACGTATCAATACAGTTCTTCAGTCTGCATTCTTCAAACTGGCTAACATCATTCCGGAAGAAGAAGCTATCGACCTTATGAAGAAAGCTGCAAAGGCTACATACGGTAAGAAAGGTGATAAGATCGTACAGATGAACTACGATGCTATCGATGCCGGAGCTAAGCAGGTTAACGCAATCGAAGTACCGGAAAGCTGGAAGAACTGCGAAGACGAAGGTCTGTTCACACCAGAAGTTAAAGGGTGGAAGAGAAGATGCAGTAGCATTCGTTAAGAACATTCAGTCTAAGGTTAATGCTCAGGAAGGTAACACACTGCCTGTATCTGCATTCAAAGATTATGTAGATGGATCTACACCGTCAGGAACAGCTGCTTACGAAAAACGTGGTATCGCAGTAGATATCCCGATCTGGCAGTCAGAAACATGTATCCAGTGTAACCGTTGTGCATATGTATGTCCGCACGCTGCAATCCGTCCGGTAGCTCTTACAGAAGAAGAACTTGCAAAAGCACCAGAAGGACTGAAAGCAATCGACATGATCGGTATGCCGGGAATGAAGTTCACAATGACTGTATCAGCTTATGACTGTACAGGATGTGGCTCTTGTGCAAATGTCTGCCCAGGTAAGAAGGGTGAAAAAGCTCTTGTTATGGGTAACATGGAAGAGAACGCTGGAGAACAGGTATACTTTGACTTTGGTACAGAAATCGAAGTAAAACCGGAAGTTGTTGCTAAATTTAAAGAAAATACAGTAAAAGGAAGTCAGTTCAAGCAGCCACTGTTAGAGTTCTCAGGAGCTTGTGCAGGATGTGGAGAGACTCCATACGCTAAACTTGTCACACAGTTATTCGGTGACAGAATGTACATCGCTAATGCAACAGGATGTTCATCTATCTGGGGTAACTCATCTCCGTCTACACCTTACACAGTAAACGCTAAGGGACAGGGACCGGCTTGGTCTAACTCACTGTTCGAAGATGCTTTGCTGAGTTTGGTTACGGTATGTTACTTGCTCAGAAAGCAATCAGAGAAGGTCTGAAAGCGAAAGTTGAAGAAGTTGCTGCATCAGATAAAGCCAGCGAAGAAGCAAAAGCGCTTGCAACGAATGGCTTGAAACATACGGATGTGGAGCTACTAACGGAACAGCTACAGACAAACTTGTTCTTTGCATTAGAAGGATGCGACTGCCCGACATGCAAAGATATCGTTGAAAAGAAAGACTTCCTCGCTAAGAAATCCCAGTGGATCTTCGGTGGTGACGGATGGGCTTACGATATCGGATTCGGTGGCGTTGACCATGTACTTGCTTCCGGCAAAGACATCAACGTAATGGTATTCGATACAGAAGTTTACTCTAATACAGGTGGACAGTCTTCTAAGTCTACTAAGACTGGTGCTGTAGCTCAGTTCGCTGCAGGCGGTAAAGAGACCAAGAAGAAAGACCTTGCTGGTATTGCAATGAGCTATGGTTATGTATACGTTGCTCAGATCGCTATGGGTGCTGACTTCAACCAGACTGTAAAAGCTATCGCAGAAGCTGAAGCATATCCGGGACCATCCCTGATCATCGCTTACGCTCCATGTATCAACCATGGTATCAAGAAAGGCATGAGCAAAGCTCAGACAGAAGAACAGCTTGCAGTTGAATGTGGATACTGGAACAACTTCCGTTTCAATCCGGCAGCTGAAGGATCTAAGTTCACTCTTGACAGCAAAGCACCAGACCTTGCTGGATACGAAGACTTCCTTAACGGAGAAGTTCGTTACAACGCTCTTGCTAGATTCAATCCTGAAAAGGCTAAAGTTCTGTTTGCTAAGAACGAAGAAGAAGCAAAAGCTAGATATGCATATCTGCAGAAACTCGTTACACTGTACGGTTCTGAAGAATAAGATTGACTTGAATAGGGGTCAGGGACGAAAGTCTCTGACTCCTTTTGTCGTTGCACATTCAAAAGTCTGGGAGTGGTATGTGGTGGAAAGGGACTGGAAATTTATGTATAAATAGCAATTATCTCTTGCAAAAATGAAAATTTTATAGTATGGTTGATAAAGAAAATGATGAATATTCAGCTTGATAGAGGCGCGGGATTTATCAGTACCTTCTGAAAGATGCGGCAGAGGGAAGCCGACAGAAGAGAAAGGAAATACCGCCGAAGGAGCCGGAACCCCAACCCCGGTTTCTGGGACGATGCAGAAGATGCAGCGTACTGTCACACATGTGGAGCGCTATCAGAAGAACATTTAAGGAAGACTATACATGCCATGAATGCGTTTTGACGGTGCAAGCGTTATTCATGGCATTTTTATGTTTTAAAATAGGAGGTTTTTAATTGAGAGAAAAATGAAAAAGTTAAGCAGTCTGCTCGCAACTATAATGATCTGCGTAATGGCAAGTCCCCTTGTCGCTTTTTGCAGCAGACGCGGAGAAGTATGTACCGAAGATGTACGCCAGCATCTGGTCACTGGTTCCACCGGTGGTTGCGATCGCACTGGCACTGATTACAAAAGAAGTGTACAGCTCGTTATTTGTAGGGATTTTAGTGGGTGGAATGTTTTATTCCGGATTTTCCTTTGAAGGAACCATCACCCATATTTTTCAGGAAGGGATCGTAGGTGTTCTTTCTGACAGCTATAATGTGGGAATCCTGATTTTTCTGGTTATCTTAGGAACCATGGTCTGCCTGATGAATAAGGCAGGAGGATCTACCGCATTCGGTGAATGGGCAAGTTCCCATATCAAGAGCCGTGTCGGTGCACAGCTTGCAACAATCGTCCTCGGTGTGCTGATCTTTATCGATGACTATTTTAACTGTCTGACAGTCGGAAGCGTGATGCGTCCGGTAACGGATGCGCAGAATGTTTCCAGAGCAAAGCTTGCGTATCTGATCGATGCGACAGCAGCTCCGGTATGTATCATTGCACCGATTTCATCTTGGGCAGCAGCCGTTACCGGTTTTGTAGAAGGTGAAGATGGATTTTCGATATTTATCCGTGCAATTCCATATAACTTCTATGCAATCCTTACCATCGTGATGATGATTGCAATGGTTATGATGAAGGTTGAGTATGGTCCGATGAAGCTTCATGAAGATAATGCGAAAAAAGGTGATATTTACACCACACCGGACAGACCGTATGCAAATGCGGAGGAAGAGACAGTGGATAACTGTAAAGGAAAAGTAATGGATCTTTTGATCCCGATTATTTCACTGATCATCTGCTGTGTGATCGGAATGATCTACACCGGTGGGTTCTTTGACGGAGTCGGTTTTGTAGAAGCATTTTCAGGAAGTGATGCTTCCCAGGGACTGGTGTACGGAAGTTTCTTTTGCTTTTGTGATCACAATCGTGCTGTATCTGGTAAGACGTGTGCTGAAATTCGATGAATGTATGGCATGTCTCCCGGATGGATTTAAGGCGATGGTTCCGGCAATCCTGATTCTTGTTTTTGCATGGACACTGAAATCTATGACAGACAGTCTTGGAGCGGCGGAATATGTAGCAGGTATTGTAGCCGGAAGTGCGGAAGGTATGGTAAATCTTCTTCCGGCAATCATCTTCCTTGTGGGATGCTTCCTTGCATTTGCAACCGGTACAAGCTGGGGAACATTCGGAATCTTGATCCCGATCGTGGTACATGCATTTGAAGGAAAGAATGAGACGATGATGATCATTGCCATCTCCGCATGTATGGCTGGAGCAGTTTGTGGTGACCACTGTTCACCTATTTCGGATACAACGATCATGGCATCTGCCGGTGCACAGTGCAATCATATTAATCATGTCAATACACAGCTCCCATATGCGGCAGGCCGCGCAGTGATCTCGTTTATCAATTATATTATTGCCGGATTTGTACAGAGTGCATGGATCGCACTTCCGGCAGGAATCATCATGATGCTTGTATTTGTGACATTCATGAAATTTTTACAGAAAAAGCAGACAGCTGTTTTTTCACAGAAGAAAGAAGCAGAATAGAGAAAATGAGGAATGGCTTTCGTAGCTGTTCCTTATTTTATTTACGCGAGCAACGAGTCAAAGCCCGTGCTTGCACGAGACCTTGGCGACTGCCGCGATAACTTGAGAAAACACGCGGAGCGTGTTTCTCATAGTTGGCGGAAAAGTCATAAAGAACTGGGGAGGTACAGCGGATTATAAAAAACAATTCCCACCAAGACCTTGTATCAAATCAAAGAAATGTGTACAATGTTATTTATGAGACTAACTACAGAACTTGGAGGAAATCATATATGGATTTAACAAAGCTTACAGCATATGAGATCATTGAGCACAGACCTCTTCCGGATCTGAAATCGGAAGGAGCGCTTTTAAGACATAAAAAGAGCGGTGCGAGGGTGCTTCTGATCTCCAATGATGATGAAAATAAAGTATTTAATATCGGATTCCGCACACCGACAACGAACAGTACCGGAGTGCCACATATCATGGAACATACTGTTCTGTGTGGCTCGGAAAAGTTTCCGACCAAGGATCCTTTTGTGGAACTGGTGAAGGGTTCCTTGAACACCTTTTTGAATGCAATGACTTATCCGGAGAAGACAATCTATCCGATCGCAAGCTGTAATGAAAAGGATTTTCAGAATCTGATGGACGTGTATATGGACGCAGTTCTGCATCCAAATATTTATAAACACGAAGAGATCTTCCGGCAGGAGGGCTGGAATTATCACCTGGAGGAAGCAGATGGGGAGCTTTCTTATAACGGTGTTGTATATAATGAGATGAAGGGAGCTTTTTCTTCACCGGATGGTGTTCTGGACCGTATGATCCTGAATTCTCTTTTCCCGGATACGACCTATGCAAATGAGTCCGGCGGAGATCCGGATGTGATCCCGGAACTGACTTATGAAGAATATCTGAATTTCCACAGAAGATATTATCATCCGTCAAACAGTTACATTTACCTGTATGGAAATATGGACATGGAAGAAAAATTAAACTGGCTGGATCAGGAATATCTGTCTGCTTACGATAGAAAAGAAGTAGATTCTGAGATTCATCTGCAGAAGCCGTTTGAGCAAATGCATGATATCACAAAGCCGTATTCGATCGCAAGTAATGAATTGACAGAAGATAACACCTATCTTTCCTACAATAAGGTCATTGGGACTTCTCTGGATGAAAAGCTGTATCTGGCATTCCAGATCCTGGATTATGCACTGCTTTCTGCGCCGGGAGCACCAATTACAAAAGCACTTCTGGAAGCAGGAATCGGAAAAGATATCAGCGGGGCGTATGACAGCAAAGCACCTATCAGCCGATCTTCTCCATTGTGGCAAAGAATGCCAATGAAGAGCAGAAAGCAGAATTTGTAAAAGTGATCGAAGATACATTGAAGGCTATCGTAGAAAACGGAATGGACAAAAAGGCACTGGAAGCGGGAATCAATTACCATGAATTCCGTTACCGTGAAGCAGACTTCGGAGGCTATCCAAAGGGACTGATGTACGGTCTGCAGATATTTGACAGCTGGCTTTATGATGAGACAAAGCCGTTTATCCATGTGGAGGCACTGGACACCTTTGCGTTCTTAAAAGAACAGATCAATACCGGGTATTTTGAAAAACTGATTCAGACATATCTTTTGGATAACCAGCATGGAGCACTGGTCACGATTGTGCCGGAACCGGGACGTACAGCCAGACTGGATGCGGAGTTAAAAGAAAAACTGCAGGTATATAAAGAAAGCCTTAGCAGGGGAGAAATCGAAAAGCTGATTGCAGATACAAAGCATTTACAGGAGTATCAGGAAGAACCGTCAAGTCAGGAGGATTTGGAGAAGATACCGATGCTGACAAGAGCGGATATTTCCCGAGAGATCGCACCGATTTATAATGAAGAGATGAAGATTGCAGATATCCCGATGGTATTCCATGAGATTGAGACGAACGGGATCGGTTATCTGGATCTGATGTTTGACCTTTCGGATGTGCCGGAAAAGGATCTTCCGATGGTGGGGCTTCTGCAGGCAGTTCTCGGAATCATTGACACTGAGCATTATGAATATGGAGAACTTTTTAATGAAATCAACAGACACACCGGAGGAATTGGAACTTCACTGGAGCTTTACCCGGATGTGACGAAAGTAAAAAAGAAAAAGAATTCAAGGCAACTTTTGAAATCAAAGGGAAAGCACTTTATGGACAGATTCCATTTGCCATCCGTATGATGAAAGAGATTCTGACAGCATCGAAACTGGATGATGAAAAACGTCTGAAAGAGATTCTTTCTATGACAAAGACCAGATTGCAGGATCGTTTCCTGTCTGCAGGACATTCCGCAAAGGCAGCACTCCGGGCAATGTCTTATAAGTCACCGATTTCAAAATTCAAAGATACGACGAATGGAATAGAATATTACCAGAATATCCGTGAAATGGAAGAACATTTTGATGAGAAGAAAGAAGAAATCATCAGCGGATTGAAGGCTTTGTCGGAATTACTTTTCAGAAAAGGCAATGTGATGATCAGTTACACAGCCTCAAGAGAGGGACTTGCCGTTTTGGAAGAGGAGATCGGAAGCTTAAAAGAAGCTCTTTATCCGGAGAGAACGCCAGAGAGCCGATGCATCCTGCACTGTGAGAAGAAGAATGAAGGATTTAAAACTTCTTCTAAAGTACAGTTTGTGGCAAAGGCAGGCAACTTTATCGACGCAGGGGAGGAATATAACGGGGCACTGCAGATCCTGAAAGTGATCATGAGTTATGAATACCTCTGGATCAATATCCGCGTAAAAGGTGGTGCGTATGGTGCCTGCATGAGTAACTTCAATCGCATTGGTGAGGGATATTTTGTATCTTACCGTGACCCGAATCTTGGAAGAACCCTGGAAATCTACGACGGAGTTCCGGAATATCTGGAGAATTTCACGGTCAGCGAACGCGATATGACAAAATATATTATCGGAACGATCAGCAACATTGATCAGCCGATGACTCCGGCAACCAAGGAGACCGTTCCATGAACCTTTATATGAATCATGTCAGTGCAGAGATGATCAGAAAAGAAAGAGAACAGATCCTTACAGCAAACCAGGAGGATATCCGCGCACTTGCAGGTGTGGCGCGTGCAGTGCTTGCAAATGATCAGATCTGTGTGATCGGAAATGAAGCAAAGATTGAAGAAGAAAAAGAATTATTTGTGACAGTTGAGAATTTATTTTAGAAGGAGAATGCATGAGAGCAGATTTTAAATCAGGATTTGTAACGTTGATCGGCAGACCGAATGTGGGGAAATCCACCCTTATGAACTATCTGATCGGTCAGAAGATAGCTATTACATCGAATAAACCACAGACTACCAGAAACCGGATCCAGACGGTACTTACGACCGATGAAGGACAGATTGTATTTGTCGATACACCGGGAATCCATAAGGCGAAGAACAAGCTTGGGACTTACATGGTAAATGTGGCAGAGCGCACCTTAAATGAAGTTGATGTGGTACTGTGGCTGGTTGAGCCAAGTACCTTTATCGGGGCAGGAGAGCAAAGCACATTGTGCAGAGCAGCTTGGGAAGGTGACAACACCTGTCGTGCTGGTCATCAACAAGGCAGATACCGTGAAGAAGGAAGACATTCTTCCGTGTATCGCAAAATACAATGAAGTATACCAGTTTGCAGATATCGTTCCGGTATCTGCAAGAACCGGTGAAAATACAGACGAGCTTTTAAAGGTCATCATGAAATATCTTCCGTATGGACCGCAGTTTTATGATGAAGATACCATTACCGACCAGCCGGAAAGGCAGATCGTGGCAGAGCTGATCCGTGAGAAAGCACTGCACTGCCTGAATGAGGAGATTCCACATGGAATTGCGGTATCAATCGAGAAGATGAAAGCACGCAAAAAAGTGATGGATATTGAGGCAACGATCATCTGTGAACGTGATTCACATAAAGGAATCATCATTGGCAAGCAGGGATCCATGCTGAAAAAGATCGGCAGTACGGCGCGATATGAGATCGAGCAGATGCTCGAATGTAAGGTAAATCTCCAGCTTTGGGTAAAAGTAAAGAAAGACTGGCGTAGAGCGGAAAAACAGCGTAAAGAGAGCATGGTGGCAGAATTTCATTCAGGAAAACCCTTACAGCGTAGGTGTTGGGGGTGCCATCCGTAGGAAGGCACAGACATGGGTTGCATCCGGACATCTCGGAGGATTCTCTGATCCGTTAATGGATTGTAGGAGGAGTGCCACGAGCGATTCAGAGCAGATAAAATCATCGAGGATATTGCTCAGGACAATGGTACTGAGCTTGAGACATCAGTTGATGGCTGGAAAAACGAGCAGATGGTAGATTTCATCAAGGAGCACAATGTTCCATGTCCATCATGCGGCAAGCACAATTTCACAGATATCAGACAGTTCAATATTCTGATAAATAATAAACAATAAAGAAAATTATTTAACACTTGACTAATTGTAACGACAATTATATAATGAGATTAACGTTAAGGTTGGAAGATGAATATGTGAGATACTTGTTGTACAGACGGCGCGCACCGTTATTTAATGTATAGCATGAGCCGAAGGGGCAGGCAGAAACTCTCAGGCAAAGGAACATATTCGGACAACACTCTGGAGAACAATATATGTATTGTACCGAAGAAGTAGTCTGGACTATATAGCGCAAAAGTCCGGGTGATCTTTCAGGTAAAAGGACAGAGGCAGACAAAAAAAGATTTCAATGACGAAAACTT
>VOFH01000948.1_pt1 | contig 16001 bp, 30 predicted proteins | sample 5384091 | NCBI WGS metagenome assembly VOFH01 (sample SAMN12384727, study PRJNA508395) | human gut metagenome | isolation source: healthy gut G | host: Homo sapiens
GCTCCTCTTGAAATAGCTTGGGTTCCTATCATCGGAAATAACTATTATTATCTCTATTGTTTATGGGTCTAGGTAGCCCCCGAGGAAACGGATATGGGAAAGCATTAATAGAGTACTGTATAACTGATGCCAAAGAAAAAGGTAGATCCGGCATTTGTATGCTTGGGGCAAAAAAACAGAAGAGCTGGCTTTCCGACCAATCATTTGCAAAGAAATTTGGTTTTGAAGTGGTTGCCACTACCGATAACGGATATGAATTGCTTGCTCTTTCTTTTGACGGAACAGTACCGAAGTTCGCGCCAAATGCCAAGAATCTGAAAATAGAAAGTGAGGAACTGACGATTTATTATGATATGCAATGCCCCTACATCTATAAATACATTGAAATGATCAAACAATATTGTGAAACAAATGATGTCCCTGTTTCTTTTATTCAAGTAGATACGCTACAGAAAGCAAAAGAGTTACCGTGTGTTTTTAATAATTTTGCAGTATTTTATAAAGGAAGTTTTGAGACTGTGAATTTGCCACCTATCGACTATTTAAAAAGAATACTCAAAAAATAAGAAATACAATCCTGACTTTTCCCGTTAATTATCAGAATTATATTTTATCCGCTTCATTAAAAGGACTTCTCATTTGCCATCCTCCACATATTGAGAAAAGAGGCTCTGGTGGTTTGTCGTCAATACTTTACTTATTTTCAATATCCATCGTTCTTATCATTCAAGATACTGGTGATAATCAGGATGCCCGATTCCATTAAATGAAACCAGATGATCGGAATAGAACTTTGGATAATAAACCATTATCACTTCCTCCTATCGGATTTTCCCAGCGTATTCCGGGCATCCAAACCAATTGATTCTGACAATCCTCTTTCTAACAAACTTCCTACCAAAACCGGTTGGGATTATGTTCACAAAATCACTGAATTAGAGCCTGATAGGCTGTTCGGTCAATTTATTATATGAACAACTTAATCATGTCAAAGAAGAACAACATTTCAATATATCAGTAATTGATTGGAAAGCACATCTTGTATCAAAATATCGCAGAAATTGAAGTCTCCTCGTTCAATTCCAGATGTGACAATAGTTCATTAGAACTTAAATCAATATTGCGCAATGCCGGTAGCTTTTAAGGGAAAGGGAAGAAAGACCATTATAAGAACAGTATAAACTTTCCGCTTCCGGATGACTACCAAACTCTATTGAAGTCAATTTTGGATTAGAATAAACTTGTATAGATCGCAATCGGGAGCAGTTCCCATCCAGACGCTCCAAATCTGCGAGACTACATTTTAAAATTATCCTTGTATCAATTGGAAAGCTTCGTATTAATATTCTTTCCACGTTGGGACAAAAGGTATTCAAGTCCAATTTTCGAGTATCAGAAATGCAATTCAAAGCCAGAGATTTCATTCGCGGCATATTTCCCAAATAAAGATGACTCAAAGGAAGAAGCAAACCACTTATATCGATAAGCTGCAGCTCTTCTGCCCAAAATCCTCACTTCATATAATCCTTTATTTCCATATCTATATACCACTCCGCCACTCATTGAAGAAGGATCTTCTATTTTCTGTATACGACCGTTTCCCCAATCTATCACCATTCGTCCCCCACTTGCTACAATGTCCAACTGCCGCCAATCTCCTACAACATTTACCATAAAGCGAATCGTGTTTTCATCTGTCAACGCTGGAAAATCAAAATCATCTCCAAACACTCTGTTATCCGTATCTTTACAGGCAGCAAGGGTAGTGAATAAGATAACCACCCACATACTACCCGAACGAATTATACTCTGTCTTTTCATCTTATATTTGAGTTAGCAACATACAAAAGTAAGAAAAGAAATAGTAGCATACACGATAGAATGCAAATTTATAAGTAACTTTGCACAAAATTGATTCGTAATTGTTATATTGGTATGTGGATACTCATTATAAGTCTGGTACTGCTGGGTGTTATTGCATTGATAGCCGGTTACATCCGCAACAAAAGACTGCAACAGAAAATAGAAAAGGGTGAACTGGATCGTATGCCGGAAGTGAAAGAAGTAGATGTGGAATGCTGCGGACAACATGAAGTATGTGAACGGGATAGCCTGTTGGCAGCTGTCAGTAAAAAGATAGAATACTACGATGATGAAGAGCTGGACCAATTCATCGGCAGAGCAGGAGATGCATACACGGAAAAAGAGACAGATATGTTTCGGGATGTATTGTATACAACACTGGATGTAGAAGTAGCCGGATGGGTACGTAGCCTTCAGCTCCGTGGCATCGAACTACCGGATGATCTCAAAGACGAGGTCTTTCTGATTATCGGAGAAAGAAGAAACATAGAAGTAAAAAAGGCAGATGACAGGTGAGAGACGATAGTTTTGCTGTGATCTGATTACGGTCTTTAATTTTTAATCTTTAATTTTTAATTTACTTGGATTTACTACAATATACATTCTTTCAACACGCCCTATTGGGAAGTCTGCTGGCAAGCATTGCCTGTGGGATTATCGGTACATATATCGTAACCCGCCGCCTGGTATTTATCAGCGGAGGAATCACGCACGCTTCTTTTGGAGGGATCGGGCTGGGACTGTTTGCGGGAATTTCCCCCATACTCTCGGCAGCTGTATTCTCGGTTTTATCGGCCTTGGTGTGGAGTGGCTTAGCAGACGGAAAGATATGCGTGAGGACTCTGCCATTGCAGTGTTCTGGACGTTAGGGATGGCACTCGGAATCATGTTCAGCTTCCTGTCGCCGGGATTTGCACCCGACCTGTCGGCTTACCTCTTCGGGAATATACTGACCATCAACCAAATGACTTATGGATGCTCGGCATATTGGCACTAATACTGACCGGATTCTTTTATCTGTTTATCCGCCCTATCGTATATATTGCTTTTGACCGTGAGTTTGCACGTTCGCAAAAGATTCCGGTAGAGATTTTTGAATACGTACTAATGATGTTCATTGCACTGACTATTGTAGCCTGCCTGCGAATGGTAGGTATTGTATTAGCCATTTCTCTTCTCACCATTCCACAGATGACGGCTAACCTCTTCACCTATAGTTTCAAGAAGATCATCTGGTTATCAATCGGCATCGGTTTCTTGGGCTGCCTAGGTGGATTATTTATTTCTTATCACTGGAAAGTCCCTTCGGGAGCTTCCATCATATTCTTCTCTATCCTGATTTACGCTGTTTGTAAAATCGGAAAGAGTTGTTGCAGGAAAAAGTCATAATAATAGATAGTATATGGAAATCAAAATTCAATCACTGGAAAGTATCCATGAAGCAGCCCGTGAATTTATCGCTGCTATGGGCGACAACACTGTATTTGCTTTCTACGGAAAGATGGGAGCCGGCAAAACAACATTTATCAAAGCGCTTTGCGAAGAACTGGGTGTAGCCGATGTTATCACCTCACCGACTTTTGCCATTGTCAATGAATACCGTTCGGACGAAACCGGGGAATTGATCTATCACTTTGACTTTTACCGCATCAAGAAGCTGAGTGAAGTATACGATATGGGCTACGAAGATTATTTCTACAGCGGTGCCCTTTGCTTCATCGAATGGCCGGAACTTGTAGAAGAACTGCTACCAGGAGATGCCGTAAAAGTTACGATTGAAGAACTGGAGGACGGAAGCAGAGTCATCAAACTATGACCGGACAATATATCGTACAAGGAATTTTTGCACTAGCAGGGATCATCTCCCTGCTGGCGTCATTGCTCAACTGGAACTGGTTCTTTACCACCCGCAATGCCCAAACCATTGTCCGGAACGTAGGGCGCAGCCGGGCACGACTCTTTTATGGAATACTCGGAGTCATTTTAATAGGAATGGCTATCTTCTTCTTTGTGGAAACACGGAAGGCATAGTCTATAATAAGCTATTTTTTAAGAAATCCGCTTGTTTCTTCCCGTTTTTTACTATTTTTGTAAGAAAGGAGTATAGTAAATGAAACAACGAATGAATACCTTACAAAAATCCGCCAATTCAAGCAACAGTGTGCCGAGAAATATGGAATTATTTCTATTGGTATCTTTGGTTCTGTGGCCCGTGGAGAGCAACATGAAGAAAAAAGATGTTTTCGTAGAATTAAAGGATCCGGACCCTTTGTTATGTTTGATATTAAAGAAGAACTGGAGCGTATATGTAATTGCAAAATAGATCTCCTTCGTTTTTCGTTCTCCCAAAGAATAGAAAGAGATGGAATCTACGCTTAAAGAGGAAATCCAAGATAAGTTTCTCTTCAATTATCAGAATCAATCTCTATCATTGAAGAAAGGTGGCAAGAACATACAGAATGTAGACGATTTCTTGTTATCCCCTTGGGGAATGACTGTCTTAGACGCCTGCATCATGCGAATCCAGGTAATCGGAGAAACGATTAAGGCTGTTGATGATAAAACACCAAAGAACTTTCTTAAAGATTATCCACAAGTTCCATGGGCAAAGTTATTGGATTCAGAAATATCATTTTCATGAATATGCTAACATTGACTACGAGATTATATGGGTAGTCATAACAAAGCACCTTCCTCCTTTAAAAGAAACAGTAGAAAAATTATTAAAGACTTATCATAGTAGTTGTCGTGACTTCATCTCCAGATATTTATTGATCACGTCAATCGAAAGATTCTCCGGTGTAGTTAATAAAGAATAGATTCCATGTTGCTTCAAAGTGGATACAATCAGCCGTTTCTCGTAAGCGAACTTCTCTGCTATGACATGGCGATAGTAGCCTTCCGTATCCCTGGCAGGGTTGGCGATATATTCTTTCAAATCGGCATCCTCGAAAAAGACCACAAGAAGACGGTGCTGACGATTCAGTTGTTTCAAATAAGCCAACTGACGGTTCATGCTCCCCTATACTGGAGAAATTGGTATACAGAACCAAAAAACTACGCTTGTTGACGTGCTTGTTCAGATGCACACAAAGAGCCGAGAAGTCCGTTTCACCAAAAGTAGTCTGCTGGCTATACAGATTTTCGAGCAACGTCTGCATATGTCCGGGTTGCTTGGAAGCAGGCACGAAAGTGTCGAAGTGTTCATCGAAAGTTACTAATCCGGCTTTATCTTCTTTCTCATGGCAACATACGAAAGCACCAACGATGCATTGATCGCATAATCGAACAAAGTCATCCCACGAAAAGCTTGCTGCATAATGCGCCCCTTATCAATCACATTATAAATCTGCTGTGAACGTTCATCCTGATATACATTCACCATTAGCTCATGCCTGCGTGCACTCGCCTTCCAGTTTATCGTACGATAATCGTCTCCCTTTGACGTACTCTTTGATTTGTTCGAACTCCGTATGATGTCCCACTCTGCGAATACGCTTTATCCCCAATTCGGTCAGATTGTCGTTCATAGCCAGCAACTCATATTGGTGCAACATCAGATAAGAAGGATATACCTTGATATCCAACGGCTCCCCACAAGTATAACGCCGGGAAATCAATCCGATCCGACCGGTTACAAACACCCTGATCCGCCCGAAAGAGTAAACACCCCGCTGCGTAGGGCGGAGACGATAACTAATCGTTTTCCCTTCATTTGCCTGAAGCTGTATCCGGAAATTGATATTCCGCTGTTGGAAGATAAAAGGAATCTCGTCGATAATCTCCAAAGAGACGGGACGCGGATAACTATTTTCCACACGGATAGCCACTTCGTTTTCATCGCCATTGGAGAAACGGTCGGCACAGTGACGTTCTGCCTGAATCGCGTTGGTACGATAAAGTAGAAATCCGTCCGCCGACACTAACGCAATCAAAGCCACAAGCGCCCACTGCCCGACAACAAACAACGGAGCAAGAACGTATCCGCTACCCAGAAACAGGATAACCAACACAAAGACAATATAGAAACGATTCGTTAAATACAACTTGTCTGCTAAAAATTAAGAGTTAAAAACTAAAGACCGTAATCGGAACATGACAGTTGGACTATCATGCATTATCTATTTCGGAACCTCAACCTTGTCAATCAAACGCTGTGTCACTTCACCGGAGAATAACCTTCCATTTCAGCTTCCGCAGTCAGAATCAGACGATGCTGAAGCACATACGGAGCCACGAACTTGATATCCTCCGGTGTCACAAAATCACGTCCTTGCAAGAGAGCATACGCCTTCGATGCCTGCAACATGGCTACAGAAGCACGTGGAGAAGCTCCCAGATACACAGCTTTGCTGGTACGGGTCTGCTGTACAATCAAGGCAATGTACTGAAGCAGCGTACGGTCTACAAACACATTCTTCATGAAAGCACGGAGCGACAACAACTCTTCTTTGGTAAGAGCGGGAGTGATGTCGTCAAACTTCACCAATGCGGCATTGGAGTGATGACGTTCCAGGATATTCACTTCCTCTTCCAACGAGGGATAATCCATAGTAATCTTCATCAGAAGCGGTCGAGCTGTGCTTCGGGAAGTTTGTATGTCCCTCCTGCTCCACCGGGTTCTGAGTAGCCAGAATCGTATAGAGTTCTCCCATTCGGTGTGTCGTCCCGTCAATACTGATCTGGCGCTCTTCCATTACCTCAAACAAGGCAGCCTGTGTCTTGGCAGGAGCACGGTTGATCTCATCGACCAATACGATATCTGCAAATATCGGCCCCTTATGAAAGTCAAACCATTCGTCTTCATGTTGAACACGGTTGTACCCAACACATCACTCGGCATTAAATCCGGAGTAAACTGGATACGACTGAAGTCAGCATCAATCAACCGGGCAGTGAGACGAGCCAATAACGTCTTCGCTACGCCCGGAACACCTTCTATCAGCACATGTCCGTTTGCCAGAATAGCCGTCAGCACCAAGTCCACAGTTTGCTCCTGCCCTACTATGACGGAGGCAATCCGTTCTTTCAGTCCTTGTATCTTCTCGGAAAAAGAGAGTTAAATCTATCCGTTGTTCAGTGTTCTCTTCCATAAGTTTCTTCTTTATATATGATTGATTATTTCACTCATTTTATCGATATACACCTTCATCTGCTCCGCATCAATAACGCGGCCGCCGTAAATCACGGGTCTGACTTCGCGGATAAACGTACCGATTTCCTCCGCATCCATTCCGGTCTTCCGCGCAATCCGGTGGAAAGAGCGTTCATCGTCGGCCACTTCCTCAATATCCACTTGAATCTCTCTCCTCAGTTCTTCCCAAAGTAGGTAAACTTCTTATGGACCAAGTCTGCATGGTCTTTCTTCTGAAAATACAGCGTGCCTATCAGTTCGGTAAATTCAAGGGATTTGTTTTCCGGTTCGCGGATAACCGGTATTACACGTTGCCGTCTCCGTGCCGTAAATATCATAAACAGCAATATGGCAATCATCGTCAGATACAACGCCCAGCGAAGCGGTTGCCGGGAAAGAAGGTAACAGAAAGGAGACTGCTGCGTTTCCTGCCGTCTCTTTGACATATCCTTCGGTACGGACAACAGGAAACTCGCCCATTTGAGATAACAAGCGGAATATGTAAGGCCGAATTATTCTCGTCGAGTATACCGTAATTGGTAAAAATCAAAGGAGTGGAGACAAGAATCACCTCCCCTTTCCCAACCGGACAGGTCATAGCTACAGGAACATAACGAAAGTGTCTCCGATTCCGTGATACGGAATCGACTTCGGTTCTCATACCGGTACTCATTCACATGAAGCGCTTTCCTCGCCAACTCTTTTCCCGGCAACGAATCGCCCCAAAAATAGGAGGAACAAAGCTGAGGGTAGAAATAGAACGTTCGCGGGGAATAGACTGCCGAATCTCCCACCCAGCATAAACTATCTTTTGCCAACAACGAAGTGGCATATTTCTTGAGAGCCAACGGACTGAAATAAAAACGATAAGATTCAAAGTTCAATGTATCCTTCAAGTACCGGCTGAACATAGTGCTCGCCAGCATAACCTTATTTCCCCGTTCCGCCATTTTCAGGAGAGACTTCACATCAATGTCCGTCAATGCCATGTCATGGGCAACTGCCAAGTATTCCCCGGCTATACAACGTGTCTTCCTCCTCCAACTGATAGAATGTCTTTTTCGACAATGTGTATCCTTTGGGCAAAGAAGCAGACAACAGGCTATCGAACACCGCACATCCGAAAGGCTGGTCATCATAATGACCGAAAGTAGGTGTCCACACAAACTTCTTCGGCAGGTGATATTCCACAGCGAACATTATGACCAAAAAGGCTACAATGAAAATGATAAACCAGTGGCTTCCTTTCATACAGCGCCTCCTTTCTCTATTTCTTCCTGTAAAGCCCGCATTGTCCGGAAAAGTTCTTCCGTCGCCTCGAAGTTGCCATAACGTACCCGCAGGAAGTGATTGGTCAGTTGCCTGAAAGCCGGTAGCCGGACTTCATTGATATACTGGGTAGGCGTTTTATAAAGTTGCCAGTCAATACGTTCAGCGTCGCTCAACTGTTTCAATGTCTGCAAATAGAGCAAACGTATCGCTTCCCTGTAATCCCGACGGGACAGTGCTTCATCAATGCCTTTCGGAAAATCAACGCCATAAATGGTATCTTCCTCAACAGTATACGGAAGTGAATTTTTTATGCGAACGCATGAACAGTTCGGGACGTTTTTTGTAAACAAACCAAACAATCAGAAGCAAAAGAAGAATGGCCAGGCAAATCATGATAAGCCCGGAATACTCCTCCGCAAAACGGCTACCGAATATTTTACCCAACAACTCCCCGAACTGACCTGCGAATCCACTCGAAAATATTAATTTCCGGAGTTATCAGCTCACGATTATAATCATACGCAGCATCGGACCGGAAAGCCGCAAGCTGTGCAGAATCACAAACCAATGTATCAGCCGGGGAAGTTATCATCACCTGAACCTGTTTTTTAGAGTTTATCAAAATTATCAATATCAGTTTCCACCGTAATGCTGTCCACCACTTCCGAGGCGTGCCCGTATTGATAAGCCATGCCGACAAAGGTGAAAATCATTGCCAGGTAAGCGCCGAATGTCTGAATAATCGCCATTAAGTAGAGGAAGAAACTATATCCTGCCGATACAGTAACGTCACCGCTTCCACCGACATCACTCATTGCAAAAAAGTACTTCACGACAGTAGCAATATACCAAGGCATCATCGTTACTCCTTGCAGGACGTTAGCTATAATTCCCATTAACAATGAAACTAGAAAGACACCTCCCCAAGTAGCAAATCCCAACCGGAAAGTTTTCTTGAAAGCCTCCATTAAAGTGATATCCTCAAACAAATAAATGGGCGCCAACAAGCAAGCGGTACGGAAAAGCGTATGATAAACGGAATAGTCAGAAACAATGTGAAAGGCGTCAAAGCAACCAGAAGACCTACAAAAATACCAACAAACAGTACCAGTAATATACAAGCACCTGTCATCAGTAGCAGTCTTTTTATATTACGGAACAACCAACGGTTTTATATCCCAAAGTTACAATCCCCTTCAACGTTCTTCGCGTTCATTATATGTCCGGATCAGCCCATAGACCAACGATGTCAGGAGGATTATTCCAATCAGATAAAGGAACATATATAATCCATAATTGAAAGAGCCGAAGGTCCCAATGAGCGAAAAGGATTATCAGCCATTGCCGTACGCCTGCATAGCGGATATCGACAATGCCCCGCTCATTAATCCGTTCAGGCTCAACGCCTGAAAGGCAAAGAGGCAACAACAGATAAGATAATAAACTTCAACAACAATTTCCAATTTTCCTTTAGAAAATCAAAAGAAGCATTTAACTTCTCACCGAAAGGACGTTTCACATACATCGCGATCTTAGGTTTCTGTGATTCCATGTTTTTTTCTATTTGGTAAATAAATATAGTAGAAAATAATAAATGCCAACGAAGTGAGAATGAATCCAAGCCTCAACAGATCCGGCAGTTCCGTATGACGGGTGACAAAGCCTTCTATAAATCCTGCCATTACAAATACGGGAACGGTGCCTATAACAATCTTTTCACTCCCTTCTTTGCACCCCGACGGAAAGACTCCAACCGTGAATAGGTGCCGGGGAAAAGCCATCCGTTACCTAAAGCCAGCCCGGCGGCACCAGCCACGATGATCGCCCAAATCTCGAGCGTACCATGCAGCCAGACAGCAAGAGTGGACTCCCAAAGCAAACCGTGCTGATAAAAGAATGTTTGAAAGGCTCCTATCATGATTCCGTTTCTAAGTAACATATAGCCTGTACCGAAACTAGTCAACAGTCCCATTGCAAAACAATTGAAAGATACCATAACATTGTTGAGCGTAATTCCCAGGAACATCGGCACTTCATCCGAGCCGTTATAAACCGCCATTGGCTCACCGTTGGCTATATTATCCAAAGTCATATCCACATAGCCGTTCCCCAAAATCAGGCGGACGAAGTTATCGTCATTCGCAGCGGACTATCACTCCTATCAGCACGCTGGACAATAAAGATAATAGAAGGAAGTCAGCAGTTCACGCCGGGCATCATACATTGTCTGCGGAACTTCACGCGTCCAGAACGTGATGATTCGCGACCACTTTTCCGCGTTTGTTCCGGTAGATCTCGTTATGCAATGCCGAAGCAAGATTATTCAGATAGATAGTAATGCGTGAAGTCGGGAAATGTGTCTGGGCAAATGCCAGTCAGCAGTCAGGTCTGTATATACATCGGCAAGTTGGTCGGGAGACAAGCCCGCGGCCTGCTCCACTATCTTCTCTGTCTCTTTCCATTTTTCAATGTTCCGACGAATAAACGTTACCTCTTTCATGCTTTCCAGTAAGAGATTTCGGATAAGTTTTGTTCGAAACCGGAAGCAAAATAAGAGAAATATGATATATTTGCAACGGAATCCTAAGAATGTTTAATCTTAAATGGCAGAATCTACGATAATAACCGGACAATTTGTCCGTATCAGCCAAACACCCGCCAGTATTGGTGAACGTCTGTTCGCATTGGTCATTGATTATTTCCTAATCGTAATCTACATATTGTCCACTGCCACTCTCTTATCCGAACTGAAGTTTACCTTCAGGATTCAGTTTGTTCTTTTTCCTGTGCGTCGTTTATTTACCGATTCTCGGTTATTCTTTTCTTTGCGAAATGTTCAATCACGGACAGAGTTTCGGCAAAAGTTTGATGAATATCCGTGTTGTCAAAGCCGACGGTACCACCCCCAGTATCAGCTCTTACCTGTTGCGCTGGCTGCTTTTTCCTATTGACGGTCCAATTACGGGCGGTTTAGGCATTCTGGTGGTCCTGTTGACAAAAAACAGTCAACGAATGGGGGATCTCGCTGCCGGAACAATGGTGATTAAGGAGAAAAACTATCGTAAGATACATGTCAGCCTGGATGAATTTGATTATCTGACCCAAGATTATCATCCGGCATATCCGCAATCGGCTGATTTATCACTCGAACAAGTGAATGTAATTACACGAACACTGCAATCCAGTGAGAAAGACCGTCCGCGACGTATCTTGCTACTAGCCCAAAAGGTGCAGGAGTTGCTTTCCGTTACTCCACGTGACGGTAATCAGGAGAAATTCCTTCAGACTGTACTTCGCGATTATCAGTATTATGCATTGGAAGAGATATAAAGACTACTTTATTTACTGCCCGTTCCCTTTGTACCAAAGATCCGTAGCGATGCGTTCATTGTCGTTTCCGCACTTGGGAACTCTAGTTTCCACGGTTAGAAATTTCAATTTCCCTACGCAGAAAGAGGCTGTCTCAAAATAGAAAAATGAGGCAGCCTCTTTTATTTTGTATTATCCACTATGAGACCGGACACCGCGTTCTAGTCCGCTTGTCCCAGAGAGTCTCCGTATTCCATTTCTCCCTGAACCACAAAGAGGACTTCTTCGGGATCGTATTCTCCCATTTCATCCTTTTTGGCTTCTTTTACGATGTAAGCCACCACTTCTTCCAAGTCGATGTTAACATAGCCGTCTTCATCGGGTTGAGCGTCGAGAATACCACTTTCAGAGTAATACTCGTCGATTAAGTCAAGGAAATAATACAACTCATCGTCCGAGAACTTCTCTTTCAGTTCTTGAGGCAGATAGTTTTTGATAAACTCGATGGTCTTTTCATCATCGGCATCTGCTAATAAAAAATCTTCTTCCAGTCCCATAGTATTAAGTTAAGTCTTAAGTATTATCGACTATAAAAGCTTCTTCACCTTTTCTGCAAATACCGGTTTGCCAACTGCACCTACCTGTTTGTCTACTATTTCACCGTTCTTGAAAAACAATACAGTAGGAATATTGCGGATGCCGTATTCGGCAGGCAAATCGCTATTTTCGTCTACATCGCATTTGCCGATGATTACTTGTCCTTCAAACTCCGCAGCCAATTCTTCAATGATAGGAGCTACCATCTTGCAAGGGCCACACCAAGGAGCCCAAAAATCCACCACAACCGGTTTTCCTTCTGCAGAACTTCCTTATAGTTGCTGTCTGTAATAGATACTGTTGAAACAGACAAAGACAAATGTCGGGCTATATCTTTAATGGTAATGTGCTTCATAGCTACTTTTGTATTTTAACTTAGGGCAAAAATATGCATTTACAATGACAAATCCTAATCATTGGGAACGTTTGCAGATTTTGGGAACGTTCCCGCAATCGTTTGCAGGTAAAACGTCCTCAAAAAACAGCTTTTTATTATTCACCAAACTTATCTTTGCTTCATTAACAATAATATAGAATTAAAAAATAAAGAAAACATGAAAACACAAGTACTTTCTTACAATTACAACCGCGAACATATCAAACCAGGTATCTTACATATTGGTGTCGGTAACTTCCATCGTGCACATGAAGAATTTTATACTAATTTATTATTAGAAGATCCTACCCAACAGGATTGGGGTATTTGCGGTGCTATGCTATTGCCTGGAGATGAGCGCTTGTACAGAATACTAGAAAAGCAAAAAAGGAATATACACTAACTATTTGCGGACGAGATGGTAAAGACCAAACTTATCAGATAGGCTCATTAATCGAGTTGATTTGGGGAATCGAGAATCCAGCAGCCATTATTAATAAAATTGCCGATAAAAATATCCATATCATTACACTAACTATCACCGAAGGCGGATATAATATAGCGAAAGCTACCAATGAATTTATGCTGGATAATGAAAATATCAAATATGACTTAGCACACCCAAAGCCCGAAAACGACCTTTGGCTTTGTAGCCGAAGGATTACGGAAAAGAAAAGCTGTCGGAATGGACCTATCACAATTTTATCTTGTGACAACTTACAACATAATGGTAACACCGCACGCAAAGCATTTCTCTCCTTTTCCAAGCCCAAGATCCAGAACTAGCAGAATGGGCAACAGTAAATATCACTTTCCTAACAGTATGGTAGACCGTATAACCCCCTCGACCCAACCTGAAGACATTATCCGGCTGAACACCCAAAATGGAACTCAAGACGGAGCACCTGTATATTGCAGACTTCATCCAATGGGTAGTGGAGGATAAATTTATCGCCGGTCGTCCTGCATGGGAAAAGGTCGGCGTAGAATTTACGCAGGATGTGACTACCTATGAAAATATGAAACTCAGCCTACTGAATGCCTCTCATACCTTACTTTCATATCCTGCTTTCCTGAGCGGATATCGTAAAGTAGACGTCGCCATATCCGATGAACGAATTAAAAAGTTCGTACGTGGCTTCATGGATATTGATATTACTCCGTATGTTCCTGCACCGGGAAACATGGATCTGGATTTGTACAAACAAACTTTAATAGAACGTTTCGGTAATCATACCGTTAGCGACCAAGTAGCGCGTTTATGTCTTGACGGTGCATCCAAATTTCCCGTATATATCATGCCAAATCTGATCCAGATGATCCGTGACCGTGCAAATCTTACTCGCCAAGCGTATCTTTTTGCTGCTTATCGTCATTACTTGAAATATAAGACTGATGATAACGGAACTAAATTTGAGATTGCAGAGCCATGGCTGACAGCAACAGATGACATCCTTATAGCCAGTAATTCCCCAATAGATTTCCTCTCACTATCACCTTTCCAAAGTACAGAACTGAAAGCTGCCGACGAATTTGTTGAATTATATCTGCAAATGGTGAATGCAATCAAAGAAAAAGGAACAATGTCAACACTGGAAAGTATATTATAACAAAAACTCTTTTTTGCACCCTAATATTATGAATACACAAAAAATAACAGTCTCGGTCCATTCATTGTCCTGACTTTCATATATTTCATAGTAGGTTTCTAACAACTGTGAACGGGCAGTTTCAAGGTCCTTTAAAAATTGCGTTTCTTTCGCATACAGATGAATTGAGAAATACATTAACGACTTTTATATCTTTCTTTTTTTCTTCCTCGGATATTTACTGAATAGTTCATTAGGGAGGAAAAATGGATAAACGTGCACGGTTACAAGAAAACATTACTACGCACTGTCAATCATGGTTATCGGTCTATTAATGTATTCTCTCGTCCTGGCTTGTAGTACATTACGGGAGATGCTCGCATCTAATTTTTAAAGACCAGGTTCCTTATGGCTACTTTATTTTTCTATTGGGCTCCTATTTAATGGGAACATCAGCAGCCTTACTACAAGTTGTAATCAACCCTTATATTGCCGCCTATGAACTGCCAAATACGCAACCGGTACAGCGTATCAATATCGTATGTGCTATCAATTCGTTTGGTACTACGATCGCTCCTTTCTTTGTTACAGGAATTATCTTTGCTGGTGTTACGCTTGAAAGTGTTACGGCCGACCAATTAATGTTTCCCTTTTAATGATCACCTTATGTATCATTATCACTACATTAATCACCTCCCGACTAAAACCTGCCTGATATTCAAGGAACCAGAGTTGACAATGGCAATAAGCCCAAACACAGTATTTGGTCTTATCAACATTTAAGTTTAGGAGTCATCACCCTATTTTTTTATGTAGGGGCAGAAGTATCAATTGAGTAAATATCAATTTGCATGCAATGGAACTAATAGAAAATGGGCACAGATTTTTTTTGCTTTGGAAAAAGTCATATAGTAGTCTGGGGTTAGATCTAGGTATCCCCGCATTACTTGCTACTCTCTATTGGGAGGTTTGATGGTAGGAAGGCTTATATTTAGTTTTTTCAACAATGTTTCTCCACGCATATTACTCACTGTAACCAGTATTATTGCTACAATACTTATATTGGTGGCTATTCTTACCAACAATTTATGGATATTGGTATCTGTAGGACTATGCCATTCTGTAATGTGGGGTTGCATATTCACTTTAGGTATTAAAGGATTGCAGCAATACACTTCCAAAGCTTCCGGCATTCTTATGATGGGAGTATTCGGCGGTGCCATATTCCCAGTACTTCAAGGCATCCTTGCCGACACATGGGGAAGCTGGCAATGGACATGGATAATTGCACTTATATGTGAACTAGTTATGCTATATTATGCCATTTCCGGATCACATATTAAAAAACTTACCCAAAGTACAACAATCATGATGTTTCCATTAGCTGTCTACATAGAAATAGGACATGTCTAATATATTTTTATTTTTTTATACACGATTCTTAAAAAAAGACATAAATTGCAATATCAATCAATATTTTATACAAATATTCTATCTGTATAAATTAGTTCAATATAAGAGTGCTATCCAAAAACAATAAAGACGTTTTGAGGTTGACAATCAACAGTCCTAATTGTTTATTAAAAATATTATCAAAGTGATGCATTGTGAAACTATAGAAAAACAAAAGAAAAATATTATTATCTGTTCGGAATGGCTGAGAAAGCCTATCAAGAACTTTATGAGCAATGGGTATCTCGGCGCTATATGGATTCGTGTTTCAATACCTAAAGTCGAAAGATGCAACCGATGATGTTGTTCAGGAAACTTTTTACGTATATGGTCTAATCGTGCCAATCTTAATCCAGACGTTTCGTTTAGATCATACTTATTTACGATTGCATATCATTTTCTACTAAAA
>VOFH01001152.1_pt1 | contig 16001 bp, 25 predicted proteins | sample 5384091 | NCBI WGS metagenome assembly VOFH01 (sample SAMN12384727, study PRJNA508395) | human gut metagenome | isolation source: healthy gut G | host: Homo sapiens
AATTTATCAAATTTTCTTGTTTTTTAATTCTCCATCAGTGTGATTACTGTGTCATGGAGTTTAAGCTCATCGAAAGTAAAGAACCTTTCTGTGATATCTGTTTTCTAAATGCAGGCAACAAAAAAACAGTCTGCCTTGACGAAAATCACTTCAATCAAAACAAACTGTTCTTCATATTTACTCTAATTTTATTTTATGAGAATAACCGATTTCACGAAATTTGCAGGCGAATCTGGAATATAAACAAGAGAAAAAAATAATTTTTAAACTCCCAGCATTATGGATTTATTTTCCAGAAAAATCATTGCATGGACACTTTCAGAAACACTGGAGGTATCCTGTGTGATTGATACTATAAATAAAGCTAAAGCCCGCCGAAATATCGATCAGCCACTTATTATTCACTCTGATCGTGGCAGCCAGTACGTTGCAAAAGAATATATAAAAGCAACAGAGCATATGAAACGTAGTTATTCAAAGAAAGCATTTCCATGGGATAATGCATGCATTGAATCCTTTCATTCTATTATCAAGCGTGAATGGCTCAATCGCTTTAAAATCCGCGATTACAAGCAAGCATACCGGTTGATTTTCGAATATCTGGAAGCTTTTTTACAACACGAAACGAATTCACAGTCATTGCGACTACATGTCACCGGATGAATTCGAGCGGGTGTATGAAAGAACACATACGGAGGCGGAACTTCTGGCAAGTTAAAATGGGTAGAAATTTCTCATTTTAACTTGTACTAAAACTTGACATAGGACCAACTATGTTGAGATTACTTCGCAATCATTATTTTGAAAATACGCTGCAAACCACACCTGTTTTGCGTCCAATGCGTTTACAACAGTGCTTACCACTATTTCTATATATGATGTAACCAAACAGTTTGAAATAAGAAAGCACATTCCCTTTAGGCTTCAACAATTTTCTAATTCTCATACAATCGCTTTATCTATTCAATCCATTCTTTAGGATTTATATCATGAAATTCTGAAACCTTACAAAACAGAATATGAAGATTATGATAGAAATAATTTATTTTCTCTTCATGATCTGCTATCCACTTTCTCATAACAATTTCAAAAAATCTCTTGTATTTATTAAACACTTTTTTTGTTGCTATCTCTTTTTACTCCTTTCGTTGAATCCTCATTCTTCTTTAATTCCTTAATTTTTTTCGTCTATCTTATTTATATCTACAAGAACATTATCCCTAAAATAGATTTTTGTAAACCCCAAACTAATAATTGTAGAATCAAGCCAAATGCGTCATCATTCAAATATAATTCATTTGCATATTCAAAACTAATTCTTCCGGTGATTTATCTCCTGGCAATGCAATTGTATAATTCTCCAACTTATGCTGTGCTCTCTTATCACCATCAACAATACAAATTGATCTCATTGTACTTCGTAACAACTTATCATCACTAAAAATGTTTACAAAGCGCATCACCTGAAATATTTGCTTCAACAAAATGAAACAAACTTCTTACTTGTGAAAATGTTCCGTGCACATTTCTTTCAAACGAATCAAATATACATCTTAGAAACAATCTAGCTTCCGCATCTTCTGTAAAAATTGGAATTGATCGGCTAATATATATGTCCTCCTTTGACTGATTATGTAAATACATTTTTATCTTATATATATCAGCATCTTCCATTTGTACCACAGAAGTAATATTATCTAACAGATATATTACATTATGTTTTTTTGGAATGCATATTCTAAAAGAGACAAACTGTGCGATGTACAAATTAATTTTATCTTATATTTACTTGTATACTCATCCATCAAATCAAGTAATTTATTTTGAAACGCCGGATGCAAAGTTGCGTCTATCTCATCCACTAAAAGAATGCTTTCTGTTTGATGTTGTGAATCAATATTTTCATAGTAATATCTAAGAGAAACAAGTGCCGTTAATAATATCAACAAATTATCTTCTCCTGATGATATTGTATTTGAATCTATTCCATCAAAATCAGTCAAAAACTTGTTCTTTTTTAATATTTCCCATCTCTTGAGTTTGTTCATTTGCAATTGTTATTCCTGTAAACTTTTTATATAAGTCCCTTATTATTTCAAAATAGTCTACTGGCAACTGCTTTTTAATCTGAGCAACATCACTTGAATATTCACCATATGCATACAACCTCGAAAGTCCCAAATACAATACTGGCATTTGTGGTAATTTTTCATTTGCTCCCCGTTTATAATAGGGCTTAAGTGCAAATCTATTTTTTTCATCACTAGTTGTATTATGCCTTCTAAATTCTAATTTTATCCCGCCTTCATACTCACATATAAATAATGGCCCCCTCTCCCCTTGTGCAGGATCATTATATTTTTCATCTCCCCTTGTCAAGCTTTCAATTTTAAGATTAATACCATTATTTACACCCTTTATATTTTTTATAACATCTTTATTTTTCAACCATGCAGATGTTGTTTTAACTTCTTGAAACGCATTACTTACCATATACAATACTGAAGATTTACATGTCCCATTTGTACCAGAAATAATGTTAATGCGCTTTGATAAGTCAATTTCTATATCTTTTAATTTTCTATAATGTTTTATCTTCAAATAGTTAATCATATTGCTGCCTCTTTATCCAACAAGTACCTTTTCTTGTTCCATTGGTGGTATTTCCAAATCTGAAATTAATATCTCTTTCCCTTTTTTAGAAGTTTTTACGGAATAGTCCAAATATAAATTAACACACGTTCTCCGATTATATAGCTTTCTAATCTCAGGTGTGTCATCATAGCTTAAAAGCCATGGGAATTTTTTCGATTTAATAAACTCAGCAAGTTTCTTATGTTGACTATCTGAATAGTAATATCTATATAACCCCGGCCCCTCCTTATAGTAAGGTGGATCTATATACACAAACGTGCAACGATTTCGTTTATACTTAAGTTCCTTTCTCATAAATTCAATAGCGTCATCATTAAATACCTTAACATTATTTTTAAATTTAGAAATATCTAAAATGGATTTAATTATTTTTCTTTATTGAATCTACAATCTAATTTATAATCCGACTCTTGATTTTTTTCCACCTATTGGATTTGCCTTTAAAATTCCAGAAAAATTAGTTCGGTTTAAAAATAATGCGGCAAAACCTATTTGATATGAATTTTTCCTAATAAAAATGCTAACTCTTTATACTTTCTTGCATTCATTCCAAGTCTCAATATTTATTTCCGTATTTGTTATCAATTCAATTAATTCATCAGTATAATTAAATACAGAATTCCAAAAATGATAGAGAAGCGGATCTTTTTCATTTATCACTGCATTCTCTATTATTCCCTCTTCTAATAATTGCCAAGAAAGCGTTGCGCTTCCTGCAAACGGTTCGTAAAAAGTGCAACCTCTTAATGCTTCAATCTCAATCAACTTTTTACATAATCAAAGAGTTTTGACTTTGCACCCGGATATCTTAAAGGATTCCGTACTGCCTTCTCCTCCCTTCATTTACATTCTTTCCTTCATTATCTTGGTCCCATAAAGCGATCCCCATTCAAATGTATCATATGCTCCGGCATTTCAGCAATCAAACTTCTGTTTCCCATGCAAGATCCTCTGCAAACTTTTTATATGTCTTAAAGTCCAGAAAAGCGGTTACAAATATTTTTCCTGCTGTTACATCTTTCGTCATTTCTGTTATTTCAATATACGTTTCGGATCCATCGGACCGACCGATGTTACCGATTCCACAAAATAAATCCAGTCCTTATCTTTCCGGTACAGCACAATGTCAGGCATTTTATCATGCAATGTAATTTCAAATCCCAGTTCTTTTAATTTTTCTACATTTTTTACTAGATCTTTTTCTATTGTATCTCCAACATATAGGCATTCAGAATTGTGGGCAAATCTTGGTGCGAATTCCTCAATGATAGCTTTTTGCAGTTCATTATGCTTACCCGCAGAAAATTTAAAGTTCTCGCCATTTATATTTACCGGCATCATTGTCATCTTCTTTTTAGAAGCGTACAAATCAATTAACTTTTCATGATAACAAAGAAACCGCTTTATAGATTCTTTCCATGCTGGTGTTTCCATCGTTCTCAGTATTTTAATTGTTTCTTCCGTCAATCTGTACCGATAATTCGGACTGTTGGTTGCTTTTCCATTATCCTCTATCAAAGCGGCTGTCCGGAATCTGTGCAGAGCCTGTTTTCTAAACGTTTCTCTGCTGTTTTCCGCATAGCTCATATCATAAAATGTATTAACAAACTGAATTATATCATGAATACGAATCCATTCATTTGTTGCTTCACTCCATAACATATCCGGCTTTACTCCTGCCATTGCCAGTATCACATAGCAACATATATCCGCTTGCTGTGCCTTCGGCATACCTATCATTTGCAGAAATTCCCTTGTTTCTTCTATTTTTTTATCCACAGTATCCCTCAATATCAAATTACAATTTTCCTCGAATAATCCTTACTTTTAAGCACTTTTCTGCCCATTTCCTGAATGTCCTCTAAATCTGGTACCGGCATTGCATTAATCTCTGTTGAATTAACCTGTGTAGAACCATTTAAAATACGATAATATTCATCATAAAGTGTAGAATTAAATAATACATACAATCCATACACCAGGCATTCTGACATTTCCGTTAATACACCGTCCACAAAATTAATTTTATTCTGTGTACTTATCTTTTTTTGGTACTGAGGAAATTTTTGGCCAAATATACTCCACACTGTAATCTTCGTGGTTCTTCCTTTGCTGTAAATCTCTTCACAAATAAATAATTTTGTTATCTTGCATCAATCCTTTTTGTTCTGTCACCACATATTCATGTTCTTTCTGTATCGGGAACTCTACCTTTCCCTGTTTTATATGCTGAGAATAAAATAAAGGGATTGCTCCTTCTTCTTCCTCATCTCGAAGTATTTCACGATTACGAAAGTCCACCGTTAATCCAGTTTTCATTTTTACACCAATTGCTGGTAGCGTTTTATCAAACTTATGCAGCTTCTTTAATACTTCCACTTCATTTTCATCTGTTACAAGATAAACATAATAGTCTGATCCTGCTACAACCAAATCATACGGAACAGTCAATGAAGTAATTTCTCCAAAGTCACTATTTGATTTCGAGGATGTAATGGTAACTGTTTCTGGCTTTTCACTTGTCTTTTTTACTTTAATAATAATTGTTTCCTGTAACACACTTTCTTTGTCGAAAACCTTATTTCTGCTGACAAAAGGTGAATATGTTCCAATTTCCTTCTGTCAGAAAATATTCCGGAAACGTTTAAAATACGCCCCTGATGTCCATGATCTCGGAATGATGTAAACCATCTCTCCATTTTCACATAAATTAAATAATCCCATAGACGCAAAAAATGAAATATAAATTCGGTGCACCATAACATACCTCTGGCATCGCTGTTGCTTCTGGCGCATCTTTCGGAATTTTCATATACGGCGGATTTCCAATTACAAAATCATATTTCTTAGGCTCCGCATTTCCTCCTAACATATGATTAAAATCCAAATACTGACTCAAAATATAATTATCTTCAACGATATTAACTGTAAGTTTTTTTCTTGTCTCTTCTTTACAATATTCCAGATTATGTTTCAACAATGGCAATACATTTTCATCGTTCTCATAGCAGGTAAGCTCAATCTCCTGAATAGAATCTATTGTTTCCATTCGCTCAATAAAAGCACATGATAATATACCTGAACCAGCCCCTGCATCAAGCACACTTACTTTTCCTGTTTTCTCATCGAAATTATATAATCCCACCATAAAACGGGCCGTTTCCATACTGGTAAAAAACTGTCCGTATTTTTTACGTTCTTTTTTCGGCATACTCTCTATATATTCGTTTGTAAGTTCTATAATTTTTTCTAGCATATTCCACCTACCTACAAGCCTTCTATTTCTTTCTATTATACTATAGCACAGACCCTTTTTCAACGCTTTGTAGAACATATGTTCTATTCTTTAATTTCCGTTGTATTATAATCATTATCATCTATATCTATAACATCGTCGTTACTCTCACCTTTTACAGAAAAGTCTCCTGTCATAAACCATTTATATGCGCGATCTGCGATAACCTTTGTTTCCACCAAATCCAATCCGCCACCTACAATAGCGCCTACTCCTGGTAACATTTTTCCAAGATTTACAATTCCTTTTGAACCAAATTTCGTAATAAATCTGAAACCAACCTTCTGATTAATCTTCGTTAAGACCTTTCCCGGTATCTTTTAATAACACCATTTGCAAATTTTACACCAAATTTGATTCCTGCCTGTTTAACAAACTATTCACTGCAACTCCTGCAAGACAAGCATATACAAAGGTTTATGTCTGATCACTATTCAAATCATAATCAGCCATATATGCTGTACAAGCTATCATCCGCATTTGTACATAAATTACACTTCCAATATTCGCTGGTATCGCAACCGGCATTGTTATAAAGCCACCCCAGTCCTGTTACAACTCCTGATGTTGTACATTTGGCAATTTGATTTTTCAGCATATCTCTACAGGCTTTTTCCTTTGTCTCATGCTTTGACAAATAATCATTTGCCATATCTTCAACACCAGGACTGACCATCGGTATTCCATTTAAACATTTTTCATAGCAAGAGTCTAATAATTTCATAATGTCTTCTTGCGTCATTTTTTTCTTTTCCATTTTCCTCAAAATTCCAATCTTCATATTCTTTAAAAGCTCATGAATTATATCTAACGCAGATATAGTTCTATTCAAATTTTATCACAATTGTGAGAATTGCTCCATCATGTTTTCACAAATATGCTCCACCCACAGTTAAAAAAAGGTGGCAACTATAACCACCTTTTCCATTTATCTATATACTATTTTATTCAATGCAAGCTCCTCCGCACAAGCCCGGATATTATTCATTCTCCCAACCCATGCCATCTGATCCTGCATCTTCAATTCTTCCGTCACGCCCTGCTTTTCTTTCATCTGCTCTACCAGTCTGTCCATCATCTGATTACATTCCTTGTCAATCTGATGCAGATGCTCATTTAACTTTCCAGCAAGTACCAACTCCAGATATAATCCTTTCCGATGCCCTTTCAAGTAAGTTTTTCTCAACATTCCATACTTTCCAATCGGATACTCTGTCTCCTCCGGGAGATACAGGTCTGGATAATACAGACCGTCCTCTCCTAAAGTATAACTGATTCCATTTTCTCCCATAATGTGTTTTTCCATGATTGTCCTCCTATCCCCGATCTTTATTCTGTTTATGGGTACGCTGTTTATTTTTCTGTTCATTCTGTATTTCCTGTTTCTTCGCTGCCAGCTTCGCCCTAATGCCATGCGATTCTGGCTCTTTTCCTGTTTCATTCTTCCATTTTTCTATTGCAATTCGATACTGGTTATACTCAGTTTGGGAAACTTTAAAATCTTTTAGAAATTCCTGTACACTTCTGTAGCCGATTTTCTGCACAATCCTTGGAAGATAATCTTTCATATCTCTAATGTGGCTTGTCAGTTCATCAATTTCTCCCTGCAATTCTTTTTTTCTTTCTTCCCTTAAACCAGCCTTTGACTTCTGACAGTTCTTTTTTCTTTGCAGAAAGCTGTTTTTGTTTCTGTTGAATTGCAGTATTTTGTTCGTCCAGTTCTTTCTTAACTTTGAAAAATTTCGGATACTTAGATGCAAGCCTTGTCATTTCTGGCTGCTTCGGTTCTGCCTTTTCTTCTTTTATCTTCACACTTTCTGGTACGATATTTTCTGCAATCCTCTCTGTTTGCTCAGGTTCCGTTGTTCCTGCCTGTGCCACGTTAGTCTGTTCCGACACTTCTCTGGATTTTTTAAACAGCACACTTTCTATCAAAAATTCCAGTGCTTCAACCGCCACTGCTATAACACTACCAAATAATCCCGGACTTTTTCCATGCCGAGCAATAGATTTCTTAATTGATTCAGTAATTTGTTTTCGCTTCACTTCCAGTATCTGTGGTTCTGGCACTCCGCTAATCAATGCCATATCAACAGCTCTGTTCCATTCCTGACGTTTCTGATTATCAGATTCTATCTCATGTGCTTTTGGATTGTTCTTTCCAATTTTCTTCGTTGCAAGATACACTCCACCACGCTCAAATACCTGCAACTTCTGTTTCTCGTCCTGTACATAAATATTGATTAAATCTGTATAAGAATGCTTTACCTCATCCAGAAATGAATTACTCTTGAAACGTCCATCTTTCACTGTAAACAGCTTCTTCTCATACACCTCACCTTTTTTCACAATGTGGCAGTCTTCTCGTATCTCACCATCTTCTCCCAGTATCTCTTTCTTAGTTCGAACATGTTTCCCATTTTCATCATAAAACATATTTCTACTGGCAGTCTTAACGATTGATTCATCCAATAGCTTCCGTTCTGCAAATATCAGATGAATGTGATAATTTGTTTTTCTTTTATTGTGGTGCAAAGCAGCAATGCACTCCGCTCCGTAATTCTGTTTGAAATGATTTGTAAAAAGTTGTAGCAATCTCTCCGGCTGATATTCTGTAAAACTCTCTGGTAAAGCAATAATCAATTCTCTTGCCTCAATACATTTTCCTTCTGTCCCACTTTTTACAAATTCTTCCTGATTACATTTTGCAAGTTCCTTCCAAAATTTCCGTTCTGTGGTTTCATAAACTGCATAAAGATTTTCCTGTTTTGCGTGACTGGATATATAAGTGATTCTGCCTTTTACATTGCTTAGTTTTGTCATTTGAATAAATGAATTTCCTCCGATAGGCACTCCTCCTTGTCCTCGGAAAAATAAATTCCGCCATATCATTTGTGAGTGGATGCATCGGCATCCGTTTACGAACTAACTGCCGTTTCCGGCTACAATAGCTCCCAGCAGGGCGAAATACACAGAGCATAAACGAAGTTTGTGCGATGGGTGTATTTCGCTCTCAAACGCCGAGGGCTTTGTGAGATACTTCACGCCTCTGCTATAGTTTGGCTTTAGCTTTTTATTTTGGGCGTATCCGCCCTCTTTTTCTGCCCGTATCCGGGCTTATTTTTTCACTAACAACAAAACGACTATTACTCTTCCTGTCTGATTTATTTCGGTATTCTTGCCCGTACATACTCCAGATCACCGCAATAGGGCGTTCCCACCAGATACCATTCCCTCGCCTGATTCATTTCCATTCGTGTCTTTACCCACTGATCATCAACTAGAACTTCCAGACATTCTCCGCAGTGAAATCCTGGATCTATCCATAAGTCTGATGACAATAATCCATATCTTTTGTTATAACTGTTGTAACCTAATCTTCCTTCTCTCATGGTGTCATGCTCCCTTCATTTATCGTTCCTGCAAGGGCCCCCTGAATCAGGGCCCCTTTTGAAAATCTCTTTGCCTCGCCAGCCAACTCCCGACTGCACCTTACCGGCTTTCTCCTGTTTGCTATCTACAGGTGCGTGCCACGCTCCTGTCATTAGGTAATCAAGCAGAACCTTTACCATCGAAAATCTTTATGCATTCCGCACTTATCCAAATATTCTTGTCTTGCCTTTTCCCGTTCTTCCTCGGTTGGTGCTGTTTTGAATGTTGTATACAACTGACGTTTTACCATACTGTCTAATTTTTTCCATCAATGCTTTTTCTATCTCCGGCTGATATTCCTCATTCCCGGCAAGATGATACTGGAACAATGCCAGTAATAAATCTTTTGGTATCTGCACCTGTGATTTTCTTTCCATGTTTCTCCTTTCCGTGACGGTCGTGACGATAGTGACGATATTTTCACTACCGACATGCTATATAAAATACCGTCACAACCGTCACATATCGTCACGCTTGTTTTCCAACAAAGGTCAATCTAATTTTTCTTCCATTGTGTCCCCGCTCTGTTTTATACTGGATTCCATATTCCAGAATCAGTCGTTCCAGACTGACATTTAATTTTCGTGATAACGCGTTCGGCTGCATTTCCACCTGCAATACTTCCACAAGCTCTGTTGCTGTTCCCGCCCACTCTGGTGTAATTTCTGTTACAAGCTCTTTGATTTTTTCCAACAATGGATCTTTTGGTTCTTTCCAAAGTTCTGTTTCCGTCTTGGTAAGTTCCCAGACACATCTCTCCCGGTTAAAGTTCAACCATAGTTTCTGATCCTGCTGGTCACGCCCTGCCACTTCCAGAACTGCTTTATTATCTGTACGCTTTTCTTTCTGCAAAACAAATGCTCCATCCGCAGCTCCCAGTAGACCATTCGTGCCAGAAATCATATCAAAACTATCTGAAGATTCCATTTTCCTTGTATGATGCACAACCAGAAAGCAGATACCATATTTATCACTGAACGCTTTCAGCTTCGTTACAATCTCATAATCACTGGCATAACTGAATTTATCTCCACCGACCTCTCGAACCTTCTGAAGAGTATCAATGATAATCAATCTTGCATCTTTATGCTCTGTCACAAACGTTACAAGCTGTTTTCCAGTCCATCATTGAGCGATTTGGATTTTGTAGCGAAATAGAAATTCTCACTGCCTTCCATTCCAAACATCTGTGATAACCGCTTTTGCAACCTTGCATAATCATCTTCCAATGCCAGATACAGAACCGTTCCCTGTCTGACTGAAAAGCCCCACAATGGAAGTCCTTTACTGATGTGATACCCGATCTGTGCCATAAAGAATGATTTTCCAATTTTCGGCGAACCAACAAACAGGTAAGCTCCGTTATACAGAAGTCCATCTATAATTGGCAGTTTTGGTGGATATGCGGTATCGTATAATTCCATCATAGAAACTGTTTCCAGATCATCTGGATTCTTTTTATTTGCTGATTTTGCTGTATTTTCCGCATTATTTGTGGCTTGCAGATTGCCCTTACCGGGCAAATCTGCTATACTTTGGTTGGTTAATTTATTACTTGATGACTGTTCCACATCTGCGCCAACAGATGCAATCGGAGCAGTCATTCTTTCTTTGCTGTCATTCATTTTCCCCTTTCAATCCATACAATGTCTCTGCGACCAATCTCAGGGTACTCAGCAGATCTTCGTTTTCCTCACTGCATTTTTCCAGACGTTTCAATTCTTCATAAATCTCTGCCATCTGATTTCGCAATGCCTTATACACTCTTGGATTTCCCTGTACCACAATTTTCCGATCAGTTAATCGTTTTGTGATATAGTCCTGCTTGCTAAGTCCTGACAATCGGACACATGCATCAATCTGCTCTGCTTCTTCCGGTGATACCGGAATGCTACGATTTTGTTTCTCCATCTTCCTTTACTGTCCAGATTTTTCTCCATTTGATTTTTCCATCCTTTCAATATCCAGTTGTTCTGCCATCTGTGTCTGCTCACTTGGAAACAGATGTGCATATCGGTAAGTGATATCAATACTCTCATGTCCCATTCGGTCTGCAATTGCCAATACCGTAAATCCCATATTGATTAACAACGACACGTGGGAATGTCTCAAATCATGCACGCGGATTCGCTTCACCCCAGACACTTTCGATCCTCTGTTCATTTCATGATGCAGATAAGATTTGGAAATCGTGAAAATTCTTTCGTCTTCCTTCAGACCGTAAAGCATTCCCATATAATCCTGCATCTCATCACATATAAATTGTGGCATCTTGATAAATCTGTTACTTTTAAATGTCTTTGGTGGGGTAATCACATCTTCCCGGTTTAATCTTTGATATGATTTGTTAATTCGCAGTGTATGCGTTGTAAAGTCAAAAAATCCGCTGGTGTCAGGGCAAGCAACTCTCCTTCACGGATACCACACCAGTAAAGCATTTCAAAAGCGTAGTAAGAAACTGGTTTATCCATCATCACATCTGCAAATTTCAAATACTCTTCTTTCGTCCAGAACAACATTTCCTTATATTCTTCTATTGCTATATTTCCAGCTTTCTGTGCCGGATTAGAAGGCAAATGATAAAAATCAACTGCATGATTGAAAATGGCACTTAACTGGCTGTGGATTTTCCGCAGATATGAAGCAGAATACCCTTTTCCATTCGCTCTCTTAAATGCAAGCAAATGATTCTGCCATGCAATCACATCTTTTGGTTCAATTTCTGCAATCTTTTTCTCTCCCCAAAGTATGGAAGAATTTTTGTTCTGGCAATATTATTCTTAGTTCCCCATGTGTTATCCCGGATTCGTTCCTTTTTATCTTCTACATAAATTTCATAAAAACTTGCGAAAGTCATATCCAGTTTTGCATCATGCTTTAACATTTGTTCGTGTTCCCACATCTGCGCTTCTCGCTTCGTAGGAAATCCTCGTTTTGAAGTCTGTTTCGTTTTCCCTGTCCAATCGGTATACCGATAGACCACTCGCCACTTCCCAGTGACATTATCTTTGTAAATACTCATACAAATTCTCCTTTCTCTTACACTTCGCTGTAACATACTTTTTACGGAAATAATTGGTGTTTACTCTGCCAGCTACCGTAAGATAACCCAGCTTCTGTAATTCATCATTTAACTGTTTGACAATCTTATAAGCATAAGACTTGGAAACTCCCAGTTCCGCTGCAACTTCATCTACTGTCATAAAAGTTCTGTTCGTCACATCTCATCTCTCCTTTCTATCTTAACGCGTTTTGTTTAAGTTACTACATTTGCATGATACTAAACATTTTAATTTAAGTCAAGTGATTTTATGAGGACATTAAATTTTTTGTTTAAGTTCTTCTTGCTATCCAAAATTGCTCATGCTATACTGAACCTAAACAGAATTGTTTTATTTTCTATCACAATTAATTACGGCAACACGAATGACCACTATAAGGAGGCAAACAAGAATGGCAATCGGACAACGTATCAAAATTTTTTCGCAACCGCAAAGGCATGACACAAAAAGCAACTCGGAGAACAACTGGGATTCATGGGAAAAACCTCAGATGTCCGCATGGCTCAGTATGAATCTGAAGCCAGAGTTCCTAAGATTGATCTTGTAAAACAAATGTCTCAGATCTTTGATATCAATACTCATGCCTTAACAGTTCCAGATATTGATACTCACATAGGTCTGATGCATACACTATTTGCACTGGAAGATATGTATGGTCTAAAGGTAAAAATGTAGATGGACAACCTCATCTCTGCCTTGACTCTTCCATATCTGCTCCCGGCTCATCTGTCGATGAAATGCTTCGTGCATGGATGAAACAAGCTGACAAACTGGAAAACGATGAAATCAGCAAGGAAGAATATGATGAATGGAGATATAAGTACCCGGAACTGGATACTTACCAGAAACGTGCCAAGGTACCATCTCAGGAGCTGAGTGATTACCTCGTAAAAAAGAATTGACTAAAAAGAAAAATAAAAAGAAGAGAATAGAAAAACCTTACCGATATTCAGTTTTTACTTCTGAAAATCAGTAAGGTTTCTTTATATACGTTATGAAATAAATTTTTTATTCGTCGAATAACCACAAAATGTTGCCATTTTGTTGCCAATCACTAAGCAAATTTGCTTGTAACCTGCATAAATACTGGTTTCTTGTGGTTGTGTGGATTACTCAAACTCGGGTGTGGATTAGATAATCCAGGTAGTTTTCAGTACACATTTGTGCCATTTTGTATTCGTATTCTCTGGATTTTATCTGATATTTTTCTCATGCCAAATTATTAGAGCCAAAATAGAGCCATCACAATTTCTATTTTTATTTCCCTCGCAACTTAAATATTATCTAAAAATTCAAATGTCAAAAATGCTTATCTGTGTTTCCTTTAACAACACAACCTTTCTAGTACTAATCTTATCATCTTTTTCTATATGACCACACAAAGTGGTGACAAAGGATCATACTTTTGGAAATTAGATTCCACACTTTTTGAACTATAATTTGCATAGCAATATGCACATCCATTTTTGCATGTATTATAAGTACCTATTTCAACGCTTTCAACGCATCCACATTCTTTACGCTGATTTTGTCTTTATTTATCTTTAATTTGCAACCTATAATTTTTCAATTAATTCCTTATCAATACAGGAATTATGAATTATACCACATTCATCCAAATCTATTTTTTCTGCACAACTTCCAATTTTGATATGATTTTCTTTTGCTATATTGCTTAATTCTTTTTGCAAATCCCCGTAATTCACTATCGCTCAAATCATAACTTAACAAATTATCCATATTTTTTTTATTTTTAGGATATATATCAAACAAAACTAATCACGCATTTTTCCGTGTATCCACTTAAAGCCTCAGCAATGCTTTTAAATGCTTTTTAAATGATATTTAGCATTATACCTATTACTAAAAAAAATAGGATCATATCTCCAAACCACCTTTTCTTTACCTATTCTATTTGATAATTCTTGAAAAATAGGAATGACTGATGTTTTTTATTTGGCAAATTTCTCTCCACATCATTTCCGTACCCTGTAAGTGTGAACTGAAAATAATAATTATACGCTTCTAGTTCGTCTAATCTCTTCATCATTGGCAACGGATTCTTTGTCCAAAACACTATGCAATCTACAACATCTGGAGTAATTTTTATTTCACTTATCTGATGAGCATTCATTGGATTACGAACATATAAAAATCCTTCTTTTATTCTATTAAGAACCATTCCGAATAATAATTAGGAATATCAGTTCTTCTACTTACGCTTAATATCATCTAATCACTTCTTTCTGCTCTTTTTTATGAGTATCTGTGCACTAGCACAACTGTCAAATGGATTATATGCCTTTCTTATTTCATCCGGAATGTCGAATATAAATAGTACAAGTCAAAATGAGAAGTTCCAAATATATATAAGCATGGTACAATAGAAACATGCTGAAGGAGGATCTCATTATGTCAAAGCAGCATGACAAACAGTTTAAATTTGATGCGGTCCAGTACTACCAGGATCATAAAGAGTTAGGAGTACGTGGATGTGCAGAAAACCTCGGAATCGGATACAGCACATTAACAAAGTGGCTGAAGGATTTCCGGGAGTCTGGAGATATCCCTGTTCGCGGATCTGGCAATTATGCATCCGATGAGCAAAAAGAAATCGCCCAGCTCAAACGCGAATTGCGTGATGCCAAAGATGCACTTGATGTATTAAAAAAGCAATCAACATTCTGGGAAAATGACAGAAGCCATTTATCTCGAAGTGTCTGAGAAGACGGAAGCTGCCAAAAGGCTGGACGCCGGGTTTCCGTCTCCGGAATGTTGAAATTTCTAGGTGTCTCACGCTCAGGATATCAAGCATGGCTCCACCACATACCTTCCAATACGGAAAAACGTCGTGAAGCTGTAAAATCAAAGATAAAGGATATTTATGAAAACTCCAGGCAGAACTACGGTGCCCCAAAATCACTGTAGAACTGCGAAAAACCGGTGAAGTTATTTCAGAAAGAACCGTTGGTACATATATGCACCAAATGGGAATCCGTGCTCAATGGAGCAAGCCTTGGACAATCACCACAAAAGATTCTGATTTCAGCACCGAATTACAAAATATCCTTGATGAACAGTTTAATCCTGACCGTCCGAATGCTGTCTGGTGTTCGGATATCACCTATATCTGGACGATAGATGGATTTTGTCTATCTGACCAGCATTATGGATTTATTTTCCAGAAAAATCATTGCATGGACACTTTCAGAAACACTGGAGGTATCCTGTGTGATTGATACTATAAATAAAGCTAAAGCCCGCCGAAATATCGATCAGCCACTTATTATTCACTCTGATCGTGGCAGCCAGTACGTTGCAAAAGAATATATAAAAGCAACAGAGCATATGAAACGTAGTTATTCAAAGAAAGCATTTCCATGGGATAATGCATGCATTGAATCCTTTCATTCCATTATCAAACGTGAATGGCTCAATCGCTTTAAAATTCGTGATTACAAGCAAGCATACCGGTTGATTTTCGAATATCTGGAAGCTTTTTACAATACGAAACGAATTCACAGCCATTGTGACTTTATGTCGCCAGATGAATTTGA
>VOFH01001330.1_pt1 | contig 16001 bp, 26 predicted proteins | sample 5384091 | NCBI WGS metagenome assembly VOFH01 (sample SAMN12384727, study PRJNA508395) | human gut metagenome | isolation source: healthy gut G | host: Homo sapiens
ATTGTACAAGCACAGATGGGAAAGACCTTTTGACACTGTGATAATATTTTATTATATAGTTTCTATTATTAATAAGGTTAAAAACGAAGGGAGAAGGGAATATGAAAATTAGTAAGAAGATTTCAGTAATTACATTGGCAGCATTGTTTTCATTGTTATTTGCAATGACAGCTTTTGGTGCAACAGGAAAGGTTACAGGATTAAAGCAGGAGAAGGCTTCAACTACTACTGTAAGTATTGCTTGGGATAACTATTTAGGAACTAATGTGAAATATATAATTGAAACATCTTATGATAATCAGACTTTCACAAGAACAGATTCAAGTTATTCAGCATCAGATTTACTTTATGTTAAGGCATTAAAGCCTGTTTATGTAAGAGTAAAGGCTGTAAGTACTACTAATGAGAACACAGTTTATGCTATTTCTGATTCAATTCAGGTAGCATCAGTACCTGCTGATGTTAAGGATTTAAGACAGACAACAGCTACAACATCAAGCATAACAATTTGTTGGACAGCTAGTGAAGGTGCTACATCTTATGAGCTTGTCAGATTTGTAAATAATAATGAATATGTAGTAGGTTCAACAACATCAACTACATATACAGTAGACGGTTTTAACAACAAACTTAAGAACGATACTTACGTTGGTGTAAGACCTGTTAGAACAGTTAATGGATTTTCTGCAAAGACAACAGGATTCTATAATACGGAATACTTGAGTCCATATAAGATTAATCTTGTTCCTGAAAAGGTTCAGGGATTAGCAATTACAAACTATTATAATTCTTTAAAAGAGGTTACTTTTGGATTTACACAGCCTGAATACCACGACGGTTATGTATATGAACTTTATACATACAAAAAAAGAAAGTATCTTCAGGCAATTTGTCAAGTATATCATATAATACTTTAAAGAACATTAAGAACCAGTTCTACAAATTACGAGTAAAAGCTTATGTAACAATTGATAACAAGAACTACTATGGAGCCTGGTCTGATTATACAGTTTTTTGCATTACAGCCAAAGGTTGGACTTAAGAAGTCAGGTAAGAAGTTAAAGATTACTTGGAAGAAAGTTAGTGGAGCAAAGAATTATACAGTTTACATGTCTACATCAAAGACTGGTGGTTACAAGAAACTTACTACAACAAAGAAGCGTGCTTATACAGCTAAAAAAATTCAAAAGAAGAAGCTTAATAAGAAGAAAACATACTATGTTTATGTAGTGGCAAACAGAAAAGAAGGCAAGAAAACTTATAAATCAAAAGCAGTTAACTGCTATTATTTATACTAAAAGTATTTGCCTGTAATGATTGCAGGTAGTAACAAAGGGATCGTCGTGGTGGCGGTCCCTTTATGATAAAAAATATTCAATAAGATTATTGGTATTTTAAAAGAAATTGAGCAAAATATATTTAAGGCAGGAAGAGAAAATGTTAGAGAATTTAAAGAAACTTGTGTCATATTACAAACCTTATAAGAAAGTTTTTCTGGCAGATATGTTTTTTGCAATAATGGCATCATTTATAGCATTGCTAATACCGCTGGTGGTAAGATATGTTACGGCAAAAGTAATATATATGCCAGCAGAACAGGTTGTAAAAACAATGATTATCATAGCTATTGTTGTAGGAATTTTGATTTTGTTCCAGTGTTATTGTAATTATTACATTGCCAATTATGGTCACGTAATGGGTGCAAAAATCGAATATGACATGAGAGCAGAAATATTTGGACATTTTCAAAAATTATCTTTTTCATTTTATGACGATGAAAAAGTAGGACAGCTAATGTCAAGAATAACATCGGACCTTTTGACATTACTGAATTATTACATCATGGCCCGGAAAACGTAACCATATCAGTAATAAAGATTATAGGAGCTTTGGCAATTCTTTTAAGCATAAATGTAAGACTTGCTCTTATAGCATTTTTTATTAGTTCCATTTATGCTTGTTTACGCATATTTCTTTAATAAGAAAATGAAACAGGCGTTTAGAGTTAACAGAATTAAAATAGCGGAAATAAACGCACAAATAGAAGACAATCTTTCGGGAATAAGAGTGGTAAAATCTTTTGCCAATGAAGACTTGGAAAATAAAAAATTTAAAGTGGGAAACGATGCTTTCCTTGAAGCAAAGAAGAATAACTATAAGTATATGGGTGGATACAACTCAGGACTTACAGCTTTTACAACAATGATTAATCTTCTTGTTATAGTTTCAGGGGATTAATGATAACTAAGGACATGATATCTGTAACAGACCTTGTTACATTTTTTATTATATATAAATATTTTTACAGATCCTATTAAAACGTTAATTGATTTTACGGAACAGTTTCAGAATGGATATTCAGGATATGAAAGATTTCTGCAGATTCTTTCAATTGAACCTGAAATTAAAGACAGTGAAAACGCAGTTTCAATAAACAATGTAAAGGGTGACATTAAACTTGAAGATGTTTCATTTAAGTATAATGACAGCTCTCATAGAGTTTTGAAGCATATTAATCTGGAAGTTAAGGCAGGCTCTTATGTGGCACTTGTAGGTTCATCAGGAGCAGGTAAGACTACACTTTGCAATCTTATTCAAGATTTTATGAAGCCACAAGTGGAAAAATAACTATTGATGGAAAAGACATTAAAGACATAAAATTAAAAGATTTAAGAGATAATATAGGTATAGTGCAGCAGGATGTTTACCTTTTCATTGGGAACAGTATATGACAATATCAGATACGGTCGCCCTGATGCTACAAGGGAGGAAGTAATTGCAGCAGCAAAAGAAGCTAATGCGTATGATTTTATAATGTCACTTCAAATGGCTTTGAGACAGATATAGGACAGAGAGGTATTAAGCTGTCAGGCGGACAGAAACAGCGAATTTCAATAGCAAGAGTATTCCTTAAGAATCCTCAATATTGATTTTGATGAAGCAACATCTGCACTTGATAACGAAAGTGAAAAGATAGTACAGGAATCAATGGAAAAACTGGCAAAGAACAGAACAACAATGGTAATTGCCCATAGATTGTCTACTATAAGAAATGCAGAAAAAGATTCTAGTTTTAACAGACAAGGGAATAGAAGAACAGGGTACACATAAGGAATTAATGGACAAACATGGAATATACTATGATTTGTACAATGTGATTGAAAAATAAAAATGTCACATAAAAGATAATGCATAATATCATTTAAAAGTGTACTAGAAAACATATAACAAAGAGACAAAATAATAGAATATTTAACGCGGATTTAACCAAACCCGGACAGAACATTTACATTGATATAGTAATATTGAAGAGACATATGATTGGAATGTTCTGCCGGGTTTTCTTTATTATAATAAAACAAAAAATCAGGAGGTGCGGTTGTGATTAAAGTCGGAATACTTACAAGTGGTGGAGATTGTCAGGGATTAAACGGAGCAATGTATGGAGTGGTTAAAGGATTAACTGAAACCAATAAGGATAAGGTTGAAATTTATGGGATTTTGGACGGTTACACAGGTCTTATTAATGGTGATTATAAGAAAATGAAGCCGGAAGAGTTTGAGAATATTTTAAATTTTGGAGGCTCCATCCTTGGAAATTCAAGACAACCATTTAAGAAGATTAATGAGCCTGATGAAAAAGGCAGAAACAAAGTAGAGGCAATGATTTCTAATTATAAAAAGATGGAACTTGATTGTCTTGTGGTTTTAGGAGGAAATGGTTCCCACAAAACAGCAAATCTTTTGTCAGAGAAGGGCTTAAACATTGTAACTCTTCCAAAAACTATAGATAATGACATTAACGGAACAGATATGACTTTCGGATTTCAGTCAGCCATTGATATTGCAACAAGAACTCTTGATGAGTTGCATACAACGGCAAAGTCACATTCGGAAGAATTATTATTGCTGAAATTATGGGAAATAAGGCAGGCTGGCTTACTTTATATTCAGGAATAGCAGGAAAGGCAGATGTAATCTTAATACCCGAAATTCCATATAATATTGAGAAAATAAGCCAATATATAAAAGATAAGCTTAAAATGGCAGAAAGCATATTATTCTTGCAGTGGCAGAAGGAATTATTTCACAGGAAGAGACAAAGCTTTCAAAGAAAGAACTTAAGCAGAAAAGAGCAAAAAGACGGATATATTTCAGCAGGCTACCGTTTGGAGGCTGAACTTAGTGAAAAAAATTGACGGCGAAGTTAGAGTTGTTGTACCGGGCCATATTCAAAGAGGTGGTAATCCTTGTGCTTTTGATAGAGTTCTTACTTCAAGAATCGGTGTTAAAAGGTGCAGAACTGATCCTTAATAAAGCAATATGGAAGAATGGTGGCCGTACAAAGCAACAATATTACAAGTGTGCCATTAAGTACAGCGGTTGAAAAACCAAAACGTGTAGATCAAATGATGAAATTATAAGACAGGTTAGAATGTTAGGCATATGCTTAGGAGATTAATAAGTAAACTCAGGTGGTTTAAAATGGAAATAAATAAGAAAAACGAAATAGACGTAACTGAAAATAATCCAATCATAGAGAAGAATAAAGTTCCTCAGCCGGAAATGAAAAGTGGGTTACAGGAAAAGAAAAAACTAAAGGCAGAAGGAACAAAAACTGAAAATGCAAAAGAAGTTGTTAGAGGAAAGCACAAAGTTTTGCCTTGCTATGATAACAGGGAATTGTCATGGCTTAAATTTAATGAAAGAGTTTTAGATGAAGCCAGTGATGAAGATGTACCGTTGTGTGAAAGATTAACTTTCGTAAGTATTTTTCAACTAATCTTGACGAATTTTATAGAGTTAGAGTAGGCTCAATTTATGATCAGATGATTATTTCTGACAAAAAAGAGAAAACAAAACTTATATGACATCAAGCGAGCAGTTAGAACGTATTTTTAAAAGAACGAAGGAATTGTTAAAGAAGAAAGAGCATATATATAATGACTTGATGAAAGAAGTTAAGAATTATGGCGTGCAGATTGTAAATTTTGACAAACTTTCAAAAGAAGAAAAAAGATGGAATGGAGAATTATTTTAAGAATAATGTTATGCCGTTATTATCTCCACAGGTAATTGGAAAGAAGCATCCATTTCCATTCCTAAATAATCAGGAAATATATGCTGTTGCACTTCTTGAGTCCAAAAACAATGATAAGATTTGCATTGTTCCTTGCAGAAGTAGTGTTTTTAACAGGCTTGTTCAAATAGTGCCGGGTAGTGGCAGATATATGCTTATTGAAGAACTTATACTTCATTATATGCCTATGATTTTTGAAAACTATACAGTAAAAAGCAAATCTTTAATAAGAATTACAAGAAACGCAGACATTGATATTGATGAGATTTTTGCAGACGAAGACATTAGTTACAGAGAATCAATGGAAGAAATGATTAGAATGCGTACAAAGCTTTGCCCAATAAGAATGGAATATTCAAGAGTGTTAGATGAAAAGGTTATTAGAAGTCTTTGTAAAGAATTAAATCTTAAAAAGAGCAGACTTTCCATCAGGAAACACCACTTGATTTTGATTTCGTATTTAAGATTCAGGATATGCTTAGAAACAGAAAAGAATTATTCTTTAAGAGAAGGATTCCGCAGGTTTCTACAGCAATTGACAAAACACAACCTATGATTGATCAGATTGAAAAGAAAGACATTCTGTTAAGTTATCCTTTTGAAAGCATGACAAGTTTTATTAATCTTTTTAAAGGAAGCTGCCGCAGATTCAAATGTTGCTTCAATAAAGATGACTCTTTATAGAGTTGCCAAAAACTCACAGGTAGTTGAGGCTTTAATTGACGCGGCCGAAAACGGAAAAGAAGTTGTGGTAATGGTTGAACTTAGAGCAAGATTTGATGAACAGAACAATATTGAGTGGTCAAGGAGAATGGAAGATGCAGGATGCAGAATTATTTACGGAATCGACCATACAAAAGTTCATTCAAAAATTTGTCTTATTTCATATAAGAAAGACAATCAGGTTAAGCATATTACACAGGTTGGAACAGGCAATTATAACGAGAAGACGTCAAAGCTTTACACTGACTTGTCATTGATGACAGCTAACAGAAGATATTGCTAAAGAAGTAGCAGAAGTCTTCAACAAAATATGTTTGGAACAGGTAGTTGAAGAAACAGAGCATCTTCTTGTATCACCTAAATGTATGCAGAGCAAAATAGTGGAGCTTATTGACAATGAAATCGAAAAAATTGCAGAAGGTAAGGAAGGATACATAGGATTTAAGTGCAACTCACTTACTGATAAAGTTATAATTAAAAACTTATTGAAGCTTCTAACAAAGGTGTAAAGGTTGATATGGTTATAAGAGGAATTAGTTGTCTTATAGCCGGCGTTCAGGATATACCGAAAACATAACAATAAAAAGTATAGTTGGAAGATATCTTGAACATTCAAGAATCTATATTTTCGGTAAGGAGCCTTTGGACAAAATATATATATCTTCAGCAGACTTAATGACAAGAAACACAGTCAGAAGAGTAGAAGTTGCTGCACCAATATACGATGAAGCAATAAAGAAACGTATAAGAGGTATGTTTAACATAATGCTTTCAGATAACGTAAAAGGAAGAAGAATGAAGCCTAATGGAAAATATTGCAAAGACGAAATCACAGGCGAAGCAATCAATTCACAGGAATACTTCTTTGAGGAAGCTTATGGAGAACATAAGGTAGAGAAATATTGAATGGTTAATTGATTTCCTGACAGCTTTTTCTTTGGAAGTAAGGTGATTCTTTGAAGATTTATCTTCTCATTTTCCGTACAAAGTCGTCCGGGGCGGTGTCCATGCCACGGGGTACAGTATACTTATGATTGTTGTAGGAATTACGTGTCATATGAAAGAAATATTGTGACACACGTAATTTATTGAAGAAATCTTTGATATTTTGCCTGCGATTACGTGTCATTTGAAGTAAATGCTGTGTCACACGTAATTTAATGAAGAAATCTTTGATATTTTGCCTGCGATTACGTGTCATTTGAAGTAAATGCTGTGACACACGTAATTCAATGAAGAAATCTAGAAAATTCGTCTGCGATTACGTGTCACATGAGGTAAATGCTGTGTCACACGTAATTCAATGAAGAAATCTAGAAAATTCGTCTAAAATTACGTGTCATATGAAAGAAATATTGTGACACACGTAATCAGAAGCAAAAAGCTTGCTATCACGTGAAAAATTACGTGTCAGCAAAAGAAATTATCATATGACAAGTAATTGAAAATACAATTACGGATTGTGAGACAAAATCACCCCTGTAAAACGTAAAATATGTCAATTTTCTTCTCCAATAGCCACCGATTACGGAATCTAGCAACCGAAACACTATATAATCCGTAAATCATAGAAAAAAAGCTTGTCTGTTCGTCACCGATTACGGAATCTAGCAACTGAAACGCGCTATATAATCCGTAAATGAAAGAAAAGGTTTGTCCCAATCACTGGTGATACAATACCGACACAATATTCTGACAACAAAAACACAGGGCTGATTCACAGCCCTGTGCCATTGTCATTATATCTTGTTTTAATAATGGTTTTAATATATCCAAATATCAATATACTAATATATCAATATATCCAAATACCAAATATCAATATATCCAAATACCAAATATCAATATATCCAAACCTGAATTATTCAATTATTGTTCCGACTTTTCCACGAATTCCTTCTTTAGCTTTTGAAAGGTTTGTAATTATAGCCTTACGTCCCTTGCCGGCTAATACGAATGAAAGTGAAGCATCAATCTTAGGTAACGATGTTACAGGATCAAAGTGTCCTTCATCGATTAACTTCTGAGCTTCTTCAGCAGTAAGGTTCTTTAATTCTTCCTGTGTGCCGTTGTTGTCGATTGTAAGGTAATCGTTTGATGTAAGAATCATAAGAGCAGAAGCGTCTAACATGTCAGCTAACTTAGCTGCTGTGTAGTCTTTTTCAATAACTGCGCTGGCACCCTTTAAACCTGTACGCTGTTCAAGAACAGGAATTCCGCCACCACCTGCTGCAATAACAAGCTGGTGAGCATCAACTAAAGCCTTGATAGCATCAATTTCATAAATATCAATAGGCTTAGGGCTGGCAATTATTCTTCTATAACCATCCTGATCCTCTTCGTATTCAACATAGTTACCTTTCTTCTTTTCGTTTTCAGCTTCTTCCTTAGTCATTAATCTGCCGATAACCTTAGAAGGAGCATTGAAAGCTCTATCGAAAGGATCAACACGAACCTGAGTGATAATAGTACTTACAGGTTTGTAAATTCCTCTGTGAAGTAATTCAGTACGAATAGCATTCTGAAGGTCAAAACCGATATATCCCTGACTCATTGCACCACAAATTGACATAGGAGCAACTGTTCTGTCAGGATCAAGTCTTGAATATTCAGTCATGGCTGTCTGAATCATACCAACCTGTGGTCCATTACTGTGAGTAATGATAACTTCATATTTTTCTTCTACTAAATCAGCAATAGCCTTTGCTGCTGCCTTTACACGTTCCTGCTGCTTAGGAAATGATTCACTGAAAGCATTTCTTCCTAAAGCAACAACTACTTTTTATTCTCCATAATACTGTCTCCTTAAACGTAAAAACTATAAAATTATTTTAAGATAAATTAGCACAAAATGCAATATTATTAGTCAAGTTGGTCAGATAAAATCTCCCATTGATCCATAAGTTCATCTAATCGTTCGCTTATTTCATTCTGTTCTTTGCTAATTTCGTTAAGTTTTGCGGAATTAGTGGAAACAGCAGGATCTGCTAATAACTCATCCAGTTCATTTAATCTGTCTTCTTTTTTCTTTAATTTCTTTTTCGACTTTTGAAATATCATTTTCAATTTCCTAGTCCTTGCGGCTTCAGCCTTCCTTTCTAAATAATCCTGCTTGCCGGAAGAAGTAGAAGTAACTTTTTTTCTCCTTTTCAATGGCAGGCGCATATGTTTTGGTTAACTCTTCGCATTTTTCTTCGTAATAATCGTAGTTGCCAAGATAGTTAATTATTTTAGTATTTGTAAGTTCAAGAATTCTTGAAGCAGTCTGGTTAATAAAATAACGGTCATGAGATACATAGAAAACAGTTCCGGTATAATTATTAATGGCATTTTCAAGAATTTCTTTAGACGTCATATCCAAATGGTTAGTAGGTTCGTCAAGGATAATAAGATTAGCCTCTGAAAGCATAAGCTTAGCAAGAGAAAGACGACCTTTTTCGCCTCCGCTTAAATCCTTTACAAGTTTGAAAACATCATCTCCGGTAAACATAAAAGCAGCAAGAGTATTTCTAATCTTAGTATTAGTCATATCAGGGTAAGCATCAGCAATTTCCTCGAATAGAGTGTTAGAATCTTCAAGGTTGTGATGTTCCTGATCATAATATCCTATATGAACGTTAGTGCCAAGCTTTACAGTTCCGGCATCTGCACTGATAATATCATTAATAATCTTAAGAATAGTAGTTTTTCCTGTTCCGTTATTGCCAATTAAGGCAACGTGTTCACCACGTTTGATTTCAAAACTAATATCAGAAAAAGATGAAGATTATCAAATGATTTTGAAAGTCCTTCAACTGTCAAAACATCATTACCGCTTATACAGTCAGGTTCTAACTTAATATTCATTACATCTTTTAATTCTTCAGGTTTATCGATTCGTTCCATATTGGCAAGAGCTTTTTCACGGCTTTCAGCACGCTTATAGAACTTTTCCTGCTTATAAGAACGAAGCTTTGCAATAACCTCTTCCTGGTGTTTGATTTCACTTTGCTGTTTCAGGTAAAGATTCAGCTGTGCCTGACGTAATTGTTTTTCTTAACCGAAAAATCAGAGTAGTTGCCATCATAAACGTGGCAGTGTGTATTTTCAATTTCAATTACCTTAGTAACTATTTTGTCGAGAAAATATCTGTCGTGGGCAATTATGAGAACTGCACCATTATAGTTAGATAAATATGTTTCAAGCCACTTGATTGAAGTAAGGTCTAAGTGGTTGGTAGGTTCATCAAGCATAATAATGTCAGGCTTTTCAAGAAGAAGCTTGCAAAGGGCAAATCTTGTTTTCTGACCGCCGGAAAGAGTGCCAACCTCTCTGTTAAAGTCATCCTCAGTAAAACCTAAACCTTTAATAACACCTTCTGATTTCACTTTTGTATGAATAACCATTAAGTAATTGAAAGCGATGTTCCAAATTAGTGTAATTTTCCATAAGCTTGTGAAGTTCATCACCTGAAACACCGGACATTGCCTTTTCATATTCAACAAGTTTCTTTTCCATATTTATAATATCAGCCTTAACGGATTTTTACTTCATCATAGATTGAATTGTGTGAAGCAAGATCTTGGTACTGAGCAAGATATCCTATAGTCTTGTTTTTACCAAGGGTGATTGTACCGTTATCAGCACTAAGTTCACCCATTATAATTTTCATAATAGTAGATTTGCCTGCTCCGTTATTACCGACAATGGCAGCTTTCTCACCATCGTTTACGAAAAAGAGCAGTCGTCCAAAATTGTATCTACACCGTAAGATTTAGATATATGATTACATGATAATATCATGATAAATCCTCCTAAAATATTTGTGTTTGCTAACAGTGAACAGTTTACCATAAAAAGACAAAATTTTAAACATATTAGAATGACAAATATTTGACAATCTTTAGGCTAATAACTATAATTGAAACTATATATTGTAGTCTGGGGATAGTGTCGGATTACAAGCACTTAAGCAAGGAGAATAATTAATGAACAAAATATCAAAGGCGGTGGTTACAAGGCTGCCCCGATATTATAGATATTTAGATGAGTTGCGCCAGCAGAATGTGGAGCGTATATCTTCTAAGGAACTGAGTAAACTTATGAATGTAACTGCTTCTCAGATTCGACAGGATTTAAACAATTTTGGTGGTTTCGGGCAGCAGGGATACGGATATAATGTACAGTATCTATATGATGAAATCGGAAAACTTTTAGGACTTGATGTAAAGCACAAGATGATAATAGTTGGAGCGGGAAATCTTGGTCAGGCTATTGCAAACTACGGTAACTTTAGAAACAGAGGATTTGAAATTGCTGCATTGTTTGACAAGAATCCTGATTTAATAGGAAAGAAGACAGCTCACGGTCAGATTTTGGATATTGCAGATATTTATGATTATGTAAAAAAACATAACGTGGAAATTGTTGCATTAACATTGCCAAAGGGACCGGCTAAAAAGATAGCACAAAAGCTTGTAGAGTGTGGAGTAAAGGCTTTTGGAACTTTGCACATACAGATTTAAGTTTTTCAGACGATATTATAGTAGAAAATGTTCACTTATCAGAAAGTTTAATGAAGCTTACATATAGAATTTCAGAAAAGAACGATTCTAAGGAGTAATATATGAAAAATATTGTTACAGGTACAGATATGAAAAAAGGTAGACAGTTATACCATTAATACAATTGGAATACCGTCATTGGTTTTAATGGAAAGGGCTGCACTGAGTGTGGCAGAGATTGTCTGCAAAAACCAGTTAAAGGATAAGAAAATACTTGTGGTAGCAGGTGTTGGAAACAATGGGGCAGATGGTGTCGCAATCTGTCGAATATTACATTTAAAAGGTTACAATACAGAGTTGTACATTTTAGGTGACATATCAAAAGCCAGTACAGAATTTAAACAGCAGCTTTCCATTGCACATAATATTGGAATTAACATAGTTGGTGATTATAACGATGCAGATGTTATTATTGACAGTATTTTTGGAGTAGGCTTATCCCGTAATGTGGAAGGTGTATATAAAGATGTTATTTCAAAAATCAATAAGGGAAGGAACATTGTATATTCAGTTGATATTCCGTCAGGTGTTAGTGCGGACACAGGTAAAATCTGTGGCGTTGCAGTAAAGGCTAATTGCACTGTAACTTTTGGAAGTTATAAAATTGGTACTGTTTTATATCCTGGAGCAGAATATTGCGGTCAGGTTGTTGTGGCAGATATCGGTTTCCTCAGGAAGCCTATGAACAGATAGAAAGAGCAGGTTAAAACTGCAACATTAGAGGATTTTAATTTTATTCCACCAAGACCTAATTATTCTAATAAAGGCACATATGGCAAGATTTTGATTATCGCAGGAAGTAAGGATATTTCCGGTGCGGCGGTTCTTTGTGCTGAAGCGGCATTTAGAGTTGGGGCAGGATTAGTTCGCGTATTTACTGCAGAACAGAACAGACAGATTATTCAAAGATTACTTCCGGAAGCAATGGTGAATACTTATGATGTACATCAATTTAATATGAAATCATTGGAAGCATGCCTTAAGTGGTGTGATGTTGTTGCCATTGGACCGGGAATTGGAACAGGCGTAATTCAAAGAACATGATTGAAAAAGTTCTTGAATATAATTTGCCAACAGTTATAGATGCAGATGGGATTAACAATATTTCAGAAGACGAAAGATTGAAAAAAAAAGTTACACAAGAATGTTGTAATTACACCACATTTGGGAGAAATGAGCAGATTTTTTAAATATTCCGGTTGAGGAGATTGCTTCTAATCTGATTAAATATGGAAGAGAAGTTAATTATAAATATAACATTAACTGTATTTTAAAGGATGCAAGAACAGTTATTACAACGGAACAGGAGACTTTCATTAATCTGTCAGGTAACAGTGGAATGGCTACAGCAGGTTCAGGCGATGTTTTAACAGGGATAGTTGCGGCGCTTATAGGCATAGGTGTTGAATTTAATAACGCAACTGTTTAGCACCATACATTCACGGATTGGCGGGGGATAAAGCCATGGAATATGTGTCAAAGACATCAATGATGGCAACAGATATTATTGAAGGAATAAAGATTTTATTTAAAGGAATGAGATAATGAAAGATATAGAAAAATACTTTAGAGTATATGCTGAAGTAAATTTAGATGCAATAATTAAAAACATAGAAATGATGAGAGAAAAAATTAAACCTGAAACAGGAATTGTAGGAGTTATTAAGACAGATGGATATGGTCATGGAGCGGTACCCATTGCAAAAGCACTTGAAAATGAATGCGTTGGTTATGCAGTAGCAACAGCTTGGGAAGGACACAATCTTAGAAGACACGGCATTGATAAGCCGTTGTACATACTGGGAGTTGTTCCTGAAAACCTGTGCGATTTAGTAATTAACGAAGAAATGTTACCACCTATATTTACATATAAGATGGCTAAAGCTTTTTCAGATCACGCAGTTAAGTTAAACAAAACAGTTAAATTTAACATTGCAGTTGACACGGGAATGAGCAGAATCGGTTACATTCCAAGTGAAGAAGCAGTAAATGAGGTCGTAGAAATAAGCAAGCTTCCAAATGTGGAGATTGAATCTGCATTTACTCATTTTGCAAAGGCTGATTATGTCGATAAGTCTTTTGCTGAAAAGCAGTTTAAGGAATATAATGATTTTATTGCCAAGGTAGAATCAAAAGGTGTTAAAATACCAATTCATCAGTGTGCAAACAGTGCAGCTATGATGGAAATGCCTGAAACTTCCCTTACAATTTCAAGAGCAGGAATCTCAATGTATGGTTTGTATCCATCAGAAGAGATGGATAAGGATAACATGAAATTAATACCTGCAATGTCTATATACAGTCATGTTGTATATGTTAAGAACATTGAAAAAGGCAGAGGCGTAAGCTATGGTCAGACATTTGTGGCAGATAAGCCGATGACAATAGCAACTATTCCTGTTGGATACGGAGACGGATATCCACGAAACTTAAGCAATAAAGGCTATGTTCTAATTAATGGTAAGAAATGCAACATTCTTGGAAGAGTTTGCATGGACCAGTTTATGGTTGATGTAACAGGTATGGACGTTAAGGAAGGGGACAAGGTTACTCTTGCAGGAAAAGATGGTTCAGAGGAAATATTAATTGATGATTTGGCAGCGTTAGCCGGAACATTTAATTATGAGTTTGTCTGTGACCTTGGAAAAAAGAGTGCCAAGAGTATTTGTTAAAGATGGCAAAATAGTTGGCACAAAGGACTACTTTGAAGATGATTATGAAGTAGAAATATAATTTTTATTATATTTTGAATACACATTACAAAAATTGGAATACTTATATATAAATAAACAATTTTTGGAGTGTGAAATGGTTATTAGACGAGGGGATATATATTATGCAGATCTGCGACCTGTTGTAGGCTCTGAGCAGGGAGGAATAAGACCTGTTCTGGTTATTCAAAACGATACGGGAAACAGGCACAGTCCAACAGTAATTGTTGCGGCAATCACATCAAAAATGACTAAGGCTAAACTGCCGACTCATGTAAAAATAGACTGTGACAAATGCAATATTATAAAAGATTCAATTATTTTATTGAGCAGTTAAGAACAATCGACAAGAAGCGATTGAAAGATAAGGTTTGTCATTTAGACAGCGAAATGCTTAAAATAGTGGACAAAGCATTATTAATTAGTTTGGAATTAGATACATAAGTTTAGTTGACTATTAATATATAAAATGTTAAAATTTCTAGTGGTTTAAATTAGAAATAGAAATAAAGAAGATTACGGAAGAGAGGATTAATATGTCAGGACATTCCAAATTTGCCAATATTAAACATAAGAAAGAAAAGAACGATGCGGCCAAGGGAAAGATCTTTACCGTGATCGGAAGAGAGATCGCTGTTGCAGTTAAGGAAGGCGGCGCAGATCCAAATAATAACAGCAAGCTTCGTGTGATGTTATTGCAAAGGCAAAAGCAAACAACATGCCTAATGACACAATTGAAAGAGGAATTAAGAAAGCAGCAGGAAATGCAAGTGCAATTAACTATGAAACAGTAAGATATGAAGGATATGGTCCTAATGGTATTGCAATTATTGTTGATGCACTTACAGACAACAGAAACAGAACAGCAGCTAATGTTAGAAACTGTTTCACAAAAGGTGGTGGAAATGTAGGAACACAGGGTTGTGTAGCATACATGTTCGACGAAAAGGGACAGATTATCATTGATAAGGAAGAATGTGATATGGATCCTGATGAACTTATGATGACTGCAATTGATGCAGGAGCTGAAGATTTCAGGACGAAGAAGACAGCTATGAAGTTATTACAGATCCTAACGAATTTAGCGTAGTAAGAGAAGCATTAGAAGCAGCTGGAGTTGCTATGGCACAGGCTGAAGTTACAATGATTCCACAGAATTATGTTGAATTAACAGATGATGAAGCAATTAAGAAGATGAACATTATTATTGACAGACTTGATGAAGATGAAGATGTTCAGCAGGTATATCATAACTGGGATGAATAATATTAGAAATATTTACATATAAAAAAAAAGATGGTTTCAAGCGTTAAAGAAAATAAAGTTTGGAACCATTTTTTATTACAAAGATTGAAATTAGTATATAAAAGAAGCTATAGGGATAGGTAACCTATAGCTTCCAGAGGACTAGAAGAATAGTCAAGAGAGTTAATAAAGGCTATTCTTCATATAGTGTATGAAAAATCTGTTCTGTAAGTTCATAATCTTAACCCGTTTAGCATGGCTAAAAGAAAACAATTCAGCTATTACAAAATAATAAAAACACCACCCATTACAAGTAGAACAAACCATGAAGTTTCTGGCACTGATTGGAAGAACAATAACCTTGGCAATAATTAAAGCCATAAGAACAAGTTCAACTCCTCCAACAATAAGCATTGTTGCAGCAGAAGATTTAATATCTTCATATTTGTCTGAAAGTTTCACATGGCTGTTGACCTTATCAGTTGAAAAAACATCAATGTTACGGAACGTACTGTGATTCTTTATTATCTGTTGTTCCGTTATAATCTTCATTAGTTAAAATTATTATCCTAAATTATCATTTTCAGAAGCTGTTTCAGCTTCATTTAAAAATTATTATTATCAGCCATATTAATTCTCCGTTCTGTAAATATCTTATAAACAAAGTATAAACTAAAAAACTAAATTTATAACAAGTAA
>VOFH01000126.1_pt1 | contig 16000 bp, 30 predicted proteins | sample 5384091 | NCBI WGS metagenome assembly VOFH01 (sample SAMN12384727, study PRJNA508395) | human gut metagenome | isolation source: healthy gut G | host: Homo sapiens
ATTATCTGAACATAGTAAGATAGTTCGATACACTTTATCGTTAAAAAGTAGAGTGCTCTGTATGAAAGAACTAAAATTGGTACCACGTTAAGCGTCCTTAGATGGATGCTTTTTTATTTATAAGGAGGATGTTAAGTATGGAATATAAAGATACATTGTTGATGCCAAAGACAAGTTTTGAAATGCGTGGAAAGCTTCCAAGCAAAGAACCTGGATTTCAGAAACGTTGGAAATGAGCATTTATGAAAAAATGCAGGAAAAAAAGAGGGATGTGAAGCATTTGTTTTGCATGATGGACCTCCTTATGCAAATGGTGATATTCATTTAGGACATGCATTAAATAAAGTTTTAAAAGATGTTATTTTAAGAAGTAAATTTATGGCAGGATATAAAGTGCCATATATCTGTGATGGGATACATGGACTTCCTATTGAACAGCTATTCAAAATTGGGTCATAACTGCAAAGAAATGGAATTATCTGATTTCCAAATTATGCTATAACTATGCATTGGAACAGGTAGAACGTCAAAAAGCTGGTTTCTTATCTTTTAGGGGTAGTAGGAGATTATGATCATCCATATATTACATTGCAGAAGGAATTTGAAGCTCATCAAATTGATATTTTTTGGTAAAATGCAATGAATGGTTTGATTTATAAAGGACTAAACCAGTGTACTGGAGTCCATCTAGTGAGACAGCTTTAGCAGAAGCAGAAATTGAATATAAAGATATTAAATCACCTACAATTTTTTTTGTTAAATTTGCTGTAAAAGATGGAAAAGGAGTTTTAGATACAGATACATCTTTTGTTATTTGGACTACAACACCTTGGACAATTCCTGCTAACTTGGCAATTTGTTTGAACAAAGATTATACATATGCACTTGTAGAAAGTGAAAAGGAAAATTGATCGTTCTGATGAATTAGTTGATTCTTTTGTGGGAAAAATTTGGATTGACAGTAAAAAACAAAATTGCTACTTATAAAGGCAGTGAGTTGGAAATGATTACTTGCCAGCATCCTTTATATGATCGCGAATCTTTTTTAGTGATTCTGGAGATCATAAACAGGCTGACGCTGGTACTGGATGTGTTCACACAGCACCGTGCTTTGGAGCGGATGACTTTATCGGATTAAAAAATATGGTCTTCCAGCATATTGTAATGTTGATGAACATGGATGTATGATGAAGAATGCGGAGAATGGTTAGCTGGTCAATACGTGGATGATGCGAATAAAACAGTTACACAGAAATTAGATGAACTAGGAGCATTATTAAAACTTGAATTTATTACCCATTCCTATCCACATGATTGGAGAACAAAAAACCAATTATTTTCCGTGCAACAACACAGTGGTTTGCATCTATTGATAAAATTCGTACACAGTTGTTAGATGAAATCGCAAAAGTAGATTGGATTCCTAAATGGGGCGAACAGCGTATGCATAATATGATTGCAGATCGTGGAGACTGGTGTATTTCACGTCAGCGTGCATGGGGTGTACCAATTCAATTTTCTATGCTGAAGATGATACTCCAATTATGGATGAAAATGTATTTGCACATGTAGCTGCATTATTTAAAGAACATGGTTCTAACATCTGGTTTGAAAAAGAAGCAAATGAACTTCTTCCAGAAGGATATACACATCCTGGTTCACCAAATAACATTTTCCGTAAAGAAACAGATACGATGGATGTTTGGTTTGATTCAGGAAGTTCTCATACTGGTGCTATGATGGATAGAGGTTTAGGATATCCTGCTGATTTATATTTTGAAGGAAGCGACCAGTATAGAGGGTGGTTTAACTCTTCCTTGATTATTGGTACTGCAGTGCATGGACATTCTCCATATAAACAAGTATTAAGCCATGGATTTGTTATGGATGGCAAAGGGGTTAAAATGTCGAAATCTCAGTGGAATGCAGTAGCTTTGGGGAAATCACAAAGAAATATGGGGCAGATATTCTTCGTTTGTGGGCAGCTAGTGTAGACTATCAGGCAGATTGCAGTATGTCTGATGAGATTATGAAACAGGTAAGTGAAAACTATCGTAAAGTACGTAATACATTTAGATTCCTGCTAGCAAACATCAATCCTGAAACAGATTTTACAAAAGAAGATTTAGTAGATGTAAAAGAGTTAAGTTTATTAGATAAATATATGCTGATTCGTTTATATGAAGTAAATGAAAAAGCTAAAAAAGCATATAAAGAATATCGTTTTGCAGATGTTACAAGTATGTTGACAACATTGATGACAAATGAATTTTCTTCTTATTATCTAGATTATACAAAAGATATTTTGTATATTGAAAAGAAAGATGATGTAAAACGTCGTCAGGTACAAACTGTTCTATATCATGCTTTAAATGTACTTGTCCGTTTATGGGCTCCAATTCTTGTTCACACTTGTGAAGAAGTAAATGATTTCTTCCACGCAGAAGATGAAAGTATTCACTTGGGAAGCTTCTTGGAATCTATTGATGTTGAGGAAAATGAAGAAATTAAAGCTGAGATGGAAAAATTAATGGCAGTACGTAGCGATGTCTTTAAGGCTTTGGAAGAAGCACGTGCGGATAAAATCATAGGAAAATCATTGGAAGCTTATGTGAAAGTGCATGTGAATGAAGAGCTATCTACTTTAATTAATAAGTATTGTGGTGCTCACTTTAACCAATGGCTAATTGTCTCTAAAGCTGAACTTTGCAATGAAGAATTAAAAACATATGATGTATGTCAGGTAAGTGTAGAAAAATGTAATGGTCATGTATGCCCACGCTGCTGGAATATCACAGACTCTACAGCAGAAGATGGATTGTGTGAACGTTGTGCATCTGTATTAAAAATAAAAGTATAAAAACAGTGAATAAAATAGATATTCACTGTTTTAACATTCTCTCATATAAAAATTGAATATTTTTAAAAATTAAAGTACAATAGCTACGATAGAAAGAGGGAAGTTTATGAAAATAACATCTTTAACAAATGCCAAAGTAAAACAATGGTCAAAATATAAAGAAAAGAAATATAGGGAAATTGATAAAAGTTTTTAATTGAAGGAGAACATCTTTTACAAGAAGCACATAAAGAAGGTTTGATTGAGTGTGTAATAAGTGTAGAAGAAAATACTTCGTGGGATATGTATGAACACTATGAAATTACTTCGGATATAATGAAGAAACTATCTTCTAGTGTTTCTGGAAGCAATATTATGGCATTATGTCATTACTCAGAACAAAAAAGAAACGTACGGAAAGAAAATTATCATACTAGATGATGTACAAGATCCTGGTAATTTAGGCACAATCATACGAAGTGCGTTGTCTTTTGGATATGATAGTATTATCTTGTCAAAAGGATGTGCAGATGTATATAATGAAAAAAAGTTATTCGTTCTACACAAGGTGCATGTTTCCATATTCCGGTATTTCGAAAAGACTTACAGGAAGTTCTTACTGATTTTAAACAGCAGGGCATAGCAGTCTATGGAACTGCTTTAAAAAATGCAATAGATTTACAGGAACTTAAAGTTAAAAAACACCATATGCCTTTGTTTTTGGCAATGAAGGACAGGGAGTAAGTCAAGAAATTTTAAATAGATGTGATAAACTTGTGAAAATTGAAATGGAAACTTTTGAATCTTTAAATGTAGCAGTTGCGGCAGGTATATGTATGTATACATGCAATCATTAACGATATAAAAATTGATATGAATCTATGTTTCGATAAAAACAGATGATCAATGAGAACTAGTTCCATTACCATCTGTTTTTTTTATATGGAATAGTTAATAAAAAAACTGTGATTTATCAGAGAAGTAATTTTCTCTTATTCATCACAGTTTCTTTTTTATTAAGGACGTTTAACGATAACTGCTGTACCTTGACCTCCACCAATACATAGAGAAGCAAGTCCAAGTTTAACATCACGTTTAACCATTTCATGAATTAAAGATACTAGGATACGGTTACCTGAAGCCCAACAGGGTGTCCTAAAGCGATAGCTCCACCGTTTACATTTGTTTAGCCATGAATTCTTCACGGTCAATGCCATGTTCTTCAACTAATTCGTGGATAACTCTAATGACTGAGCAGCAAATGCTTCGTTAAGTTCTACTAATTCAATATCTTGTAATTTTAAATCAGCATAGTTCAAAGCATTACGAATTGCTGGAGTAGGTCCTAATCCCATTGTTAATGGATCAACACCACCCTGTCCAATTCCAATAATTTCACAAATTGGAGTAAGATTATATTTTTCAACAGCTTCTTCGCTAGCTAATAAAACAAAGCTTGCACCATCATTGATACCAGAAGCATTACCTGCTGTTACTGTACCATCTTTAATGAATGCTGGACGAAGTTTAGCAAGTTTTTCTGGAGTAGATTTACGGTTAGGGTGTTCATCTGTATCAAAGATAACAGTTTCTTTTCTAAGTTTTACTTCCACTGGTACAATTTCATCTTTGAAACGTCCGCCATCTACTGCAGCGATAGCTTTCTGCTGAGAAGCATAAGCAAATTCATCTTGCATTTCACGAGTGATATTGTATTTTTTCGCAATATTTTCAGCAGTTACACCCATGTGGATTTTGTGTTTAGCATCTGTTAATGCATCATAAATCATGTGGTCTGTAACTTTGAAATCTCCCATTTTGTTTCCTGTACGAGTATTTGCAGGAATTAGGTAAGGAGCACCTGACATAGATTCAACACCACCGGCAATAACGATATCGTTAAAACCAGTTTGAATAGACATAACACCTTCCATTACTGTTCTTAAACCAGAACCACAAACCATATTTACAGAATGTGCACATACAGTTTCAGGAATACCAGCTTCCAATAAAATCTGACGAGCAATATTCTGTCCAAGTCCTGCACCTAAAACGTTACCGCAAATTAATTCGTCAACGTTTTCTGGAGCTACTTTGGCATCTTCTAATAAAGCTTTAACAACAGTTGTACCTAAATCAGAGGAGATACAGTTGTTAAAGATCCTAGAAAGCTACCGATAGCGCTACGTTTAGCACTGATTACATAAGTTTTTTTCATATTCTTCTACCTGTCTTTCTTTTATGTGTACGTAGTTGTTACGTATTTCACACCATTATGATAGCGAAAAAAAGATTTGTATGTCAACATCTTGTGAAAAAAATAATTAGTGAAATTCCATATATTTTCATTGTTATAAAAAGTAGATTTCGTTATGTTTTATATTATAAATTATATAGAAAACAATAATTACACGGTAAGAATTTAAAAAAATAAAAACTTGTTAAATTTTTAACAAATGTATTGACTACTGGCAGATAAAGGACTACAATGAGAAGTGGATTATGGGTTCCTTCCAGAATTACATTTATAAATCCTATACTAGTTCAAGTAAATTCAAGGAGAGGAGAACACTTATGGACTTCATGTTAACAGAACAACAACAAATGATGAAGAAACTATTCGCTGAATTCGCTGAAAAGATGTAAAACCTCTTGCAGCAGAAGTTGACGAAGATGAACGATTCCCACGTGAAAACGTAGAAACAATGAAAGCATGTAAAATGCTTGGTATTCCATACCCAAGAGAATACGGTGGTGCTGGAGCTGACTATTTAAGCTATATTCTTGCAGTAGAAGAATTAAGTAAAAAATGCGGTACAACAGGGGTTGTATTATCCGCACATACATCATTAGGTACTTGGCCAATTTTGCATTCGGTACTGAAGAACAGAAACAGAAATATTTGCCAGACTTATGTACTGGTGAAAAATTAGCTGCTTTTTGGATTGACAGAACCAAATGCTGGTACAGATGCTGCTGGTCAGCAGACAACTGCAGTGAAAGATGGAGAAGACTACATCTTAAACGGTACAAAGATTTTCATTACAAATGCTGGTGAAGCTGATGTATATATTATCTTTGCGATGACAGATAAAACGAAAGGTAACCATGGTATTTCTGCATTTATCGTAGAAAAAGGTATGCCAGGATTTACTGTTGGACAGCACGAAAAGAAATTAGGTATTCGTGGTAGTGCAACAAGTGAATTAATTTTCAACAATGTGCGTTTGAGTAAAGACCACCTGTTAGGTCAGGAAGGAAAAGGATTTAAAAGTGCCATGATGACACTGGATGGTGGACGTATTGGTATCGCTGCTCAGGCATTAGGTATTGCACAGGGTGCGATTGATGAACTTGTTCCTTATGTAAAATCTCGTAAACAGTTTGGACGTGCTATTTCAAAATTCCAGAATACACAGTTCCAGTTAGCTGATATGCAGACAAAAGTAGATGCTGCAAGATGGCTGGTTTATGATGCTGCATGAAAAAACAGGAAGGAAAACCTTACTCTGTAGAAGCTGCAAAAAGCAAAATTGTTTGCTTCTGAAGTAGCTATGGAAGTTACAACAAAAGCTATCCAGTTAATGGGTGGATATGGTTATACTCGTGATTACCCAGTAGAAAGAATGTTCCGTGATGCAAAAATCACTGAAATCTATGAAGGTACATCTGAAGTACAGCGTATGGTTATCGCTGGAGCAATGTTGCAATAGTAGGAAAGGAATGAAGATCATGAAAATTATCGTTCTTGTAAAACAGGTACCGGATTCAACTGAAATCCGTGTTGATAAAGTAACTGGTACATTAATTCGTGCCGGTGTTCCAAGTATCATCAATCCAGATGATTTGGCAGGTGTTGAAGAAGCACTTAAAATCAAAAGAAGCAACTGGTGCAACAGTTACCGTAGTTTCTATGGGTCCACCTCAGGCTAGTGGAATGTTGAAAGAATTGTATGGTCGTGGAGTTGATGAATGTGTATTGATTACTGACCGTGCATTTGCTGGTGCAGATACTTGTGCTGCTTCTAGTACACTTGCTGCTGCAATCGAAAACTTGGTTATGACTTGACTATTGCAGGTCGTCAGGCAATCGATGGAGATACTGCACAGGTTGGTCCTCAGACTGCAGAACGTTTGGACATTCCTCAGGTAACTTATGTTGATAAAATCATTGATATCAATGATGAAAAAATTACAGTAAGAAAATCATTGGAAGAAAGTGAAGAAATCATTGAAGCTAAACTTCCATGTCTATTAACTACTTTAAGTGGAATGAACTCTCCTCGTTACATGAACTGTAATGACATCGTTGATTCTTTCTCCAAAGAAGTAAAAATCATGACATTCAATGATTTAGGTATCGCTGCAGAAAAAGTTGGTCTTGCAGGTTCTCCAACAAAAGTACATCACACATTTACAAAAAGATGTAACTGCAGAAACTGAAACTTATGAACTGCCAGCTGCTGAAGCTGCAAAACTAATTGCGAAAACATTGAAAGAAAAACAGATTATTACAAAATAGGAGGAGAAGAACAATGGCTAAATTTGAAGGATACAAAGATATTTACGTATTCGTTGAACAAAGAAATGGCGTTATTGCCAATGTTGGATACGAATTGATTTCGAAGCTAGAAAATTAGTGGCTTCCATTCCTCACATGGGATTTAAAGTTGTTGGTGTTTTACTTGGACATAACATCAAAGATCAGGGCAAAGACTGTTATCGCACATGGTGCTGATAAAGTTATCGTAGCTGATGATGCTATGCTGGAAGGATACTCTACACAGTTTTATACTGATACATTAACGCAGATTATCAATGAATTTAAACCAGATAGTTTCTTAACTGGTGCAACGGTATTAGGTCGTGATTTAGCACCACGTGTTGCTGCTCGTTTGAATGCTGGTTTAACTGCAGATGCTACAAAAATTGAAATGGACCCTGAAAAGAAAGATGAAGCTTTACTTTTGGTAACTCGTCCAACATTTGGTGGTAACTTATTTGGTACAATCATTTGTCCAGATACTCGTCCACAAATGGCTACGATTCGTCCAAACGTATTCTCTATGGATGCTCCAGATGCATCAAGAAGTGGAGAAGTTATTGAATTTACTCCAAAATTTGAAAATACAGATGCAAAAGTTGTTGTAAAAGAAGTTATCGCTAAAGTGGTAGAAGGTATTGATATTACAAAATGCGATATTCTTGTAGGTGCTGGTCGTGGTGCTGAAGACTGCTTAGATATGGTACAGGCTGTAGCTGATGAATTAGGTGGAGCTATGTGTGCTTCTCGTGCAGTAGTTGATGATGGATTTGCATCTAAAGATATTCAGGTAGGACAGACTGGTAAGACAGTACGTCCATCTCTATACATTGCTTGCGGTATTTCAGGTGCTTGTCAGCACGTAGCTGGTATGGAAAATCTGATATGATCATCGCTATCAACCGTGATCCTCAGGCTGAAATTTTCTCTATTGCCAACATGGGATTTGTAGGTGATGTAAAAGAAATTCTTCCTTTATTGAAAGAAGAAATTATTGCTGCTAAAAAAGCATAAGATTAGTTGAAACAGAAAGGGCAATGCCCTTTCTGTATAATAAAAAAAGGAGATATGAACATGAAAAAAGTTGGTGTAATTGGTGCTGGAACAATGGGACAAGGTATCGCAAATGCATTTGCTACAAATGGTTATGATGTAACTGTATGCGATATTAAATTGAATGGGCACAGAATGGTATTAACAAAATTGGTGCAAAAACTTGACAAACTAGTTTCAAGAGAAAAAATGACTGCTGATAAAGCTGGTGAAATCAAAGGAAATCTAAAAGCTGGTGAATACAGTGATTTAGCTGACTGTGATTTAGTAGTTGAAGCTGTACTTGAAATTATGGAAACGAAAAAAGAACTGTTCTCTACTTTAGATGGTATCTGCAAAGATTCTTGTATCTTTGGTACAAACACTTCTTCTTTATCAGTTACTGAAATTGCTAAGGGAATTAAACACCCAGTTATCGGTATGCATTTCTTTAACCCAGCGGATCGTATGAAACTGGTTGAAGTTATTTCTGGAATTAACACTCCAGCAGAAACAAAAGAAGCAATCATTGAAATTTCTAAATCATTAGGAAAAAACTCCAGTTGAAGTTGCAGAAGGTCCAGGATTTGTAGTAAACCGTATCCTGATCCCGATGGTGAATGAAGCTGCTACTATTTTACAGGAAGGTATTGCTTCTATTGAAGATATCGATACTGCTATGAAACTTGGAGCTAATCATCCTATGGGACCTTTAGCTTTAGGTGACTTGATCGGTTTGGATATCGTAGTAGCTATCATGGATGTTTTATATGCTGAAACTCACGACAGCAAATATCGTTGCTGTACATTATTAAGAAAAATGGTTCGTGGTGGAAAACTAGGTCAGAAAACTGGTGTAGGATTCTACGACTATTCTAAATAAGAAGTCTTTTAAGTAACGAAAGTGAATCTATAATTTCACATGACTACCATTGAAATTGTGGGTTCACTTTTTAAAAAATGTTTAAGGAAGGAAGATACACATGGAAACTATTTTAGTAAATGTAGAAGCTCATGTAGCTACGATTACAATTAACCGTCCAAAAGCTTTGAATGCTTTAAGTACACAGGTATTAACAGAATTAAATACTGCTTTGGATGAAGTAAATGAAAATAAAGATGTATATTGTGTGATTATCACAGGTGCAGGAGAAAAATCTTTTGTAGCTGGTGCTGATATTGCAGAAATGAAAGATAAATCAGTAGAAGAAGCTGCTGAATATGGAAGATTTGGAAATGCTGTATTCCGTAAAATCGAAACTTTCAGATGTCCAGTGATTGCCGCTGTTAATGGATTTGCATTAGGTGGTGGATGTGAACTTGCAATGAGTTGTGATATTCGATTAGCAAGTGAAAATGCTGTTTTTGGACAGCCAGAAGTTGGTTTAGGAATTACCCAGGATTTGGTGGAACACAGCGTTTAGCTAGAACTGTTGGTGTAGGTATCGCTAAAGAAATGATTTATACTGCACGTAACATCAAAGCACCTAGAGCTTATGAAATTGGTTTAGTTAATAAAGTAGTACCTGCTGAAGAATTGATGGCAACTGCAGTGAAAATGGCAAATGGTATTGCGGCAAATGCACCAATCGCAGTAGCTTACTAAAAAAGCAATTAACAATGGTTTACAGACTGACATTGATAGTGGTATTGCCATTGAAGTAGAAGAATTCTCTAACTGTTTTGCTACGGAAGATCAGACATATGGGATGACTTGTTTCTTAGAAAAGCAAAAGAAAAGACTTTCTCTAACAAATAGTATTTAATATAGATATACTTATACATTGTTAGGAGGTAATCATTTTGAGTAAAGTAATTAGCTTGGAGCAGGCTGTTTCTATGATTCCTGATGGAGCTACCTGTGGTATTGGTGGATTTATTGGTTCAGGACACCCTCAAGAATTTTCAGTAGGTATTGAAGAATCCTTTTTGAAGAGTGGACATCCCAATAATCTAACCATTATGTTTTCAGCCGGTATTGGAGATGGAACTGACAAACTTGGTCTAAATAAACTAGGGCATGAAGGTTTGTTAAAAAAGAATTATCGGTGGACACTGGGGATTGATTCCTGCATTGCAGAAACTTGTATTTGAAAATAAAGTAGAAGGATATAATCTTCCACTTGGAACCATTTCCTTGTTGTTTAGAGATATTGCTGGACATCGTCCCGAACAATTACAAAGATAGGGTTAAAACATTCATTGATCCTCGCTTGAAGGGGCAAAAATGAATGAAAGAACAAAAGAAGATTTAGTTGAACTTATGGAAATTGATGGGGAAGAATGGCTTCGTTATAAAACCATTCCCTGTTAATGTTGCCTTGATTCGAGCAACATATTGTGATGAAGATGGAAATGCAACTATGGATAAAGAAGCTGCTACTTTGGATTCTTTTGTCTATTGCACAGGCAGCTAAAAATTCAGGCGGTATTGTATTACTGCAGGTAGAAAAAGTAGTACAGAATGGTACATTAGACCCAAGAAAAGTAAAGATTCCTGGAATTTATGTAGATGGTATTGTGGTTTCTCGTCCTGAAAACCATTGGCAGACTTATGCTGGACAATACAATCCTGCATTGTGGGGAAGTAAAAGTACCAGTAGATTCTATTGCACCTATGGCATTAAATGAAAGAAAGATCATTTGTCGTCGTGCCGCAATGGAATTAGATCCAAATGCAATCATTAATCTTGGTATTGGTATGCCAGAAGGAATTGCCAATGTTGCAAATGAAGAAGGACTTCCGGTTTGAAACTTACAGTAGAAGCTGGTGGAATTGGTGGAGTGCCAATGGCTGGAACTGCATTCGGTACTTGTACAAACCCAGATGCTATTATTGATCAGCCATATCAGTTTGATTTCTATGATGGTGGAGGACTTGGACAGGCATTTTTAGGACTTGCAGAATGTGATCGTTTTGGTAACATCAATGTTTCTCGTTTCGGACCTAAGATTGCTGGATGTGGAGGATTCATTAACATCACACAAACAGCACCTGTTGTTGTTTACTGTGGAACATTTACTGCAGGTGGGTTAAAAAAAATTTCTGTAGAAGATGGAAAACTGCATATTCTTCAGGAAGGTCGTGTAAAGAAATTTATTAATGATGTTGAACAAATTACGTTTGCGGCTGAATACGCGACACAAACAGGACAGAAAGTTATGTATATTACAGAACGTGCTGTATTTGAACTATTAAATGGAGTGTTGACGTTAACGGAAATAGCGCCGAATTGATCTTGAAAAAGATGTATTGGCTCATATGGAATTCAAGCCTGTTATTGCAGAGGATTTGAAAGAAATGGACGCGAGATTGTTTGCTCCAGAAATTATGGGATTAAAAGAAAATTAGGTACAAAGACAGCGATAATGCTGTCTTTTCCATTTATTTACCAAAAATGCCAAATCTATTTTGTATTTTAGAGAAAATGTTATTATATAAGTAAGATATGACATATGATGTCATATATGATGGAAAAAACAAGTGGAGATATAGAATCTGTGAGATTTGTTTTGAAGTCAATCGTCTTTTTGTATCTTGGAAAATAAATACTTCCCAATGCTTCACAAATTGCATGTAGAAACAAAGACAAAGAAAAATACAGCTGTTGAAAAGAAAACGACAGTTGTATTTTTTATGTATTTCACGTATAATATTACCTATAAAGGAGATGGAAATGATGTATAGTTTAAAAATGATTATAGTGAAGGTGCATTGCCTGCTATTATAGAATTGTTAAATAAAAGCAATTTTGAACAGACAAATGGATATGGTGAAGATTATTTTTGTGAAGAAGCAAAAAAGAAAATAAAAGACAGATTGCAATATAAAGATTGTGATGTACATTTTTTAGTAGGAGGAACGCAGACAAATCTTACCATTATAGCAAGTGCATTGCGTCCATATGAAGCTGTTATTGCAGCAGATACAGGACATATTAATGTGCATGAAACAGGAGCTATTGAAGCGAGTGGGCATAAAGTTTTAACAGTAAAAAAGGTAAAGATGGAAAAGTAACAAGTGAAGCAATCAGAAAAGTTGTTTTAGATCATGAAGATGAACACATGGTGAAACCTGCTATGGTCTATATATCAAATGCTACAGAAATAGGTACGATGTATTTAAATGAGGAATTGCAGGAATTGTATGCTACCTGCAAAAAGAATTAGGCCTTTTTATTTGTTTATGGATGGAGCAAGACTTGGCAGTGCATTAATGGCACAGAATAATAATATCGCATGGGAAGATCTTTGTTCATTATGTGATGTCTTCTATATTGGTGGAACAAAAAATGGAGCACTTTTGGAGAAGCGCTTGTAATTGTAAATGAAGAATTGAAAAAAGACTTCCGTTATATGATTAAACAAAGAGGAGGACTTCTTGCAAAAAGGAAGACTTTTAGGATTCAATTTCTTGGCCTTTTGAAAATGAAAATTTTGAAAAGGCTGCAAAGCATGCAAATAACATGGCTGGAAAGTTGCAAAATGCATTTATACAAAAAAGATACCATTGTTTATATCTACGACAACAAATCAGATATTTCCTATTTTAACTAATATACAAATGGATATACTTTCAAAAAATACGCATTTCAGATTTGGGAAAAGCTGGATAATGAACATACTGCAGTTCGTTTTGTGACTTCTGGGCGACGAAAGAAGAAGCTGTTGAAGAATGTATACAAGATATTTTACGCCTGGAAGCTTAAAAGCAAAAATCAAAAAAACACATCGGAATTGAAAAGGATGTGTTTTTTTTAACTCTAGTTTATGTTGATATTTATATTTTTACTAATAGATTCTTTTGTGATGTTTTATAGATGAGCATTGTTGTTATTGTACAAAGGAAAATTAATAAGATAGTTAGAAGCAGCAGACTATTTAAAGGATAGACATATATAAAATAATATAGGTGTTAGGAATGATATTCAAAAGTGCTTTGATAATCATCGTACCGATACTTGAAATGCAAATGTAATAGAAACCTTCATATAGTAACATTTTAAATAGTTGTTTGTTTGTCATTCCAATTGCCTGCAGGATTGCCAATTCTTTTTTTTTACGTGTTTCTGCACTTGTGATGAATATATTGATAATTTTGAAATTAAAACTAGGGATTTTAATCAATAGATTCTGCTATTGAAACGTAAATGGTTTTACGTTGTAGTATGCCAATTTATAGTTTTAGAATACAGATAATGTCTTTGTTTGAAGAATAAGGTTAAATTTTTTATTTATAGATAAAGAAAATAGACAAATAAGAGAAAAAGCAATAAAATATACATAAAAAAAAAGAGGTGCTTTATGAAAAAAGAATAGTATTGATGATATTGTTATGTATATTAATTAGTGGTTGCTCTTCAAAAGGAGAAGATGAAGCTTCTAAAACAATTATTGTGATGATAGTGCAGGAATCTGTGGCTTTGAAAATAAGAATGACAATCTAGTGGATACGGATTTTATGATGAAAATTTCTATGGAAGAGGCGATTCATAAAATGTCTGAAAAAGAAACGGCTGTATTTTATTTTGGTTATCCAGATTGTCCATGGTGCAAAGAAGCAGTTCAATCTTAAAGGAAGTTGCTAAACAATTTCATGATAAGATATACTATGTGCAAACAAGAGACAGTCAAAAAAAGAATTGTTATATACAGATGAAGAAAGAAAAGAGTTAAGCTTATATCTGAAAGATTATATGAAGGAAGATGAAAGTGGAGATTTGAAGTTATATGTGCCACTTGTTGTTCGTATTGAAAATGGAAAAGTGGTGGATGGTCATTTGGGACAGTAGAGGGTCATGATGCTCATGAAAAAGAAAAATGAATGAGGAAGAGAAAAAGAGGTTATGCAGATTTATAAAAAAATTGTATTAAAGGGGGATAAATAATGAATGACAGAGTAAGAAACTTAACATTAACAGCTTTATTTTTAGCTCTTGGTTTAATTTTGCCAAGTGCATTTCACATATTTGGTCCATCAGCCGGCTCTGTTTTTTACCTATGCATATTCCTGTTTTTGTTATGCGGTTTTTTGTTGTGGACCAACATATGGAGCTTTATTAGAACAATCACGCCTTTGATAAGTAGTTCTTTAACAGGAATGCCAGTTTTAATGCCTACTGGCGTTGCGATGATGTTTGAATTGATGACGTATGGTTTTATAAAGTGGAATGCTCTTGAAAAGATTAATATTTATATCGCATTACCAATAACAATGTTGTTGGGACGTGCTGTGAGCGGTATTGCAAACTTACTTTTATTAGATTATTTAGGGAAACCATATGCATTGGAAATATTTTTAACAACAGCTTTTGTAAAAGCGATACAGTATTGTATTACAATTGATTTTAATACCAATGCTTGTTAAAGTTGTACAGCATTTACAAGTAAAGCATAACGATAATTAGTTGGATCTGTTTCAGATCCTTTTTATGTGTGTAACACAAGTATTCTGTAAATAAAAAAAGGCCTAAAGGCCTGTGTAAAGGTTATAAAAGATATTAGGATTATTCACTTATAAATGTGATTTTACCATTATCTAAAGACTGAATGCGAGCTAGGGAATAAACACTATATCCGAGTTCTTCCACTTTTTTTTTCTTCCACTCTGAAATGCTTTTTCTATAATAATAGCAATACCGCACAGTTCAGCTTGGGCTTCCTCTATAATTTTTATAGCTCCAATGCATGCTTCACCGTTCGCCATAAAATCATCTATAAATAAAACTTTGTCATCTTGGTGTAAATATTTTTTGCTGCATGTGACAGTATAGTCTTTGTTTTTTGTAAAGGAATGGACAAGTGTTTGATAACACTCATCAGTTGTTATTTTAGATGGATTTTTTTCAAATAAACAACAGGAACATTAAGTAAATAACCTAAAAATAAACTTGGTGCAATTCCACTAGTTTCAATAGTTACAATTTTTGTGATAGTTTTATTTTGAAAGTGATTTTGTATGTCTTTAGCCAATTCCATCATTAGTTTTGGGTCTATTTGATGGTTGATAAAAGCATCTACTTTTAAAACATCTTTATTGATTGCTTCGCCATATGTTTGAATATAATTTTCTAACAGCTTCATACTTCTACTCCTTTTTGTACAAAAGAATATTATAACGCATATAAATACAGAAAATAAAGAACAAATTTATTAAAATCAATATTTGATTATATTTTTATAACAATATTGTGTTAATTGAAAAGAATACATTGAAACATGTAACTATACTTGATATCATATTACCCATGAGGTGGATATATGAAAAAAGATATGCTAATTTATTGCTTATGGTGGTAACAATCATTTGGGGAGGAGGTTTTTGGCCACGGATGGTGCTTTGGAAACGATTTCTCCTTTTATGTAATGATGATACGATTTTTAGGTGCGTCTATCTTCCCTTTGGTTTTGGGCTGGAAAAAATTAAAGAAATTGTCTGCTTTACAAATTAAGCAAGGAGTTATAACGGTTTTTTTTATTTTTCGCATTTGCGTTTTCAAACATTTGGACTGGTGTATTCTACACCGGTAAAAATGCATTTTTGACAGCAACAAATGTGGTGTTTGTGCCATATTTGTTATGGTTTA
>VOFH01000182.1_pt1 | contig 16000 bp, 30 predicted proteins | sample 5384091 | NCBI WGS metagenome assembly VOFH01 (sample SAMN12384727, study PRJNA508395) | human gut metagenome | isolation source: healthy gut G | host: Homo sapiens
TGGGCAATCTGGCGGGTCTCATCGTTGAGGTAGTAGGGCATTTCTGATTGCTGCATATCATTATGATCCTCAACCAAATCTGCTTTTGAAATACCAAAGTAGTTTGCCATCATTTCTATCTTATCAATACGTGGGTAAGAGTTGCCTTTTACCCAATCTGTAAAAGTTGTATATTTAACACCCAAAGCATCACACATTTCTTGCCGGGTTTTATCATATTTATCCATGTAATATCGGATATTCTTTGCCATTATTTCTTTATTTCCAAGATTACTCATAGACGCAACCTCCTTATGGTTTGATTATATGATTATTCCGTAAAAAAAAATCAAGATAAACTTAAAAAAATTACGAAAAACCGTTGATATTATGATTAAACCGTAGTATAGTGAGCGTAGAAACGGAAAGGAGGAGATGAGAGTGCAGAAAGTAAAGTCCCGCTTCACATTAAAACACCGCCCGGGAAATGAAGCGTTATACCCAGGGAAGAAGCGGCGAAACGTATAGGAGTAAGCGTTGATACGCTTGGGAACTATGAGCGAGGCAAAAGCTATCTGGATATTCCTGTGTTAAGAAAGATTGAAGAGGTTTACGGTATTCCGTATGAACAGCTTATTTTTTACCCTTTGATTACGATAAAACCGTAAATCTGATATAAGAAAGGAGGTGAGAACGTGGGGCGGGTAATAGAGTTTGAGATTGCTGGTGAGCGGTACACGATGTTTGTTACAGGCATTTTAAAAAGAAAATACTATTTGATGCGTGAATCAGACAGAAGCATACTGGCTGACCCCATTCCTGTAAAGGTTTCAGCCAGTACACTGGTGGAAAGATTTTTGCACTGGCTGGATTGTTTACATTCCTATATGCGAAAAAAGAGAAGACAGAAGAACTGTTAAACCAGTGGCGGCAGTGCTAGAAATTGTACCAGATGGAATGTCAAAACAGCTTTGTCCATCCTCCTGGTAATGTGGCCTTTAGTATGGCAATATCAATGATAACAATGTTTCCGCATTTCATTAATACAATATCATTTAATTTCTCATAAGAAGAAATTAAATTACTATATTTCCCATTGAACGAATCACATCAAGACTTGCAGTAGGTAATTCTTTTAAATCTTTTCATTATATTCATAAAGAACAATATGATCTTGAGGTTGGGCTAATTTGCTAATGGCATAACAAATTAGACTTGTATCATATTTGTTTGCACCGGTAAGTTTTACCATATATTTCATATTCATGAGGAGCATTTTTTCAATGTAAGTAGCATTATTTCCAGAATTACGTTCTCCGTTTTCTTTCCGTGCTCTTATTATATCATCAATAGAGTTAAAAGCAGTTATCTGTCCTGCGATTGTCGGCGGAACATTTAAAAAATCAAACCCCGCTGTCTTCATCAATCGATACATAAATAGGTAATAAGGAGTAGCATTATTACCGCTACATGGAAGAAAATAAAATATTGCACTGTAGAAGACAGAGACAATCTGGAGTATATGTTCAGGCCATATAAAGCGTTGGGTGGAAATGGAACCGAGAAAATCTTTATAACAGATGTCTGGTTTTTTACCATATGAGCCGGCAGAACAGGAGGTATAGATATGGATTTTGGAATTGGAAGCGTAACAGCAATCACAGCAATTTGTTACCTGGGCGGCATGGCTTGTAAGGCAACCACTAAGGTCAAGGATGAGGTTATCCCGGTAATTTGTGGAGTGACCGGCGGCATCCTGGGAGTAGCGGGTATGTACCTTATGCCGGAGTTCCCAGCAACGGATGTGATCAACGCTGCAGCTATTGGTATTGTATCCGGGCTGGCAGCAACAGGAGCGCACCAGGTCATCAAACTTTAACTCCGGTAGCGAATCAGGTCAAGACTGGTTGGCAACAGGAGGACAGTGGTTGGCGTTTTTATTCCAAGGATGGTAGCGGCAAGCATGTAACCAACGCCTGGTATGAGGATAATGGCAATGGTACTGGTTCGACGGTGCCGGAAAGATGGTCCATGATGTTTGGTACCAGTACAAAGGTTCCTGGTATTACCTCGGCTCCGATGGTGCCATGGTAAAAGGCTTGCAGACTATAGGTGGAAAATGGTATTATATGGATACAGAAGGTCGTATGGCTACGAAACCAGTAGTATTGACTCGATCAGAACGGAGCTTTTAAAGTATCCGGGCTTAAGTCAGTAGATACAAATGAACCGTAGTTAATGACTACGATTTGACTATGGTCAACGAATTATTATATATTACAGCGGGTTATGTATAGTGATAAATGAAAAATGGATGCCTTAGAAATCCTTATTTTATGCGGAAATTAGGGAATTATATAAAATCATAGGGTATGAGCATATATAAAGTTTCCGGCAACTGCAAACTGTGAAACAATAGCCAAGCTGGTCCGCATAAAATGTTAAAGTTCATCTATGTCATATGCTGGTCGTATTAACTACATTTTTTTAATATTATAGGAGATATCAGAGTATGAAGCTTCTTTTCCGTCAGAGATTTTTTTCCTGGTTTGACAGTTATGATATTTATGATGAGCATGAGAACACAGTATACACAGTAAAGGGCCAGCTTTCCTGGGGACATTGCCTGAAAATATATGATGTGTCCGGAAGGAAGTGGGGACAGTAAAAGAACGTGTTTTTTACTTTTCTGCCAAAGTTTGAACTGTATGAGGGGCCACAGTACATAGGCTGCATCAGTAAGGAAATTTCTTTCTTAAAGCCCAGTTATAATATTGATTTTAACGGCTGGGAGATCAGGGGCAGTTTTATGGAGTGGGACTACACCATTACCGGGGCTGGAGGCCGGGAGATAGCGGTTATTTCTAAGGAACTGTTCCATATGACAGATACTTATGTCTTAGATATTGCAGACCCGGAAAATGCACTTTATGTGCTTATGTTCGTCTTGGCGATCGATGCGAGAAGTGCTCCAGAAATCAGCATTAATAATGACAGGAGAATAGATTTAATATTGGAAAGATTAGGGGAAAATAGGGAAAATCAGAAATAAAACTTGTGGCGGAATTTCTCATACCCGGCTGGAAAAAAGAGGATTTCACAACTCTGTCTCCGGCCGTAAAAACCCATTTAGGCATTGGTTTTCCCATGGGCTTTCAAATATCAGTTATGTGCATTGGCTAACTGGCTATGAAGGAGCGGTTAATGCACTGGGAACAGAAACAACCGCCGGATATACAGCAGCAACAAAGGTAGACCAGATATCCGTTCTTATGAATGCAGCTTTTGGTATTGCTATTTCCAACTATGTAGCCCAAAACTACGGCGCAAGTTTGTAGGACCGCATTCGCAAAGGGCATGGGTTGCTGGTGCCAGTATACTGGCATACTATTAAAAAAGTAAGGAATCTGTGGATTTTTATAATTGCCGGACGACTTTATAGTCGGTCCGGTTTTTTATTACAAATGTTTTGAGAACTGCGGAAATGCAAAACACGGAATACATTTTTACAGTTCTTATAACGTTTATGGCAGGAAAAAAACAAATACATGTGAAAAATAGCAAACATTTGCATAATAATGCATGGACGTTAAAAAAATAATAAAAAAAATAAAATTAAAAATAGAAAAATTTATAAAAATTAATAATATCTCTATATTGATAAAAACATATCAATATAAATAGATAAAATAACGGGGATGGGTATAGAAAACATGGCTATATAAAGTTAAGTAAAAAGTAAATAGGAATTAGAACTAAAACATAGAAAAAAATACGCTATAAAAAGTTTGCAATATATGTCTAGGGGCAAGATAATGTACCAAAAAAGTTTGAACTTGAAAAAAAAAGAGATTATATTATATTATATATTATACAGAATACGCCGATAAGGATAAAGATAAAGAAATATTAAATTATAACCCCTTCCATCAAGGGGTATTATCGGTGTGCATTTTTTAAAGAAAAGTCAAATATAATATACCAATATATCAGCTACACAGGAGGATGAACATTTATGATGGACTTGTATGGAAATGGATTATTACTTGGAGAAAAAACCCTGGACAGCTTATGGATGAGACAGAACCTGACTATGAACAACATTGCGAATGTTGATACGCCAGGCTTTAAGTCACAATATATGACCTTTGAGAATGAATTGGCACAGAAGATCCGGTCTGCTCTTACTGTGCAGAAGGCTTCTATGAAAATGTGGCAAGAGGGATTGAAAATATGAGACCTCTGTCCATACCACCTTAAATGAATCAACCAGACTGGATGAGAATAATGTGGATATGGATCAGGAACAGGTTGAATTGGCAAGAACAGCTTATGAATACCAGTATACGATCAGTTCTGTGAGCAGCGATCTTTCGCGTCCGCGCAGCGCAGCTAAAAAACTTTTAAATCATACAAATTATACGGTTAAGGAGAAAATATAAAATGATTGAACAGGTGAATGGCTTTATTACCCCCATGAAAGAGTGGAATGCTGTTGGAAAGAATGATGAAACAACAGGTGCGAAAATTGGCACAAAATCTGTGTTCCAGTCAGTGCTTGAAGATACAGTGCAAAATGTTTACGACACACAGAAGGATGTAGAACAGAAACAGTATCTTCTGGCAACGGGACAGTTAGAAGATGCCCACAGTCTTCCAATCGCCCAGGCAAAAGCAGAACTGAGCCTGAAGTTATGATCTCTTAGAAATAAAGCAATGGAAGCGTATAACGAAATTTTAAAGATGAGTGTTTAATACTGCTGGCCATGGAATGGTACAGTAGATTTTTAATATTTGCTATATATGGAAATGCAAAGGATGAATGGAACAGTGCAGAATCTAAAAGAAGCATGGCAGAAGATGCCAGGGAAAACAAAAAATGATCGCAGTCATTGCAGCGGGGACGATTATCCTGGCGGCAGCCGGACTTCTGGTCCTGAATATGGGCACGAAAAAAGGATACAGTACCTTGTTTACAGGAATGAGCTCAGAAGATGCCCAGGCAGTTGTAAGTCTTCTTCAGGATGAAGGTGGTGATTACAGATACAATGACAAAAACGGCTCTGTCCAGGTAATGTCAGATAGTAGATAAGACCAGGGCTGAATTGCTAAGTAAAGGATATCCTAAAAGCGGCTTTTACTTATGATATGTACCGTAATAATGCGGGAATCATGAGCACTGAAAAGGATAAGGAAAAATATACATTGTATGAACTTCAGGACCGTCTTGGTGCCCAGATCGGATTATTTGAAGGGGTACGTGATGCAAAAGTGACCATAGCAGAAGGCGGAACTCAGAAATATGCACTGGATGATGCACAGCAGACAGATGCATCAGCCTCTGTTGTGGTGACAATGAATCCCGGACAGGATCTGACAGATACAAAGGCAGCTGCTATCAAAAACCTGATCGCAAGAGCTGTAAAGGGAATGAATTTTACCAATGTTTCTGTATTTGATGCTGCTACCATGACGGAAGTCGGCGGTGAAGATGAGGCAGGTAATACTGCTGGTACAGGAAAAGATGTAGCAGAGCTTACCAGTCAGGTAGAAAAAATATAGCAGGAAATGTGCGCCGTGTCCTGGAATTAATGTATGGTCAGGGAAAAGTTGCAGTTTCTGTAAAGGCACACTGAATATGCAGAAGCTGATCCAGGAAACAGTCCAGTATACCACTCCGGATAAGGTTGACCAGAATGATAAAACAGGACTGTTGGAAAAAAGAAGAAACAGCAGGGGAGAATACAGGAAGTACATCTTCGGGAAATGGAGGCGCAGCAGGCGCAGATGCTAATGCAGATACACCCCGTTATACGGGCCAGACAGGCACACAGGCAGGTTCAGATACATATTCCAACAACAGCGCAGTAAGAGAGTGGCTGTATAATTCCACAAAAGAACAGCGCCAGATCGATCCGGGTGTTCTGGAAAATACAACAGTAGGCGTTACTATTGATACAGATGATACATCTATTGCAGACGCAGATCTGGTCAGTCTTGTAGCTAATTCAGCAGGTATTACCCAGGAGGACGCTCCTTCAAAGATCACGGTTATAAGAGCTCTTTCAGCAGCTAGTAAAAACACAGATACAGCGCCGGTAACAGCACCGGCACAGAAAGCAAAGCTTCCATTGCCTCTTTCGACGCCATAGGGGCAGGTGGGCTGCTTCTGGTATTGCTGATTGCTTTGCTGATACTCAGCAGGCAGCATTTGAAAGCATCAGAAGAAGAAAGACAGGCACTGTTGGAACAGATACCGGATGGAGGTGCGATTACTGAAAATCCTCAAAATGCCATTGTCGCCGACAATAAAACTAAAAATGATGGGAATATATCCTTGTTAACTGAAGAGGAACAGTCGGCGCTTCAGGGACAGGACGATGAACTTAAGAAAAATGAAGAAATTTTAAATCTGAAAATGCAGCACAGTCTGAAATTAAAACAGGAGATCGGTTCCTTTGTGGATGAAAATCCGCAGATCGCAGCAAAACCGATCCAGAATTGGCTGCTTACTGGTGGAGGAAACGATGGCAGAAATAGAGGAAAGTAAGATAACAGATATTACTGGGGATCCGAACTGGATAAAATGGATGCGCGGGCGAAAGCAGCAGTGGTAGTTGTGTCTTTGGGAGCAGACCGCGCTTCCCAGATTTATAAATATCTCAGTGAACAGGAAATCGAAGACCTGACTTATGAGGTAGCAAAGCTTGGAAAAACAAATAATACCCAGGTGGAGAACGCATTAGATGAGTTTTATAAAATGTGCCTTACCCACAAGATGATGACAGACGGAGGCCTGGATTATGCCAGAAGTGTACTGGAAAAAGCTTTTGGAGAAACCACAGCCAGAAATCTTCTGGAAAAAGTATCCAAGACTCTCCAGTCCAAGCCATTTAATTTTTTACAAAGGGAGATCCCAAATCCCGTCTTGCCCTGCTCCAGCATGAGCGGCCCCAGGTGATCGCTTTGATCATGTCTTATATGGATCCTCAGCAGGCAGCACAGATACTGGAACAGCTTCCAAATGAAAAAAAAGAATACCGGTACTTGAAGGCATGGCAAATATGAGTCGTGTATCTCCTGAGGCAATAGCTATTGTGGAAGAGGAAATGAAGAGGAAATTCGCTACTATCATTACCAGTGAGGATAACATGAACCTGGGTGGTATTGATTATGTTGCAGATGTAATGAACCATGTTGACCGGGGAAATGAGAGACAGATTTTTGATGAAATGGATAAAGACAATCCGGAGCTGTCAAAGAGTATCAGGGACAAGATGTTCATGTTCGAGAATATCATCGATATGGATCCAAGATCTGTACAGCGTTTCATCAGGGATTGCGATTCCAAGGATATTGTATATGCATTAAAGACTGCATCAGAGGATATGAAGAATGTATTCTTTGCAAAATATGTCCAAGCGTATGGCAGAAACAGTCAAGGGAGACCTGGAGATCACTACCAATGTAAGGCTTAAGGAAGTGGAAGAGGCACAGCAGCGTATTGTTAATCTGATCCGTAAACTGGAAGATGCAGGAGAAGTAATAATCAATAAGGGAGGAGATGACGATAACATTGTTGTCTGATCAGGATACAGGCTTTGAAAATAAAGCCAGAGTTCGGGGAGCTTCCTTTACAGGTATTTACAGCACTGGATGTACAGGAAATAGAAACAGAAAAGCAGAATAAAAAAGAAACGGAAGCTTCTTTAAATGCGGGCAATGATACATACAATGGTCTGGAATGCAGTCAGGAACAAAATAGAGCTGGTGCTCAGGGAAAAAGAAAAAAATATTAGAAGAAGCCCGGAAAGAAGCGGCAGCCATTGAACAGGAAGCAAACGAAAAGGCAGAACAGATCTTTGAGGAAGCCCGGATGAAAGGATTTGAAGAAGGCAGACAAAAAGGCTATGAAGAGGGATTGATCCGGGCAGAAGAGGAAAATGAGGCGAAACATCATGAAAATCAGCGGTTTTTTAAAGAAAGCCTGGAAAAAGCCTTAATAGAGATCAACAAAGAAAAAGAAAAATGCCTCAGAGAATATCTGGAAGAATTAAAAGATATTGCTGTGGCAGTGGCTGAAAAAGTGATCCATATCAGCCTGAGATCCAGCGGTTCTGTTATAAGCAGGATGATAGAAGCTGAAACAGAAAAACTGCAGAAAATGGACTGGGTCAAGATCTATATGGAAAAAGAAGACTATGAGACCATGGTTCAGGCAGATGGACATCTGGCAGAGAAACTGTCACGGCTCTCTGACAACGTCAAATTTATAGTAATGGAGGACGGAAAATGCGGAAGCTGTATCATCGAAATGCCGGACGGGATTATAGATATGGGAGTGTAGATACCCAGCTTGAAAATATACACAGACTTGTAGACAACGCCAATACATAAAGATTTTATGGATACATAAAGTACACAGAGGTGAAAACCATGTATGAAAATCTCCTGAAGTTAATACAGCAGGCAGAAACAGCAGACCGCATTGGAAAAATTGAAAATGTAGTGGGAATGTCAATGGAAGCTTCGGAGGCAGATCCGGTGTTGGTGATATTGTTATGATCTACAATGAAGCTGAGAACTGTCAGGTTCCTGCGGAAGTGGTAGGATTCAAAATGGCAAAATACAGCTGATGACCTATGAAAATATCAGCGGGATCACAGCGGGAAGTTTTGTCCGCAATACCGGATGCCGTTTGCAGATACCGGTGGAGACTTCCTGAAAGGGCGTATCATCAACGCGCTGGGGCATCCCATTGATGAAAAAGGAGAGTTTCCCCCAGGGAAGCTTTATACAGTAGACAGTGCCTATATCAACCCTCTTAACCGTCCTCCTATCAGGGAACATCTGGAATTTGGGATTAAGGCCATTGATGGTTTAAATACCATTGAAAAGGTCAGAGAATGGGGATTTTTGCAGGCTCCGGTGTTGGAAAAAAGTACATTGATGGGAATGATCGCCCGGAATGTAAAAACAGATATCAATGTGATCGCCCTGGTAGGAGAGCGAGGCAGGGAGGGTCTGGAATTTGTTAAAAGGATCTGGGAGAAGAGGGCATGAAACGTTCTGTCCTTATTGTAGCCACATCAGACCAGCCGGCAATGCTGCGTATGAAATGTCCCCTGGTTGCAACAACGATCGCTGAATATTTCAGGGATCAGGGAGCAGATGTGCTGCTGATGATGGATTCTCTTACCAGATATGCCATGGCACAGAGGGAGATCGGTCTTGCTATTGGAGAACCGCCTATAGCCAGAGGTTATACACCTTCTATTTATGCAGAATTTCCAAGGCTTCTGGAAAGAAGCGGGAATTTTGCAAAAGGTTCCATTACCAGGATTTATACGGTACTGGTGGAGGAGACGATACCAATGAGCCGGTGGCTGATACAGTCAGAGGTATTTTGGATGGTCATATTGTTTTAAACAGGCAGCTGGCTAATGCAAACCATTTTCCGGCTATTGATATCAGTGCAAGTATTTCACGTCTTATGAATGATATAGCCGGGGAAGAACACAGGAAAGCAGCTTCAAGGTTCAGGAACATGTTAAGTCTTTATCAGAAAAATGCAGACCTGATCTCCATTGGCGCTTACAAAAAAGGTGCAAACAGTGCCCTGGATGAAGCAGTTGACCGCATAGGTGATATGAATAAATTTCTGGAACAGGAAACAAATGAAAATATATCCCTTATGAGGAAAGCATAAGAAGAATGGAAAAAATCGTGGGTTAGCAGTTATAGGAGATGATACTTAAGATGAAGAGATTTAAATACAGTCTTGAAAATGTACTTCATTATAAGGAACAGATTCTGGACAGCATTAAGGCAGAACATGGTACACTTCTGGCACAGATCCGGAAAAAAAAGCAGAGATACAGGAACTGGAGAACAAGCTGGTATCTGCCCAGAATAAGATGGATGATTTGAAAAACAGGATGTACAGATAAAAGATATTTGTCTTTATGGTATGTATATCAGTGAAATGGAAGATCAGATCCGGAAAAAACAGGAACAGTTAAAGCTTTTACAGCAGCAGGAAGAAAAAAAAAGAACAAGTGATCGCTGCAAAGATAGATACGTCCCGTTATGAAAAAGTTAAAGGACAGGCGGCAGAGTGAGTATGAAAAAGCAAAAAAAGGCACAGGAGCTGTTTATAGAAGAATATGCTTCAAGAACAGCCAGATATTCTCAAAACAGGGAGGTGGTCTAGGTTGAACAGGATTGAAAATGCCGGTCAGGTAAAGACAGGATATTCTGTGAAGTCAGGTACGAACTCAGAAGAAAAAAGTAGGGAATGGGTCAGATTTTGCATCTATGCTGACAAAATACAAGAAAAAAAGCCCAGGATGACGAAACAAAAAGCAGAAACAGGGGAAAAAAAAAATAAAGAAACACAGCCAGAAGAAACCAAAAACAGGGAAATGAAAAACAGGTTAATGGCAGGCAGTCCGAAGAAAACGAAAAAACAGATGAAATAAAAGCAGAAATAAAAAGTAACGGACATACAGGACGAAAAAGAACAGCCAGGATGGAGAAAAAGAGCAGGAGCAGGAACTGGCAGCTGCCTGTGCTTCTGAAACCTGCTACAGGACCTTTGTACAGATAACAGCAGAAAATAGTAAAACGCCTGCTGCTTACAACAATGAAATAAATGGAATACAAGATCTGGCTGTACAGACAACGTCGGAAACAGGAATGGAGGACCAGACGGCAGCTGTCAGTACCATACAGCAGACAGAATCCCCACTCAGAAATAGCTGTCCATGCAGATAGCTTAAAACTCCAGAACAGGCTGGAACAGACCGGAGAGACAGAAGATACAGGACGGACAGAAGAAACCGGGCAGTCAAAGCAAACTGCCAAAATGAACCGGGAAGAAGAAATACCAGACCAGAAGGAACATCTTTCCGGAAAGGAAATGACAGCCCTGGCATAGTCCAGTTATAGAGGAACTGTTGAAAGTTCAGCTGGCACAGCAGCAAAACCAGCTGCTGTTGATACAGGACCGGCAGACCGGCTGCCAACAGCCCAGGATACATTGACAGAGGATCTGGGAAACTACCTGGATACAAAGATCGGTGAAAAAAAGGAAAGCTGGGCTTTCCCTGGAGCCGGAAAGGCTTGGAAAGCTGACTATCCGGCTGGAGTATGAAAAGGAAAAACAGAGGTCACTATTTTTTCAACCAGTGCAAAAACACTGGAGATATTAAGCAAAGAAGCAGGGCATCTGGCGCAGATCCTGGAAGAAAAAACAGGAACTCTACTGTTATTACACCGGAACAGACTGAAAACAGGCAAAACATGGATCGAGGATCCCGGTCATGGCAGAAACGGCAGGCAGGATCAAAAAAGAGCAGCGCCAGAAGCAGGATGACAGCTTTGCCCAACAGCTAAGGCTGGGACTGGCCTAGAAAGGAGGATTAAAGTGATATGGCGGAATCAAATAACAGTCCCAGCAGCACTGCAAACCCGTATCAGGCAGGTGTTTACAGTGCCGGATCCAACAGCAAGAACACGATGGATGTAAACAGCTTTATCAAGCTGTTAGCAGCACAGCTTTCCAATCAGGATATGACAAGCCCTATGGATAACAGTGAAATGATGTCCCAGATGACCAATATGGCAATGGTCAGTCACTTACTGCCATGACAGAGTCATTAAATACATCAGCTGCTGTTACAACACAGACGTATGCAGGCAGCCTGATCGGTCAGGAGGTAACTGTGGCAGTTACAGATCCTGATACCGGGACAACAAATGGCGTGAAATACGGAAGGTAGTTTCTGTTGATTTTACCAAGGAGATCCGATAGTACGTCTGGAAGGTGATGATACTGGTTATAAGATGTCAGTGTCCTGGGAGTAGGAAAGCTTCAAGACACACAGGATACAACAGACAAGTCAGAGAAAGCAGGTGAAAAGATCCTGACAGAGGATCTGAGAAAAAACAGATAAGATCACAGAACAGTTAGCAAATGCAGATCTGAAAGACACAGGATCTGAAGATATAGAAACAGAAGAAATGTAAAAAGGAGCAAAAGAATATGTTAAGAGCAATGGATTCAGCAGTATCAGGTCTTAGGGCGCATCAGAACAAACTGGACGTCATCGGCAACAATATTGCAAACGTAAATACATTTGGTTTTTAAGTCCCAGAGTTACAGCTTTAAAGAGGCAATGTACCAGACCACCACTTCCACAAAGGGAAGCGAGAATGCCGGTGGTGTAAATGCAGCCCAGTATGGATATGGTTCCATGATGGGTTCCATCAGTACAGATATGAGTGCCTCTACACCAACATGTAGGTGGCCTTAATGCAAGCGTAGACGGAGAAGGCTTCTTTATTACATTTCCAAAGAGCACAGGAAATGTTGCAGTAGCGGATATGAAGAAAACGGACTTTGATTATACCAGGTTGGTCAGTTCAATATTGACGGAAATGGATATCTTACAGATGCCAACGGAAATTTTGTTTATGGTTTCCGTCCGGATGCGGTAGAGAATCCAACGAAATTTGATGGAGAACTTGAAGCTATCAAGGTTCCTAGTGAGGTAACAGGGGCAATAACTTTGGTGGTGGTCCGCTGCAGCTGACAAATGTAAAAATCAACAGTCTGGGAGAGATTTCAGGTACTGTAAAGTCAACGGAAAAAGATAAAGATGGAAAAACCGTCAGCATCGGTAAGGTTGCTATTGCCACCTTCCAGAATCCGGAGGGCTTAAGCAAAAGGTTCTTTTTACTATGGGGCAGCAGAAAGCGATAACAGTGGTAATGCTTCCGCTACGATCCCCGGAGGAAGCACCTCTTCTTTAATGACCGGATATCTGGAGGCTTCAATGTGGATGCAAAGGAATTTTCCGATATGATGCATAACAGAGAGGTTTTCAGGCCAATTCAAAGATCATAACAGTCAGTGATGAGATCAGTGACCCTGATCGACATAGGCGGTAAAAGTAATATGACCTAGAACGTCTTAACGGAGAGATTTTATATCTGAACTGGCTTCAGGTTGAACTGATGAACAGATTCGAAACAAAGATAAATATGATGAATGGAATTACTATCTGGTAAAGACAGTGTAGAAAGCATCAAAGATCGGTTGACGGAGGTTCTTTCAAAGATGTGTCAGCATAAAAAAAGAGGAGCAGATTTAGGAGGAAAAGCAGGTGGATACAACATTACTAGGTATAATCCTGGGTTTTGCTTTAATTGTGAAAACGGAATCAGTTTGCTAAGATTGGCAATTTTATTGATATCCCAAGTATGGTCATTGTAATTGGTGGGGCTCTGTCAGCAACTTTGTCCAGCTATCCATTTGGGATATTAAGGATATCCCAAAAGCATTTTGCAGTACTTATAAGGGAAACCGCTATAATATCCCCAAATTGTCGAACAGCTTGTAGATCAGGAGGAACCATAGCAAGGCAGAGCGGCCTTCTGGCGTTGGAGGATAGAATGGCGGAGATCGAGGATCATTTTCTTTAAGCAGAGTGTCTGATGAAAAAAGATGCACGAGACAAAGATTCTGGAAGGAACTGGATAATATGATGGTCCGTCACGACCAGGCGGCAGATCTTTATGAAAAAGCTGCATCTTATGCAAATCCTTTGGCATGATGGGGTACCTGAATCACATGCTGAAGGAATGAATATGGATGCAGGCGGTTCATCTACTAAGACATGTCAGTAGCATTGATCACAACCTTTACGGCTGTATTCTTGCAAATGTTATTTTTAATCCGATCAAAAAAACTGAGGATGTCAGGATGAGGAAGAACTGTATTGTTCTACTATCATTGAAGGGATCGTTGCCATACAGGCAGGAGAAAATCCAAAATACCTGAGAGAACATCTTCTTGCATCGATTAAACAGTCACAGCAGCAGAAGATTCTTGCAAAAGCAGGAGATGGAGGTTCCCAGGGGAAGGAACAGGAAGATAAATGAGTAAGAAAAATCGTCCCACAGACAGTGGTGGCAGCTGGATGGATACTTATGGAACATGGTAACATTGCTGCTTACCTTTTTTATCATGCTGTATTCCATGTCTAACCTGGATGCACAGAAATGGACTATTTTGTGAAAAGTATTCCAACAATGCAAAACCAGGAATCAGAGAATATTACTATCAATTCCCAGATGTCAGATACACCAGATGCGGATAGCATAGGTCAGAAAGATCGGTCAGGAGAACGCCCAGGAAGATCGCAGACAGAAGATATAAATAAGCGGTATCTTACGATCGCTGAAAGCCTGAATCAGGCGGGTGTAAAGGATGCTACGGTCATCAGGAGATGATTATACTTATATTTCTTTTTGCAAATAATGTGTTTTTCGGTGCAAACAGCTCTGTGCTTACATGGGAAGGGCAGAAGTCCTTTATTCCTTTGCAAAAGCCATAGCTCCTGCAGCAGGCGGAATCGAACAGGTCAACATTATGTCCACACTGCGAAAGTAACAGATAATTCACAGATCAATCCACAGACTATACGAAAAGACCGTATCCTTTCCGCAATGAGATCTGCTGAAGTATGTATTTATTTACAGCAGCAGAATGTAATAAAACCTAAAAAGCTGGTAGATATAAAAGCTATGGTGAGTATCGCCCCTATAGGATAATTCCACAGAAGAGGGAAGGATAAAAACCGCAGGATCGAGTTTTGCTTTTAGATAATGGGGCAAAGAAAGAGATCTGGATGAATATTATAAAGAGTTTAAGCAGCGGTGAATATAGTAACACTACAGTGGTAACAGTAGAGGCAGTCACAAGGCTCTTCAGGATGGTGGAACTGTACCGGCAGATACCAGTGCAGCAGATGAAGAAATAACGTCAAGATACAGGAAATTCGGCAGGAACACAAAATACCAGTGAATAAGAGGTTAGGAAGAATGGCAGATGTTTTATCAAAGCCAGATTGATGCACTTTTAAAATCCATGAGTGCAGATGCACCAGCACGAAAAGCAAAACCGAATCTGTACGGCCTCTGTCGCCGGAAGAAAAGAACTATATTAAATACGACTTAAGACAGTCCGGTCAGGCTTTTGTAGGACGTCAGCCCTGGTTTACAGGACAAATGGGATGTTATAAGAAAAATGTGGCGGTGAAGATTGAAAATGCATTGCGTCACAAATAGAAGAAAAGAGAACGGATATAATGCCGCAGAAGGAAGAAGATCCTGATAACAGTGACGGATCTGTAAAAGAACAAGGATAAATACGCCCCGGAATACGGAAGTATAAATTAAGAATGAAGGAAGAAGAGGAATTAAGAAATGGCTAAGATAATGCTGGTAGACGATGCTGCGTTTATGAGAATGATGATCAAGAAAGCTCTCAGTGCAAGTGGATATAACGATTTTATCGAGGCACAGGACGGAGCAGAAGCAGTAAAAAAATACAGTGAGGAAAAACCGGATATGGTAATTATGGATATCACCATGCCAAATATGGACGGGCTTCAGGCTTTGAAAAAAATTCGTGAAGGTGATCCAAATGCCAAAGTTGTTATGTGTACAGCAATGGGACAGGAAAGCATGGTTGTAGATGCGATTAAATCAGGAGCCCGTGATTTTGTGGTGAAGCCTTTTGATGCACAGAGAATCGTAAAAACTGTAAATGATATTTTAGGAAAGTGATCCGTAAGGAGGGAACTGTTATGGCTTTTTTAGGTTCATTTGATATAAGCGCCTCTGGAATGAGCGCACAGCGTGTCAGGATGGATATTGCAGCAGAAAATATAGCAAATATGGATACAACGCGGACAGAGTCAGGCGGTCCTTACCGAAGGAAAAATGTACTTCTTGAAAGCTATTCAGATACATCATTTGCCCAGGCAATGGAAAATGCAGCACGGGGAAAAGGAATAAGCAGCCGTCATGCAGGAGTAAGGGTATCCGGTATTGTAGAAGATGACAGAGAAGCTAAGAGAGTTTACGATCCGGATCATCCGGATGCAGATGCAGACGGATATGTGAACATGCCAAATGTGGATGTGCTGAAGGAAACGGTAGACAGTATGTC
>VOFH01000226.1_pt1 | contig 16000 bp, 27 predicted proteins | sample 5384091 | NCBI WGS metagenome assembly VOFH01 (sample SAMN12384727, study PRJNA508395) | human gut metagenome | isolation source: healthy gut G | host: Homo sapiens
GACCAGTATGAAATAGATCTTTTATTGTTTCGTAAGGAAGGAATGTTCTTACCTCAGGTACCACACTATGTGAACATTATTGAGGCACCGGACGCACTTAAAAATCTGTACCGTCCAGTAAAGGATTTCAATAAAAACACTATTACAAAAGTAATTGGAACTGCAATTTCAAAGACACTTACAAGTAATCCATATTTAATGCGTGAGTTCAGATGGAAAAATTTCTATAGAAGAAAAATTACTCGTTTGTCAAAGCATTATGATGTGGCAGTGGGATGCGTAGTGGGTGAATGTACTTATTTTGTCAATGACCTGGTGAGTGCAGATAAAAATTATGTTGGGTACATACGGACTATGTGGGCGCTAAATGTGATCGAAGAGCTGACGAAAAGTATTACCAAAATATGGACTCTATTGTTACAGTATCGGATAAGTGCGCGGAGGTTCTGAAAACGGTATTTCCTGAATTTCAAAACAAAATTTTGTGGCTTCCAAACATCACATCCTCTGAGGTTTTGAGAAAACGAAGCAAAGAGGAAATCCCGGAACGTATTGATGAAGGAAAAAAATTGCTTGTTTCAGTTGGCAGATTGATTCCGTTGAAGGATTTGACATGGCAATAGATGCTGCGAAAATCATGAAGCAGGATGGTTGCCAATTCAGTGGTTCATCCTTGGTAATGGTGAACTGTTTGATAAATTAAATGCACAAATTGAAGACCTCGAATTAAAAGATTGGGTAAAAGCTGCTTGGGCCTAAGGAAAACCCGTATGCTTATATAGCAAAAAGTGATGTCGTTGTTCAGTCTTCTAAGTACGAAGGAAAATCTGTAGTTTTGGATGAAGCGAAGATATTGGGCATTCCGATCGTTTCGACTAATTATGACACTGTTGTTGATCAGATCATTCCTGAAAAGAAGGATTGATCGTTAATATGGATGCAGAAGATATCGCACACGGAATTGAAGAAATGTTCAACAATCAGATGTTGTACAAAACCATTAAAAACTATTTGAATGCACACGAATATGGTAATCAGGCAGATGTAGAAAAGTATATCAAACTTATTGGATAACAGGGAGGAAATAGTGTGAAAAAAGCTGATTATTACAATTGATACTGAAGGAGACGACCTCTGGAGTTGGAAACAAGGGGATGCAATTACTACTAATAATACGCTTTTTCTTGATAGATTTCAAAGGCTGTGCAATAAGTACAACTTTTTCCCGGTGTGGCTGACTAACTATGAGATGATACAGGACGACAGGTATGTTGAGTTTGTAAAAAGTACGCTCTGGAAGGAAAAGCTGAAATCGGAATGCATCTTCATGCATGGAATAATCCTCCTATGTATCAGCTCGAGGTTGCGCAAGAAGGAGCACCATATTTGATTGAGTATCCAGATGATGTAATGGAGGCAAAAATTAAATTTCTCACAAATTTGATTTTTGAAAGAACAGGAATCAAGCCTGTTTCACATCGAGCTGGAAGATGGGCAACGAACGAGAAATACTTTGAGCTCTTATCAAAAATATGGGTATGTGGTGGATTGCTCGGTCACACCGCATGTGGATTGGAAAACTTCATTGGGCCAAACCGAAGGAAGTTGTGGAAGTGACTATTCGTCAGCGAAGGATAAACCATATTCGATTGATACATCCAACGGTTCTAGCGTTTTGGAGGTTCCGGTTACCATTCTTCGTTCACACAAGCTCTTTCTTAAGACATCCAGTGCAAAGAACTTAGCTAGAAGCATTTGGCATGCTATGAAGGGGACGGAACTTTGGATTAGACCAAATGGTGATAATCTGGAAGAAATGAAGTATGTGTTAGATCAGACTTATGTGTCAGACAGGGATTATGCAATGTTTATGATTCATTCCTCCGAGCTTATGCCAGGTGGAAGCCCTACTTTTAAAGATGAGCGAAGCATTGAAAAACTCTACAAAGATCTTGAAGCGTTGTTTGCTTATGCAAGCGTGAAATATGAGGGGATTAGACTTCGGGATCTGTCAAATGGAAAGGAATCTTCAGCGAATAAGCGGACTTTATAGTAAATATGAAATATTGAAAAAACACAATGAACGACAGAAGGGGAATGTGTCGCAAATCATACTAATGTGAAAATATGGCTTTTATAGGAAAAAAGGTACCTGATTTGGAGTGTATTTCAATATTAAATTGTGCTATATCGCAAAAAATTCCATTAATAGTTATTGTGCATTTGTGTGCCTAAATAGCGATTCGTTGGTTAGAATTACAGCCGCTACATAAATAAATGGATTCATAAAGAAATACGGAGGTGGCATAAAGGAAATGAAAGTTGTCATTATTGGTGGCATTCACCACAATACATTGGGCGTTATTAGGTCGATAGGATCAGAAGGAATTTCTTCTGAAGATATTGCACTTTTTATTGTGGATGAGCATGGAGGAAAAAAAGATTTTGTTTCAAAAGTAAATATTTGAAGAAAAGCACTATTCGATATTAAAAACTTACGATGAAATACTGGAAGCCTTGTACAGAATTGCGGATAAAAATGAAAAGAAAGCTATTGTTTGCTGCGCAGATGGTGCATCTGAAGTAGTAATGAGCAACGCTGATAACCTGAAAGAGTTCTTCTTCTGTTCATCCATTGGAGTTAAGCCGGATTTCTTCTTTAATAAGAATGATCAATCCTTGTTGGCTAAGGAGAGCGGTTTTGCAATTCCAAGAGGCGAGATTATAGATACAAAGAAAGGAAAAGTAGATTGGGATATTTTTCCGTGCATTATTAAGCCGATTAAAAGTATTAAAGGTGCTGGAAAAATGATATTAAGATAGCAAAAATCGGGAAGAGTTATCGACACTGTTAGAAGAGGTTGTTTCGAAACTGTGCAGATTCAAGAGTATATTGAAAAAAAAATGGAGTTTCAGTTGATAGGATGCTCGTTGGAGAAAGGAGAAAAAATTATTATCCCTGGGTTTACACAGATTATACGTCAGCCTGATAATACCAATACGGGGTATTTGCGATACTCTCAATTTCTCAATTGGACATTGATATAAATCGGATAAATCTATTTTTTCAAAAGATAAAATACGATGGACTTTTAGTATTGAATTTATCAGGGTGAAAATAATGTTGATTATTATTTGGAAACAAATCTGAGAAATGATGGAAATGCGTATTGTGTTAAATCCGCTGGCATTAATCTTCCTTATATTTGGTGCTATTACCAAGTGAATAAAACTTTGCCTAAGAATGTAGCGCTTACATTTGAAAAGCCTGTTTTTTTATGCCGGAATTTGCGGATATTAAAATGGGAATTAAATCAGTTGGTGTGCTGAAGTGGATTATGCAGATGGTGGGGCAAAATCTCATGCAATTTTCAATTTAAAAGATATGAAACCTTTTTTTGCAAGGGCAAAATATTCTCTCGTGACACACCTACATTGAGAAGGATAAAGCTAATGGTATCCAGTTATAAATCTATGGAGGTTCCACGTTATTGCAAAACATGGATACTATCATTTATTTTGCTGTGCTTATAGTTGTATGGTGATTATATTGTTTTGTGACTACTAATGTTGGGGACCAATATTAGAATATTTGGAGATATGTTCATTATATTGAATGAGGGAGCAGATGAAAAAAATAGTATTGGTTACAGGAAATACAAAAGGTGGAATAATTCAGTTTCTTGAAACACTTGAATCAGTATTGAGTGAAATTGGTTTTGAAATAACTGTAGTAGCACCGGCTGAAATAGAAAAAAAGCTACAGAGTAAAAAAATTATATTTATTATCAAACAATTGTAGAAAGTTCTGGATTTACAAGAAAGATAAATTCTTTTTTATCCAAGAAAAAAGGCGTTTGTTGAAATCACAAAAAGAGTTAATACGCTAAAACCGGATTTGATCTGGTTGATAGATAATCCAATTAACACTGTTGTAATTGGGCTGAAATTAGTTTCGACAAAGATACCGATGTTATTGACATTACATGATGCGGGCGGAAATCATCCTACAAATCAAACAATCTATCAACAGTTACGAAATCATTATACAGATTTTTTGAGTGATAAGCTTGAACATAAGGTAAATTATATATTATTGTTATCAAAAATTTCCTATGAAAAATACGGGTTATTAAAACCGAAAAATACAGAAAAAAGAGTCTACTTCTGCTTGGGTGCGCATGTGCCAAATGTTAATGAACTAAAACCAGATGAGATTACGGAGAATCAATTTCATTTGTTTTTGGAAGAATCGATAAATATAAGGGATTAGAAACTTTGTTTCGAGCGTTTTCAGAAGCTGATAATCCGAAGTACAAATTAGTTGTTGCCGGAAGTGGAGAATTAACAAAAAGGAAGCTGAAGTATACAAGCTGATAAAAAAAGACGTGACATTAATTAATCGCTATATTCGGGATGAAGAAATGTTGTGGCTTTTTTTCACCATGCAAGATCAGTAGTACTCCCTTATATTGAGGCAACGCAAAGTGGAGTGATTCCGATTGCATATAAGTTTGGTGTGCCGGTAATTGTGTCGAACGTAGATGGGTTGACGCAATTCGTCGAGGATGAAAAGACAGGTTTTGTCTGTGAAAGTGAAATAGATTATATAACTGCATTAAAAAAGCTTGAAAATGATAATACTAGAAGCGCAATGTCAGAAGCGGCAATAGAATATCACTTGAGTAACATGGACTGGAAAAAGAATATTCTATCGGTTTTGGATGCTATATTGAATTAAAAATATCAAGCAGCTTATGAAGAGGAAAAAATATGATTATTACAAAAACGCCATTCCGCATGTCATTTTTTGGCGGCGGAACGGATATGGAAAGTTTTTTTTTTTAGAGAAAATGGTGGAGCAGTATTATCGACTACATTTGATAAATACTGTTATGTAAATGTTCGTCATCTGCCGCGTTTTTTTGATTATTCAACGGAGCTGTCTTATTCTAATCTTTTCAGAAGACGGAGCGTGTAACAAATATTGACGATATTCAGCACCCTGCGATCGGAAATGCGAAATTGCAATGAAAACCTTGGGATCAACCGTATAGCAGATGAAGCTATTTATCTGGAGCGTAATCTTTGTCAGGAAGCTGGTGGATGGCAGGATCAAATTGCTGCTTCTTTTGGTGGGTTCAACCGTATCAACTTTAATGCGGATGGATATGAAGTCCTGCCGGTTATTATTTCGCCGGAGCGAAAGAAGCAACTCAATCAGAATTTAATGATGTTCTTTACCGGGTTTACCCGTTTTTCTTCTGATGTGCAGAAAGCGAATGCAGCAGGCAAACAAGATAAGACAGTACAGCTGAAAGAGATGCTTGCTCTGGTTGATGATGCTGAACGTGTCCTGACAGATAAGAACGCGGATCTTGATGATTTTGGCAGAATGCTGGATCACACTTGGAAACTTAAGCGTCAAACTGGATCGGCTGTTTCTACGAATAGATTGACGAACTTTATGCAAAAGGCGTGGCGGCCATTGGGCGGAAAATTTGCCGGTGGCGGTGGATTTTGAAGATGAGCGACAGGATGAGTGCGATTGGCGATGCGTGAGATGCATATCCCATTTGCGTTTGAAGATGGTGGAACAAGAGTAATCCACTATACACCGGAAACTTATGAACCGAGGAATGGTGTATGAGTAAGAAGATGAGGATGTTGCAGATATTAAATCTGTGGAGGCTAATACCTGCATATTTGATTGTTTATGTATCCAATAATAAAGCAATTATTTTTGATGAAATACAGCATTGGAAAAAATGTACAGGACATACTGAAAAGGATGGATTTGATATTTTAGCAGTTTAATGCTGGAGTTAAAAAGAGTATCGTACATTATTGCAATATCGCCTGGGGGGTATAGCAAATTATTGCTAAAAATGTTGTTTCCAGGGATGGATACCCTATATATTAATACTCCTGAAATTGGTCCGAGGTTATTCATACAACATGGATTCGCGACAAATATAAGCGCAAAGCGAATCGGAAGTGATTGCTGGATTAACCAGCAAGTTACGATTGGATATACATTTGATTCGGAACCACCCGTGATAGGCAATGGAGTGAGAATATCAGCAGGAGCGAAAGTGCTTGGCCAAATTGAAATTGGAGACAATGCTATTATTGCTGCAAATGCAGCAGTTGTAAAGAGTGTAGAAGAAAATATGGTTGTTGGCGGTGTGCCGGCGAAAATAATTGGTGAGAATTCGAAGCATAAGCTGTTTGTCGGTGAGAACAAAGGTTCTCTTCAATAATAACCAAGAGGTAAGAAAATGAAAGATTTGACGAGACATATAGAACTGCTAATTAGTAGATATCCAGTTTTGGAAGAGTCAAAACAGGATATAGAGAAAGCGTATTCAGTATTAGAAAAGTGTTATGAAACAAAGCACAAGGTTTTGATAGCCGGAAATGGCGGGTCGGCAGCGGATGCGGAGCATATTGTCGGGGAATTGATGAAGGGATTTAAACTTTCCAGAAAACCTGATATGGGGTTTGCCAGTAAGTTAATTGAAAAAGATGAAGAGCTGGGACGTGTTTTGGCGGAAAATCTTCAAGGGGCACTTCCAGCTATTGCATTAGATGGCCATGTGGCATTATCTACGGCATACATGAATGATTGTGAACCCCTGCTCTGTTTTGCACAGCAGGTGAATGGCTATGGCGAAGAGGGAGATGTATTCTTTGGCATTTCTACAAGCGGAAACAGTAAAAATGTTTTGTATGCAGCTGTTACGGCACATGCAAAAAGGAATGAAAGTTATTGGTTTGACAGGAGCTAAAAATAGCAAGCTTGAACAGATGAGCGATATTTGCATTAAAGTGCCACAAACAGAAACATATATGATTCAGGAACTGCACCTTCCAGTATACCATTGCCTATGCTTGATGCTGGAAGATAGATTTTTAATTAAGTAAAAAAAAAGGACGAGGAAAAAGCATGAAGATAAAATATAGCTCAATAACAAAGTTTTTAATATGTATACTGGTGTTGATGCACTTGTGCTTTTTCTTGATTCCATTAAGTGGCACTGCTATGTTTTCAACGTCCTACATACCCAAAATAAGAATGTTCTTATTTTTGGCGATGGTTATAATGGCGATGATATTTAGTATAGTGTATACTTGCCCAAGTGCAAATGGAGTTATCAAGTTTGAAGTAGCTCTTTTAGGAATATGCTGGGTGAGAGCGATTGTGGGTGCTTTGCAGTTGGGTACAGCATGGGATGATACATTAGCGATGATATGGCCATATTTATATTTGATTATTGCTATTCCATTAATTAACCTATTTAGTGCAGGCAAATGGAAACCACAAAAAGCAGCAAAATTTCTGGTGATAGTAACGAGTATCGATACTCTGGCAAAAGCTTTTATGTCGTTTTACGAATCAAAAACAGGAATTATGTTATGGCCAAACCTGGTGAATGGAGAAATGGGATATCGAAATGGGTTATACAGAATAAACCCATCGGCGCTTTCAATACTTGTGATTCCATTATCTTTTTGGCTTATTTCAAAGGCCAAAAGTAAAAGAGAAAAGTTAACATATGTTATTACAATAGTAATAGACATCTTTTATGCATATATCATCTGGCAAGCAAGATCTGCGTTGCTATATAAAACGATTATTATTATTATGTTGATTTTCCTACATCAGACAAATGATAAAAAGAAAGTTGTCATAGCATTTATAATGATGATAGGAGCAGTAATTTTGATAAATTCCTCTGTTTTTAATTCATTCGTTGATTCGTTTAGTGAAACAAATAAGATGTATGGAAATTCGACAGTAGCGAGAGTAAATGCATATGCCTACTATGGAGCAATGTATTTAAAGGAACCCTTTTGGGGAGTTGGATGCCTTACGACAAGTGAGAGATATGCGTTAGGCGGGGAATGCTGGAAGATACAGGATTCTTCTATGGATTAGTTCAATTCGGAATTCCGATGATTTTATTTTACATCTATATCTTTCTTAGAGGAATATATGTTTCTATTAAAGTAAAACGAAGGAATATTGCGGATTCCCTATTATGTTTATCTATGACATTATTATTTATCATGTTTGGAGTTAATATGGATCCGTTTTATGCATTTGCACTTGCACTTCCGTTTTATGTGTCATTTGTTGAATATGTTAGATGGGATATTGTAAAAGAGGACGAATATAATGAAGAAACATGTCTATAAATATGATGTAATTAGAATTGTTTTAACGATGTTGGTAGTAATTGGTCATGCAAATTATTATAATGCTGGAAACGCATATGGCGGAATATATATCGCAGATCAAATGTCGGCTGCAGGCATAGCGGATACAGCATTTCATGGATTCGCAGAACAAATCAAACAACTGATTTATACATTCCATATGCCAGCATTTTTTTGCTTTATCAGGAACATTGTTTTATAGTCAGCTGAAAAATGGAAGATTTAATTCTGTTACTGAAGTGGTGAAGAACAAAATTTCAAGATTAGTTGTTCCATTTGTATTTGTATATTTATTCTGGAATACTCCGATAAAAATTTTTTCTGGATATTACAGTCAGTCAGAAAATATATGGAAAGACATTTTGATGCAGATGTTTATTCCAACCAATATGTATTTATGGTATTTAGAGGCATTGTTTTTTGATTTTGTATTTGCTTACTTATTATGCAAGTATGCGAAGAAAACGTGGATGATTAACACGACTTCATTTGCAGTTTATATGGCAGTACTTTTTCTGGAAAGGGCAACGGCAGTTACGACACTGTTTGGAAATCCCTGAGATATTTGCTCTGGTTTGTTTTGGAATGAACTTGAATAAATACGACAAAGTGGCTAAGAACTATCTTAATAGATTTAAATGGGGGGTACTGCTCCTTGCGGCGCTTTGGATCATTGGCTATTATGGACTAGAATACCTTCCACATTTGGTTTGGCTTGCAAAAGATTTATATTTGGCAAGTGTGGGAATTCTAATTGTGTGGGTGATTTGTGAATTAGTATCAGAACGATTGACAGATAAAGAAAAGCAACTGATCTCAAGACTTTCAGGGTATTCATTTGGTGTTTATTTATATGCTGAACCATTGAATTATTTATTTGTTGTGTTGTTTGTAAAATACTTTGGATTGAACTTCCTTGGTAATGAATGTGGAGCATGTTTTCTATGGGTATTAAGAATCATTGGAACTTCTTTGATTGCGGTTTTCATTGTTAAGTTATTAAAAAAAGACTAATATGAAACTGACATTATATTGATGTGTTATCACATATTGACGTAGAGAAGAAATTTTATAAGATAAATAAGATGTGAATAATATTTGTCAGAAGTGGAGGAAAATAGTGAATCATAAAATTTTAAAGGCACTGGAATTTCATGCAAAAATGCCATACAGTGTCATAAATATTTTCAAAAGACAATCTCCTAACTTTGTTAATAGAGAAATGAAGGCGGCTTGTGTTGCAGCGGAGAGTAATACAGGTTGTTATGTTACATACCGTCTTCGCTCCAAAGCTATGACAGATATCCCGATTTTACCGCACTTGAGCTGTGATTTAGATAACAAAATAGCGATTGTGATGCAGGGACCATTGATGGTTGAGAATGACTTTACGCTTGAAACAGCAAAATTTTATAAAAGGTGTTATCCACAAGCATTAATTATTGTATCAACATGGAAAGACAGTGACTCAGAGACAATTGAAAAAATTAAGCAACAGAATGTTGTTGTTGTCCTGAGCGATTTGCCGGATAATTGTGGAAATCTGAATATTAACTATCAGACCGTGAATACTTTAGCTGGTGTAAAAAAGGCAAAAGAAATGGGTGCAGAATTTGTTTGTAAAACACGCACTGACCAGCGAATTTATCATACGGATACAATGAACTACTTAGCAAATCTGGTTAGGACATTTCCTGTAAATAATGAGGATTTTGTTGAGAAGCAAAAGGGACGTATCGTTACTATGTGTATGCCATATGGAGATTTGTTTTATCCATATTGCTTAGCAGACTTTCTATATTTTGGGTATATCGAAGATATAGAAGAACTTTTTTTCTTTACCGCTAGACAAGCGGCAAAAGGAGAATATGGAAACGGAAAAACTAGACGAAAAGTTGCAGAAGAAATGATTGCACCAGAAATTCAATTTTTGCGTGAGTACATCCGCCGCATGGGAGGAAATAATGAATGCACGGTGAAATCATACTGGCAGTTTACAAAAAATCATTTAGTGACGATTAATAAAGATGAAATAGGCCTGTTTTGGCCAAAGTATGAGGGGAGATACTCGGAGAATACTCAGAATGGCTCGTATTATTTAAATGAGGAGGAAAATGCCTTTCGTTGCTACAATTTTGACTTTATTCGATGGCTAAATCTTTATCAAGGTACCTTAAAATACGATCAAAAGTATGAAGAGTACGCTGAATTTATTTTATAAGGAGGAATTGGGATGACAGATAAAAAGGTCATTATTCCGGCTGCTAAAATTGTTCTGAAGAACTTCAGAAACTGGGAAAGCTTCCCGGTATCATTTATCCAGTCAATCAGAAGATAACATTTGATTATTTATATGAGGAATATAAAGAGTATTGCTCTTCAATGGATATCATTTGCTTTGAAAAGGCAGATAAGGTACAAAGAAGGTTAAAAACTATCTTGAGAGAAAGTGAATATTAAGCTTCTCCCAGAACTAAGAGACTTAGGTCATACTATTTATTTTGCCTTAAAAGATGTTGTTGATACGGTCGTTATAAACTTTGCTGATACAATTGTGCTAGATAATGTTGCAGAAATCGAAGGAGATGCTTTTTTCTGTCAAGAGGACTATATGTCTGACACGTGGACATATTTTGATGAAAAAGATGGCAGGATTGTGCGGATTTATGATAAAGAACCTGTAAAGGAGGAAATAAGAAAAAAGCTATTTGTCGGAGTATTTCAATTTACTGATACTGCCTGCTTTAGAAAATGTTTGGAGAATGCTTTTTAAACAAGATTCATTGCAGATTAGCACCTTCTATTATGCATTGCAAGAATATAGTAAAATGCATCCTATGCGATCAATTTTGACGAACAACTGGTTTGACATAGGACATGAGGATAAATACTATAATTCAAAACTTGAGGTACGTGCTAGAGAATTCAATCATATTACAATTGATAAAAACCGTGGCATACTAAAAAAGACTAGCGATGATAAAGATAAATTTATTGGCGAAATTAAATGGTATTTAAAGTTGCCGGCGGATGTTGAGTATGTCAGACCTAGAATTTTTGATTATTCGACATCGTATGTTAATCCATATGTTTCTATGGAATATTATGCATATCATACTGTCCATGAATTATTCCTCTATGGTGATTTGACATTACAGCAATGGATTGACATTTTTAATCGAATTCGTTTTGTATGTGATGATTTCAAACGCTACACAGTCAAGATGCTAATATTCGCCAGGCACTGGAAGAAATGTACCTGACAAAAACTCTGCAGCGTTTTGAAAAGATGAAGAAAGATGAACGATTTTAGCTTTCTTCGAGTCACCGATAACAGTGAATGGAAAGAAATATCAGCCTTTGGAAAATCATTGTAGCATTAGAAACGGCAATACCAGAGATGCTATATGATGTGGATACTTTTAATATTATTCACGGGGATTTGTGCTTCGCCAATATTATGGTGGACTCGAATTTCTCTTTTATTAAAGTGATTGATCCGCGCGGTAAATTCGGTACATATGATATTTACGGTGATTTCCGCTATGAACTCGCAAAATTGTTCCATAGTGTAGATGGAAAATATGATTTTATTATAAAAGATTTATTCGATCTTGATTATAATATCGAGACATCTTGCATTAATTATCGCATTCAAGATCGTAAGAGAGAATTTAATTTGTATAAAGTGTTCCTGGATACGTTTGCGGCAGAAATCGGCAATGATCTGAGAAAAGTCGAACTAATAGAAGCGTTGCTTTTCCTAAGCATGATTCCGCTTCATGGTGAGAGCATTAGACACCAAATGGTTATGCTTGGAACTGGGTTGGAAATTCTAAATAGAGTGGTTAATATACAGGTTGAAGGAGAAGAATGATGTTTGAAGAATATTCATTTGTTTTTGATATAGACGGAACATTGTGTCCAATAAAGAAAAAGGATGAAAAATATGAGGACCTAGTACCATACAAGGAAATGGTGGAGAAATTGAGATTTTACCATGATAATGGTGCTAGAATTGTTTTATTTACTTCTCGAAATATGAATTCCTACAATGGAAATATGGGTCTAATCAATAAAAATACTGCGAAAGTGCTGTCAGCGTGGTTAGACAAGTGGAACATTCCGTACGATGAAATTTTATATGGAAAACCGTGGCCAGGACATAAAGGATTCTATGTTGATGATCGGACTGTTCGTCCAGATGAGTTCCTAAATTGTTCAGTTGATGAGTTGAATGAAATTTGCAGTAAATCTAAATGCAAAGATTGAGAGGAAGAAGCTATATGGATATTATAATTACAATGGCTGGCTTGGGGAGTCGTTTTCGGAAAGTGGGATATAATTGCCCCAAATATATGATTGAAGCTAAAGGTAAGACGCTGTTTGATTGGTCAATGGATAGCTTGGTTGACTATAATAAGCATGTTGACAGATACGTGTTTGTTGTCAGAGCAGAAGATCACGCAGAGGAATTTATTAAGAAGCATTGTGCTGCATATGGAATTCATGATGTGAAAATTGTTGAATTGGATCATATGACAGATGGACAGGCAACGACTTGTATGCTGGCAATTCCTTATTGCGACCAGAATTCGTCTATTATGGTATATAATATTGATACTTATGTGGAACCCAATGAAATGAAATATGAGGATATTTCTGGAGATGGGCACATTCCGTGCTTCCATGCGGATGGAGACCATTGGAGTTTTGTGAAACTGAATTCGGAAGGAAAAGCTATAGAAGTACGAGAAAAAGAAACGTATCTCTGATAATTGTACATTGGTGCTTATTATTTCTCATCCGCTAAATTGTATAAGGAACTCTATGAGGAGTATTACGCAGATGAGAGTCGTTTAGAGAAAAATGAGAAGTATATTGCTCCTCTTTACAATTTTATGATTGAAAAGGCATGCCTGTAACAATTAGCATTGTTGATGCAAAGAAGGTTCATGTCTTGGGAACCCCGGAAGAATTGCAAGTTTTTTTACAGGAGAACTAAGATGTTTGAAAAAGTAATGAAAGGAATTCAGCGACGATTAAAGGAAGCTAGAAGAGGATCGCAGCTTATTTGTTCAGATCTTCTTCAAAATTGGCTTGCCGCAGGAGTGGTATGTCCTATTAAACTCAGATCCATTTTGTATCGGCTGGCCGGAAATAAAATTGGAAAAATTGTTATCTTTCTCCAAGAATCTTTCTCGGTCCTGAATCGGGAAAATTGTCCGTTTGGGGGAACATTCATTAATTATAATTGCTGTTTTGATTTAGGAGACGACATTGAAATTGGTGAAAATTGTAATATCGCAATGAATGTTCATTTTATTAATGGAACACATGAAATTGGCGAGGAAAATAGACGTGCAGCTCAAGGGATTACAAAACGTATTGTAGTTGGTGCTGGTTCTTGGATTGGTGCGGATACAATAATAATGCCTGGAGTAACTATTGGAAAGGGTGTAGTTATTGGGACAGGTTCTCTTGTAACAACCGATCTTGAAGACAATGCCATTTATTTTGGAAGACCAGCACGTCTCTATAAAAAGTTATAATATAACAATGAAGAAATGAGGATAGATGGATGCAACACACAGTAGAAACAATTAAAAATAAGTATTTGGGAATGTCCAAACCTGTTAAAGCAGCATTTTGGTTTACCGTGTGTAGCTTCTTACAGCGTGGTATTAGCATGATAGCGACCCCTATATTTACGCGGTTGCTTTCAACAGAAAATTATGGCTTGTATAGTACATATCTTTCGTGGGAAACTGTATTGATGATGCTTGTAACACTTAGTCTATATAAGGCTATGATGAATTTGTATGTCAAATACGAGAATCAAGAGATGGTGTTATCAGCAGTATGTGGATTAGAGTTGGTATTGTCTTTAACATGGCTGGTTATTGAATTAGCTTTAGAAATTTGGCTGCAGAATGGTTGGGATTATCTCCTCAACTTGTCTGCTGCCTTTTGCTAGTTTTATTTTCCAAGCTGTTGTTCAATGCTGGTCATTATATAAAAAGATATATCTATGATTATAAAACTCTCGTGGCTGTTACATTGTTGTCCACAGTTGGATCGACCTTATTTGGAGTTGTTGCAGTAGTTTTTGTCAGTCCTACTGCAGAAGCGAGAGTTCTTTCGAACACGATTGTAATGGCATTGATAGGAATCGCACTGTATTATTCAGTGTTTAAAAAGGAAAGAAATTCTATGATAAAAGAATTTGGTTGTTTTCATTAGGATTTTGTATTCCGCTGATGCCACACTATCTGTCGGAATTCGTTTTACAAAGTTCCGATAAGATTATGATTAACTATTTATGTGGTCCAAGTGATGTGGCTCTATATAGTATTGCGTATTCCGCAGGAAGTTTGATAAACCTTATTACAAATGCCGTTAACTCTACTTTCGCACCATACCAATATCAGAAATTAAAATCTGGTGAATATAAAGTTATGGCCAAGAGAGCGGATCAGGTACTATTTTTTGTTGCTGCAATGCTGGCCGGCATTATGCTTTTTAGTAGAGAGATTGTATTGATATTTGGTGGAATGAAGTATATTGAAAGCGTTGATGTGATTATTCCGATTTGTATCGGTGTTTACTTTAACTATATGTTCCAACTGTTTGCTAGAGTACAGGAATACTATGAAAGAAAATTAACAGTTGTTATTCCGTCAATCCTATGTGCAGTGCTTAATTTGATTTTGAATTATATTTTCATAAAACTATGTGGATATCAAGCAGCAGCCTACACTACTTTCTTTTGCTATGCATTGTTTTGTTTTATTCATTATATGTTCTACAAAAAGGTCTGTACAGAAATTTTGAATGGTACGCAGTTATACGATGTCAAAGGACTTCTTGCAATCTCAGTAGGTGTAATGTTTTCGGGGTTGTTGTTATTACATTCATTAACAGGTTGCTATGGCTAAAGTACACTATTCTGGTCGTGGTCCTTGTTGCACTCATTATTAATAGAAAGCGCGTTTTTAGCGCGTTAAAGTCTGTTCTTGGAAAGTAAGAGGAAGTAAAATGAAAACAGTAATAATGGCCGGATGGCGAGGAACTCGAATATCTTAATTGTCTCCCGAAATTCCGAAATATTATGGTTCTATCGAAGATATTCCTGCTCTAGAGCGAGAAAGCATTTCGTTAAGAGATTCGCGGATGTCATTATGACAGTTCCCCATTAGGAAAGCAAAATTATGAACGATTTAAAGGTGAAGCAATTGGTCAGAAAAACAAATTAAGTGGAGAAAAATAAAATGATATCAGCAAAAGAAGATATGAAAAATGCAATAACACTTGAAGAAAAAGATATGATGGTAATAGTTTAATAGAAGATACTTGATGAGAATTCAGAATTGGTGAATACTATAAAAACGGGGAGGGTATGGAAATTTAGATATTTTAAAACTAGCACTTGCCATCCTTGTAATGTTAAGGCATATAGGTCAAAATTTCTTTTAAAGATAATATGTTTTGGTGTATATATGTAATTAATACGATTAGTACAATTGAGTTACTTCATTTTTTTATAATATCAGGTTTTCTTTTTATATAAAAACCAGTCAATAAGGAAAGGCTCAAAAACAGGTTTTTCGAATCTTAAAACTATACGGATGTTGGACTGTTGTTTATTTACCATTAATTGTTATGAGTATTTGAAACATAGAGTAGATATTTCTTATGCGTTTGTAGAGTTTGCTCAGAGGCGGTTTTTGATGGTACATATTACCATCTTTGGTATTTGCCATCGTTGATTGTTGCT
>VOFH01000386.1_pt1 | contig 16000 bp, 27 predicted proteins | sample 5384091 | NCBI WGS metagenome assembly VOFH01 (sample SAMN12384727, study PRJNA508395) | human gut metagenome | isolation source: healthy gut G | host: Homo sapiens
GTATTATTATGTGTTTTTTAGGAATAGGAACAGGTGTATCTATTCTTATTTCACAATATACCGGGGCCAAGGAATCGGAAAAAGTTGTTTCAGTATGTGGAACTTCAATAACATTTATATATATTATAGGTATTCCGATTGGAATTCTTGGATGGTTTGCAGCACCGTATATTCTGGAATTCATGAAAGTGCCGCAGGATGTGGGGTGCCGCATTAATCTATACAAGGGTTGTATTCTTAGGTACACTTGGTAATCTGGGGTATAATATGAATGCCGGAATTTTAAGAGGACTTGGAGACAGCAAGGCTTCACTATGGTTTCTGGTTGTATCATGTGTTTCTAATATAGTATTTGATTTATTGTTTGTTGCAGGTTTTGGAATGGATGTAGCTGGGGCAGCACTTTCTACAAGTATTGCCATGTTTATTTCATGGATTGTAAGTATTGTTTATATAAGAAAGAAGTTTCCAGAGATACAGTTTACATTTTTGCCGAGAAGATTCTCTGGAACAATGATGAAAGACATTCTGGCTATTGGCTTACCTGTTGGTCTTAACAATTCACTATATTCATTAGGACATGTTGCATTACAGACCTTTAATAACTCACAGGGTGCTATATTTATGGCAGGAGGTGCAGTAGCAGGAAGAATTACAGGATGCTCTAACATAGCAATTACCGGATTATCTTCGGCGGCCACTACATTTTCAGGACAGAATTATGGTGCTAAGAAATACTCAAGAATTAAAGAGGGACACTGGAGGATTCCATTGTGTTCAGGTCTGATTACATTAGGTTTTGGATTGTTTTTTATAATGATACATAAACCTATAATCCGTTTCTTTTTCATCAGATGAAATGGTATTGATGTATGCGAGCAGGCATGTTATTGTCATGCTGCTTTCACAGTGGTTTTTTGCTATTTTTAACTGTATAATATCTATTGTAAACGGAACTGGAAAGGTGCGTTATACTACAATTGTCAACATTCTTATGCTTTGGGCAGTCAGAATTCCAAGTGCCTATATTATTAACAGATACTTTGATGGAACATGGGTAATGTTGTGTTTCCCAATATCTTTCAGCTTTGGAATGTTTGCAATGATAGGTTATTATCTGTTCTCGCCGGCATGGAAGGAAGTTATGAGAATGGCGGAAAATAAACAAAATGAAGGTGAACAGAATCTGGCGTAAGGTTGACGACATCGTAAGAATATGGTAATATAGCACATGTTCGCGGATATGGCGGAATTGGCAGACGCGCTAGATTTAGGTTCTAGTGTCAACAGACGTGCAGGTTCAACTCCTGTTATCCGCATATTTTTTTTTAAGGCTGATGCACTTCTTTGTGCGTCAGCTTTTTTTTGATTTGGAAAATATCAGATTGTGGTGTACAATAAAGAAAAACATGCATTTTAAAAGTTACGGTGGATTCTAAGGGATGTGAAATAAGAGATGTATTGTGTAAAACTGACAATACACACAGAATGTGGAACGCCAATCCCGAAGGATGGAAAAGAGTTGCACCTGTTCTTTTCCCGCTTATTGGCAAATATAAGGATAAGCATCTTGAGGTTACATAACGAGCTTCTTTCTTATTCTTAGTGAATATATACAGAGCAAGCGGGTGCATGTGTGCATTAACAGTGTTTACTGCCTCCTCGACAGAGTGAAAGGCAAGTATAGGCATAAGCGGACCAAAATTTCTTCCTGCATCACAGCATCGTCAAATGTAACATTATCCATTATCGTAGGTTCAATACGCAGAGAATCTGCATTTGATGCACCACCAAGAACGACTTTGCTATTATTGATAAGACCTGATATTCTGTTAAAATGCTTTTCATTAACAATTTTGCCGTAATCATTGTTGTTAAGTGGAGAATCTGTAAACTGGCGCTTTGTTTCGTTGATAAGTTCTTTCACAAGCTGGTCTTTGATACTGTCCTGAACATATATGTAATCAGGCGCAACACATGTCTGCCCACAGTTTAAGAATTTGCCGAATACAATTCTTCTGGCAGCGAGCTTTAAGTCCGCAGATTCTGTTACTATACATGGGCTTTTTCCGCCAAGCTCAAGTGTTACCGGGGTTAAGTATTCAGCGGCTTTGCGCATAACTTCTTTGCCAACAGCCTGGCTTCCTGTAAAGAATATGTAATCAAAATGTTCATTAAGCAGACAGTTATTTTCAGCTCTTCCGCCAGTTACAACAGATACATAAGCAGGGTCAAATACTTCTTTTATTATAAGGCACATAACATCGCTGACATAAGGTGAGTATGCACTTGGTTTAAGAATCGCAGTGTTTCCTGCGGCAATTGCATCAACAAGGGGTTCCATTGTCAGAAGAAATGGATAATTCAAGGACTCATAATAAGGACAACTCCGCGTGGTGACGGCTTCTTAAAGCTTCTGGAATGAAATTGCGCAAGGGGTGTTGGAACATTTTTCTCTGCTGAATTTCCTAATATGTTTTAGCATATAAGATATCTCGCTGAGAGTAAGTCCTGCTTCACACATGTAACTCTCAAACTGGCTTTGCCGAGGTCTTTATAGAGGGCATCATATATTTCATTTTCATGTTTCTTAATTGCTGAATATAGTTTTTTAAGGCATCAATTCTTACATTTACATCAAGTGTTGTACCTGTAAGAAAAGAAATGTCGCTGCGATTGTACAAGTTTATTGATTTGTGTAGCTTCCATATTATACCTCATTTTCATGTGTATTATCTTTCATAAGTTTATAGTAGAACTGTTCGAGTGTCTTAGCGTCCATAAGAACCGGAACAGGGTAGAGAGGATTAGCCTCTTTGTCGGCATACCCTGCAAGCTTAGGAATATCCTTCTCTTTAATCTCAGGAATTGTATCGCCAATGTTAAATCTTGCTTTTCATATCTTTGACTGCCTGTATAAATGCTTTGGCAGCAGTCTTATCTGGCATATCCTTATCTTCGCAACACCGGCGGCAATTGCAAGGTCATGCAGCTTCGTATAGATGGATTCTCCATAGCTTTTCAAGAACCATTGGAAGAATTACGGCATTTGCAAGTCCATGAACATTATATTCGCCACCCTAGAGAATGTGCAACTGCATGGACATATCCTACATATGATTTAGTGAATGCACATCCGGCATAATAAGCAGCTTTAAGCATATTCTTTCTTGCCGTTGTATCAGAACCGTTAGTGTATGCTCTGTCAAGATTGTTAAATATTAACTCAGTAGCCATAAGTGCGTCTTTTCTTGTACCAGGTTGTTGAGTTTCCGATGTAGGCTTCAACGGCATGTGTAAGTGCATCCATTCCGGTAGTTGCGGTAATTGAAGCAGGAAGTGTAAGGGTTACCTTCGGGTCAGGACTGCATATCTTGGAATAAGCGGAAAGTCGTTGATAGCATATTTGTGGCGGGTTGTGGCGTCTACAATTACGGCTGCAAGAGTAGTTTCACTTCCCGTTCCTGCTGTTGTAGGGATTGCAACCAGCAGAGGAAGCTTTGCATGGACCTTAAGGATTCCTCAAGCTTAGACAGATGTGTCTTAGGTCAAGCAATTCTTACACCAACAGCTTTGGCACAGTCTATGCTTGAACCGCCACCAAAGCCGATTATGCAGTCACATTTGTTATCTTTATATATGGCAAGTGCCTCTTCCACGGTATCAGTTGTAGGGTTAGCTACAGTTTTTATCGTAAACATGGTATTCAATGCCGGCATTGTCGAATACATCTGTAAGCATAGAAAGAATGCCAAGCTTTGCAATTCCAGGATCAGTAATAATTATAGGACATGATTTCTTCTTTTGTTAAGTACAGATGGAATGTCAGATAACGCACTTACAATTTTAGGCTTCCTGTATGGAAGAAATGGCAGTGCAATCTTGAATACAGTCTGAAAACTTCTGCAGTATATTTTCTTGAAAATGTTCATTGTACACCTCTTTTGAATTTAAAATATTTTGACTACCAAATTATAATGCGATAGCGAGTTATTTACAAGTAAATATGCATGATTGATTTATATACAAAACTTAATAAATAATTAAAATAAGTTACTGCTTTACAATTTGTGTTATATTTAGTATATTATATTTAATATAAAAATGAAAAAGCAAGTTGTATAATTAAATTAAAACGATTATAATATGATAAAAGAGAGGGTATATATGGATATAGAAAAAATAAGAGAAGCATGTACATTAAGGAAGATAAAGTGGTCAGTATATGTTGCAGCAAGAATGGCTGAGAGGATATTAAGAGGAGTGATGTTATCAATTGTATAATGAATGGGAGATTATTGAACATTATATTAATGATTATCCTTATCCTAGCTGTCTGATATTTGGGTATACATTAAGAAACAGAGTTATACATGTTGTATTAGGTTATGATGGAGAGAATGTGTATATAGTAACAGCATACTACCCTAATACGGATAAGTTTGAAGCAGATTTAAAGACAAGAAAGGAGCAATAGTATGTGTTTTTATTGTAAATGTAAAACAACAAAACCATCGGTTACAACACATGTTGTTACTTTTGATAATTGTGTAATTATAATTAAGAATGTTCCTTGTGAGGAATGTGAGGAATGTGGAGAAAAGTATTTTTCAGATGAAGTCATGTCCCGTTTGGAAAAGATTGTAGAAAAAGGCAGAGAGATTGCCAGTGAGGTATATGTCACTGATTATAATAATAAAGTTGCATAAGGTGCTAAGTTTTATACAAAGCACCTTATGCATAGAAATGGTCAGGAATCTGCAGGCCGGTTCCATCCATATGAAAATTCTCAGTATTAATAAGCTGTGATACAGGCACGATTTCGTAGCCTTGGGACTGCAACCCAGTTATTACAGATTCGAGAGCTTCAGCTGTATATTTAGCACCGTTGTGCATAAAATTATGGAACCGTTCTTAAGAGCTTTATGTGTTGTAACGGTCTTAATTATGTTGTCTGTTCCATAGTCCTTCCAGTCAAGGAATCTACATTCCATTCTATAGGATAGAAGTTACAGCCATAGACTGTATCAATAAGCGTTGAATTATAATCACCGTATGGCGGGCGGAACAGGAAGCTCGTATATCCGGTGATTTCTTTTTATTTTATTGGCAACAGACATGATTTCATCTTTCTGCTCATTTACAGAAAGTTTACTCATTTCTTTATGGTTCTGGCTGTGATTGCCGAGGTCGTGACCGCGGTTATAGATTTCAAGAACCTTATCAGGGTAGCTGTCCACCCAGCCTCCGGTCATGAAAAATGTGGTTTTGATATTATATTTATCAAGAATGTCAAGAATCTTTATAGTATCTTCATCGCCCCATGCGGCATCAAATGATATGGAAACATATTTTTTGGAGGTATCGAGATTAGTCTTTTACTAAAGGTCAACACAGTATATATAGGAAGTTTACGGCTGCCTATGCTGCAATTGCCCATGATTGCACCGCCGCCAATTCCATTTCCTGATTGGATGAGTTGTATGGCGGTAATCTGTCGGTATTGGGAGTGTTGTCAGAAGTATGTTGGGTGTCTGATGATTCCGATGTTTCGTTATTGGTTTTAGTTGTTTTACAATTGAATCTGATGATGTTTTTTATGTCTTGCGGTTATTATGCCACAGATTACTAAAATGATTATAACGCAGTATATGAATATAATGCGCATTTGTTTATTAGAAAAAGAGACATACTGATACCTCGGATAATTCTTAGTATCAATATATCTCTTTACATTTTAAAAAATTACTGCTTTTTTTAGTACTTAGCAGAAGAACTGCTTTCTGTTGCAGATGTATCTTTAACAAGACCATCAGGATGGAGTGGAAACATTTAATTCACTTGTGCTTTCATCGTAATCATCGCCAAGAATCTGCTTAACGAGAGTCTGGCAGTATGAAGGCTGAAATCATAGCAGCCGGAATCGTTGCGGATTGCGTTGCCTGATGCAAGTGATTCTGTGTAATCACTTAATTTATATGTAGTGATTGCTTTCTGACCAAAAAGCTTCTGTGTTATAACAGGTGTAAGATTATAATTCTTAACATAACAGCCTGTTTCATCTTTAACAAGTGTCATCTTGGCCATACCGCCTATCATACGAGGCTTCTGGTCCTGATTAGAAACGAAGTTACCAAGTGAATAGTATACAAGCATTTCATGCCCCTTAGTATCAGATACTACCTCTACAGGCTCAAGGACATGAGGATGTGTACCGATAACAACATCAACACCAAGGCTTAAGAAAAGCTGTGTCCAGTAATTCTGGTTAGAATCTGGTGTGTAGACATATTCAGTACCCCAGTGTGGAAGTACAATAACCATATCAGCAAGCTGTTTAGCCTTAGTTACATCTGCTGTAATCTTATCCTTATCAAGCATGTTTACAATATAAGGCTTGGAATCAGGAATAGGAATTCCATTAGTTCCGTATGTGTAGTTAAGGAATGCTATCTTGAAGCCTTCTTTTTCATAAACATATATATTCTCATAGTCTTCCTCTGTTTCGTTGATACCAAGAACAGTAGTATCAGGATGATAAGTCTTCCAGAATGAAAGGCAGTTCTCAACACCCTTAAGCCCCTTGTCTAATGTGTGGTTGGTAGCATGAAGGATAATATTGAATCCTGCTTTAACTTCTGCATCACCAAGTGCCCATGGTGAGTTAAATGTTGGATATCCTGTGTAAGCAAAATCAGAACCGCCGAGGATTGTTTCCTGATTGACGATTTTTATGTCTGCAGAGCTTATATCCTTAGCTATGTTAGTGTAGAGGTGGTCGAAGTTGTAAGTTCCATCATCCATAAGACCACTTTTTTACAACACCTTCATGCATAAGCATATCACCAATCATCATAAGGTCGACTTCGACAGTCGGAACCTTGGTTGTAGTTTCTTCCTCTGTTGTTGGTTCAGCAGTAGTTTCATTATTCTGGTTATCGGCAACAGAAGGATTATTTTCTTTTTGTGACTGCCAATAACAGCGAATACGATACCTATAGTTACAACAAAGTACAGCAGCAATGATAGCAATGAGTTTTACATTAAGTTCAGAGCGTCTGCGTCTCTTAAGAGGTACATTTGTTTTCTTAGCCATAATTTATCTCCCTTAAAATTATTAATATATGTCTTAAAAGACAAAATATGCATAACTATGGTACATTAAGAAATAAAATTTTTCAAGAAAAATATTAGTATTCTACACAAAGAGATTAAAATGTAGTATATTTATAAAAGTTGGCAATAAGCCACAATAAGAAATATATAATTATAACGGAGGTTTCTTATGAGCAGATACACTAAGGACGATATATTCAGAATGGTTGAAGAAGAGGATGTAGAGTTTATACGTCTTCAGTTTACAGATATTTTGGAACACTTAAGAATATTGCAATTACTTCAAGCCAGCTTGAGAAGGCACTTGATAACAAATGCATGTTTGACGGTTCTTCTGTTGAAGGCTTTGTAAGAATTGAAGAGTCAGATATGTATCTGTATCCTGACTACGATACATTTGAAATATTCCCATGGAGACCACAGCAGGGAAAGGTTGCAAGACTTATCTGTGATGTGCATACACCAGATGGCAAGCCTTTTGAGGGCGACCCAAGATGGATACTTAAGAAAACTATTAAAGAAGCGAATGAAATGGGATACCGCTTTGATGTCGGTCCTGAATGTGAATTTTTCTTATTCCATACAGATGACAACGGACTTCCTACAACTTTAAGCCATGAAAAAGCTGGATATTTTGACCTCGGACCTAATGACTGGGCGAGAATATAAGAAGAGACATGGTTCTTACTCTTGAGGATATGGGATTTGAGATTGAGGCTTCACATCATGAGGTTGCTCCTGCACAGCATGAGATTGATTTTAAATATGATGAGGCTTTAAAGACAGCAGATAATATACAGACATTTAAGATGACAGTTAAGACAATTGCCAAGAGACATGGACTTTATGCAACATTTATGCCAAAGCCAAAGTTTGGTATCAGCGGTTCTGGAATGCATATTAATATGTCACTTGCAACTGAAGAGGGTAAGAATATATTTGCAGATGAGAATGGAAAGATTGGTTTATCAGATGATGCATATCATTTTATTGCTGGTATTATGAAGCACGCAAGAGGTATGTCAGCAATAACTAATCCGCTTGTTAATTCATATAAAAGACTTGTTCGGGATATGAAGCACCTGTATATATAGCATGGTCAGCAAAGAACAGAAGTCCGCTTATAAGAATACCTGCATCAAGAGGAAATGGAACAAGAGTTGAGTTAAGAAATCCGGATCCTACAGCTAATCCATATCTCGTGCTGGCACTCTGCCTTGCAGCAGGACTTGATGGTATTAAGAACAAGATAGAAGTACCTGAGAGTGTTGACTGCAATATATATGAGATGACACTGGCGAGAGAAGGGCAGCAGGAATAGAGAATATGCCGGCAGACCTTAAGGAAGCTGTTGACTGTCTTGTGGCAGATGAGTTTTTATGCAGCGTACTTGGAGAACATATTACAACCAAATATGTTGAAGCTAAGATGAAAGAATGGGAAAACTACACAACAAGAGTCTCACAGTGGGAAATTGATGAATATCTCTACAAGTATTGATTAAACATGGTAAAGCGTATGCTAAGTAGAAAAGGAGTTAATTGATGTCCACATTGATTGTAGCATTTCCTAAGTTAGAGGAGGCTAAAGCAGTAAGGAATCTTTTGATTCACAGAGGCTTCGATGTCGCTGTACCATGTACAAGTGGGGCACAGGCAATCAATCAGGCTGATACTTTGTCTGATGGAATCATAATATGCGGATATAAGCTGTCAGATAATATGGTTTATACTGAATTATATGAATATAAGCCAAAGAGCTTTGAGATGTTGTTAGTTGCGTCCCAGAACAGATGGGAAGATTGTCAGGACAATGGAATTGTATGTGCGGCAATGCCAATAAAGGTTAATGACCTTGTGTCAACTATAGAGATGATGCTTCAGGCACAGATAAGGCGTAGAAAGAAATTGCGGTCACAGCCAAGAAAGAGAAGTCCGGAAGAACAGAAGATAATTGATGATGCAAAGCATCTGCTTATGGAAAGAAATAATATGTCAGAGGAGGCATTCAGATATATCCAGAAATGCAGCATGGACAGTGGCAATACAATGGTAGAGTCAGCAACTATGGTAATGGGAATATATCAGGATGTATGACAAATGTGATATATCACTACATTTATAATATATAGGAAAAGGGAGACGCAGTATGAAGTTTACTAAAATGCATGGAGCAGGCAACGACTACATATACGTAGACTGCACACAGTCGGTAATTGATAATCCGTCACAGGTCGCAATTGATTTAAGTGACAGACATTTTGGAATAGGTTCGGATGGACTTATTCTTATTAAGAAGTCAGATAAAGCTGATTTCTTTATGGAGATGTACAACGCAGATGGTTCGCAGGGACAGATGTGTGGCAATGGAATAAGATGTGTTGGAAAGTTCGTATATGACAACGGACTTACAGATAAAACAACAGTTACTATTGATACACTTGCAGGTGTGAAGATACTTGAGCTTAAAACTGGTGCAGATGGCAAGGTTGAGACAGCAAGAGTTAACATGGGTGCACCAATTCTTGAGGCAGCACAGATTCCTGTTGATACGAAGGAACTTAAAGAATACAAAGGCTGTGAGATAGAGACAATTGCCGGACAGGTTGTTAAGACACCTGTTGTGGATGAGACTATTGTTGTAGAAGGTAAGGAATATAAGGTAACAGCAGTTTCAATGGGTAATCCTCATGCTATTGTTTATCTTGATAAAGATATTGATATTAAGAAATTTGAGATTGAAAAAATCGGACCTTTCTTTGAAAATCACAAAGCATTTCCAGAGAGAATTAATACTGAATTCATTCAGGTTGTAGATAAGAATAATCTTAATATGCGTGTTTGGGAGAGAGGTTCCGGGGAGACACTTGCCTGTGGTACAGGTGCATGTGCGAGCCTTGTTGCAACTGTTCTTAACGGAATGTGCGACACAACAGCAACACTTCATCTTCTTGGTGGTGACTTAAAGATTACATGGGATAAAGATGAGAATACCGTATATCTTGAAGGCCCGGCTAAAACAGTATTTACAGGGGAGGTAGATATTTAATATGATGACAGATATGACAATGGATAATTTTCTTGCGGTTTTATCTTCAAGTGAACCGGTGCCGGGAGGCGGCGGAGCGTGCGGATATGTGGCAGCAGTAGGCATGAGCCTTGGTAATATGGTGCTTGCACTTACTACAGGAAAGAAGAAATATGCAGAGTATCAGGAAGAGATTGAAGAACTTATTGTTAAAGCGACAGACCTTACAAAGAGACTTGCAGAGTGCATGGATAAGGATGCTGAAAGCTTTAAGCCTCTTGCAGCAGCTTATGGTCTTCCTAAGGATACAGAAGAACAGATTAAGGAAAGAGAAGCAATTATGGCAAAGGCACTTGTTACAGCCTCAGAAGCCCCTCTGTCAATGATGGAGCTTATACTTGAAGCCATGAAGCTTATCGACCGTATATCTGTAATTGGAAGCAGAATTGCAATCAGTGATGCGGGTGTCGGCATAACAATGTGTGAGGCTGCAATGAAGGGGCTTCGCTTAATGTATTTATCAATACAAAGCTTATGAAGGACAGAGAACTTGCTGAAGATATGAACTTTAAGGCAGATAAGATGCTTGCTGAAGCAGCACAGATTGAAGAAGAAACATTTGGAAGAGTTATGGATGCTGTAAGACCATAGAACAGGATTGCAAAATAAGGAGGAAAATTCCTCTCCTCGCTGGAGGGGCTCGGATTTTGCTTCGCAAAACAAGGAGGAATAATGGAGACACTTAAGGGATTACCGGTTGCCAATGCTATTAATGAGAAGATTATTGAAGAGATGAAGGACTGGAAGGGCGCAATTCCACATCTTGCAATTGTGCGTGTTGGTGAAAGACCAGATGATATGTCATATGAGCGTGGCGCTACCAAGAAGATGGAAAAAGTAGGATTCAGATGTACTTCATATACATTTCCTGCTGATATTGATAATGATACTTTCCAGAAAGAATTTGACAAGATTAATGAAGATGAGGATATTGACGGAATTCTTCTTTTTAAGACCTTTGCCAAAGCATCTTGATGAGAAGGCAATTGAGAACAGAATTGCCAGTGTGAAGGATCTGGACGGAATATCACCTATGAATCTTGCAAAGGTATATGCAGGGGATCCGACAGGATATGGTCCATGTACAGCAGAAGCTGTAATTGAGATGTTAGATTATGCAGGAGTTGACTTAAAGGGTAAGAGAGCAGTAGTTATCGGAAGAAGTCTTGTTATCGGTAAGCCGGTTGCGATGATGCTTATGAAGAAGAATGCAACAGTAACAGTGTGTCATACTAAGACAGTTGATATGCCGGGAGTATGTAAGGGCGCTGAGGTGCTTGTTGCGGCAGCAGGCGTTGCAAAGATGGTTGACAAATCATTTGTTGCAGATGGTGCAGTTGTAATTGACGTTGGAATAAATGTTGATGAAGACGGCAATCTGTGTGGTGATGTTGATTTTGAAGATGTTGCAGAGAACGCTTCTGTATGTACACCGGTTCCTGGAGGAGTAGGTTCGGTAACAACATCAGTTCTTGCAAAACATCTGCTTAAGGCAGCTAAGGCAAGAAGAGCATAAAAAAGTCCTTGCTTTATTGTACATAAGAATGTATTATAATTTGCGGTATGAATTGGTAGCACCAATTTGCACCGCAAATTTTTATTTATGGAGAAATGTTATGAAATTATTGAGACAGTTTCTTATAATACTGGCTATTTCATTTGTCGGAGAAGCACTTAAATATCTGCTTCCGCTGCCGGTTCCAGCCAGTATATATGGAATGTTGATACTTTTGTTGGACTTCTTACCGGACTTATAAAGCTTAGCTGGGTAAAAGACGCAGGAAAATTTCTTATAGCTGTAATGCCTGTTATGTTCATTCCGGCAGGAGTAGGACTGATGTCTTCATGGGGGGGGTATTAAAACCTATGCTCGTGCCGGTGCTTGTTGTTACGGTTGTTGCTATAATTACGGTTATGGCGGTTACAGGTCAGGCTTCACAGATAATCATACGTGCTGACAGGAAGAGAGAATTACGCAAAGCACAAAGAAATGAGGTTAATACTAATGAATGATTTTTTCAGAGAATCACTTTTTGCCGGAGTCACATTAAGTCTTTTATCATACTTTATTGGTTCTGTGCTTAAGAAAAATTCAAGCTTGAATATTCAATCCACTGCTTATATCAATAATAATAACAATAATAGTACTTGCAGTATCAGATGTTGATTATGATGTATATAATCAGGGTGCCAGGTATCTTAGCTGGTTTCTTACACCGGCAACGGTATGTCTTGCAATTCCGCTGTATGAGCAATGGAGTCTTCTTAAGAAGAATTACAAGGCAGTTGTTGTAGGAATAGCATCAGGTGTGCTTACAAGTTTAACAACGGTACTTGTGTTATCTAAAATTATGAATCTGAGTCATGCAGAATATGTTACTCTTCTTCCGAAGTCAATAACTACTGCTATTGGTATGGGAGTTTCTGAGGAACTTGGAGGTTATGTAACAATCACAGTTGCAGTTATTGTTGTAACGGGAGTTCTTGGAAATATATTTGGTGAGCTTATATGTAAAAATATTCAGAATAAAAGAACCGATTGCCAAAGGACTTGCGTTAGGATCTGCTGCACATGCGATAGGAACAGCCAAGGCTATGGAAATGGGCGAAATTGAAGGTGCAATGAGCAGTCTTTCGATAGCAGTTGCAGGTATACTTACAGTTGCACTTTCATCAGTATTTGCTGGATTTATGTAAAATTAGGAGGCGTTAAACATGATAATCACGATTGCAAGACAATGTGGATGTATGGGTGACCAGATAGGAAAAGCACTGGCAGAGAAATATTTTATACCATTTTATGATAAGGATGCTGTGTGCAGACTTGCGAAAGAAAAAGGTTTGTATGAGAAGTATCCATATTTTTATGGAGAAATGCCTCTTGATATGCTGCTGTATGCTGATACAATGGCAGGTGATGATACAACAGATAATGGAAAAACTCCACGCAAGGCTATGGCTGACATAATCGGTAATGAAAATTGCGTAGTTGTCGGCAGATGCGGAAATAACGCATTCAGACACAGAGAAGATGTTATATCAGTATTTCTCACAGGAAACAAAGAAAAAAGAGCAGAACTTATAGAAAAAGAAGCACAATGTCAGCCCTAAGAAAGCAGCTAAGATAGTTGAAGATACAGACCTTAGAAGACGCTCATATCACAATTATTATACAGGTGAAGAATGGGGAAATGCAGAATATTACGATATATGCATAGATGTTTCAAAGGTTGGGGAAGATGGTGCATTAAGACTTATAGAAGCCTATATTAATGAAACAGGGGTGTTGTAATCTGGAATCAGCTGACATGAATCAGAAAAAAATTTCGCAGGAATACGAAAAGGCAATTCAATACATTTATGAGCTTATGAAAAGCGGAGAGCTTACAATAGGAAGCAGACTGCCTACTGAGCGTGCACTTGCAGAAACTCTTGGGATAGGACGCAATTCAACAAGAGAAGCTTTAAGTATTATGCATGGAATGGGACTTATAGAACGCCGTCAGGGTTCTGGCAATTATATATCAGAAAATGTCGGGCAGTCCATAAAGCAGACAATATTAATGATGATTGCATTAAAAACTGTTACTAAGTGCGAAGTGTGCGAATTCCGCCGCATGATGGAAAAGTCAGTGTGTAATGCAGTAATACATACAGGTCTTACGAAAGAACAACGGGAGCGGTTGGAAAGCATGGTTAATCAGATGAGCATGGTAACAGGTGAAAACCTTGTTGATACTGATAAAGCATTTCACGAGGAACTGATTGCAGATACCGGAAACAACCTGTGGATTACACTGATGGAAGCTGTTGTTGAAGTCTACCGCGAATGGATAGATTATGTCATAAAGCATGCAGATGGAATTAAGAAAAAGAAACTTTTAAAGACACATGAAATGATATATGATAGCCTTATAAAGAAGGATATTGAGACACTTAATGCAGCGATTGATGAGCATTACGATATAATTGAGGAGCTGCTGGGATAAAGAAGCCATAACAAGGAGGATATATGAAATACAAAATCGTTGTATTTGATCTGGACGGAACGATACTTAATACATTGGAAGACCTTGCAGATAGTACTAATTATGCACTTTCAGTATTTGACATGCCTGAGAGGACGATTGAAGAAATCAGACATTTTGTTGGCAATGGGATAAGAAAGCTGATGGAAAGAGCTGTACCACAGGGAACACCAGAAAGCATGATAGTTAAGGTGCATGAAACATTTACAGAGCATTACAAGAAGCACTGTGCCGATAAGACAAGACCCTATGATGGAATAAAAGAACTTATTGAGAATATAAGAAATGCCGGTGTGTACACTGCGGTTGTATTTAACAAGGCTGATTATGGAGTGCAGATTTTATGCAAAGATTATTTTCCGGGACTATTTGATTATGCGGTTGGAGAGAGAAGGCATAAGAAGAAAACCATATCCGGACAGCGTTAATGAAGTATTAAGACAGTTTGATGTTGACAGAACACAGGCTGTATATGTCGGGGATTCAGAAGTAGATGTCCAGACAGCGGCTAATGCAGAAATGGATGTATGTATGGTTGGCTGGGGATTCAGAGATGAAGAGTTCTTAAAGGATAATGGGGCTGAGTTTGTTGTACACAGCCCCGAAGAAGCATGGGAATTCATTAATAAGTAATATACTTATACCACATTATGAAGCAAGGCGGACTGCAATTCACAAAGCTGGGGGTTCTTGGATTTAAGAATCAATTCTACCAGACCTTTTGTGATAAGCATTGCACCGTCCTTGTTAAAATGTGTATTCTCAGAAACAGTATCTGGCTTGGCAAGTTCTTTTAAGAAATCGTCAGGCCATTTTCCTTTATTGATACCTTTCTTGATAGAGGTATATCTATGTATATTATTATGTCCGATTTTTTCAAAAAAGTTCAACTGAATAAGAAAACAGATCAAGTACAGGAGTGCCGGTTTCTTCGCCAATCTGGCGCATAGCTCTTATATAGCTGAAATTATTACCGCCGTGGCAGCCGGGAGCGTCCATGATTGTTCCGTCATCATTAAAAAATGTTCTTGCAGGCGCAGTAACTAATACAGGAGATGCATCATGCTTTCTTGCCATATCAATAAACTGTTTGATGAACCATTTGTAACAGCCCATAGAAGCGTCTTTTGAGTATGGATAGTAAGTGTCATATGGATAAGACTGGTTTATGGCAAGAACACTGTTAAGAACAGCCTGTTTATCAGTTATCGAATCATCGTTATTAAGTGCCTCAATATATTCAGGTGGTATATAATTCTTAGGCATCTTAACTCCTGCTATAACAGGAAATCGACCTGATTCATCTGGTACGCCAAGCGGAGTCTGACGGTTAAACATAGATTTGTAATCCTTTGAATCGTCATCATTATGACAGAACTCTATAAAAGATAGTCTCCGGACTGAATATGTCTGTCAATTTCTTCAAATCTTCCTTCATTAATAAAAAGTCTTGAACTTCTGCCACCCTTGGCATAGTTAAATACATTTACATCAGACTTAAAGAAGCGTGGCAGGAACTGTCCCCAGCCTGCAATAAATTCTTCCTCAGTATAATTCTGTACAATAGAGTCTCCAGCAAGATAAATGTTCATACATACCTCCTTGTTTTGCGAAGCAAAATGCGACTGTCCATGCAGGAGCAGAGATATTGCCTCCTTTGTTTTGCAAAGCAAAATGCTTTCAATAAGTTAATTATAGCCTTAAATGTTTTGACAAACTACATTTGTTTTGTGAATATACTCATTAAAAACAGATATTTAATGTTTCAG
>VOFH01000598.1_pt1 | contig 16000 bp, 21 predicted proteins | sample 5384091 | NCBI WGS metagenome assembly VOFH01 (sample SAMN12384727, study PRJNA508395) | human gut metagenome | isolation source: healthy gut G | host: Homo sapiens
GCATACTGTGGAGCCTGCATTGTAGCTGTGGCATAGTTCATATTACCCTTTCCGCCGCGTCCACCTTTAAGGATAGTTTCTTTCATATTATCGCCTGACATATCAGCAATTACCTTGCCTGATTCGTCATCATATATTACAGTACCTTCAGGAACTTTGATTATAAGGTCTTCGCCGTTCTTTCCAGTACCTCTTTTCTTTCCGCCTTCTTCACCGCTCTGTGCGATATACTTGCTATTATGTCTGAAATCACCAAGTGTATTAAGTCCTTTATCTACCTGAAATATGATGTCACCACCGTGTCCACCATTACCGCCATCTGGTCCACCAGCAGGTACATAAAGCTCACGTCTGAAACTTACGTGTCCGTCCCCCCCCTTACCAGATTTAATAAATATTCTTACTTTATCTGAAAACATATTAATCTCCATTCTAACGCTGCTAAAAAGCCGCTTGTTATATTACATAAATATATAAATAAGCCAATCTGAAATATCATATCTGAAATATCGTATAGCAATATTTGTATTATATATTAAAAAGAAATATTGCCTGTTTATAGGTTAAAACAATAATTAGATATTAATTAGTTAATTAATTATCCCTCTAATTCACAAAAAGCCCCAAATCGAAGATTTGGAGCTTATAAAAAACTAATTAGTTCTCTGAGGCAACAGGATAAACAGAAACCTGCTTCTTATCTCTGCCCTTTCTTTCAAACTTAACAGTTCCATCAACAAGTGCGAATAATGTATCATCGCCACCACGACCAACATTAACACCTGGATGAATCTTTGTTCCACGCTGTCTGTAAAGAATATTACCAGCTAAAACGAACTGTCCATCAGCTCTCTTTGCACCTAATCTCTTAGATTCTGAATCTCTACCATTCTTTGTAGAACCAACACCCTTTTTATGAGCGAAAAACTGAAGGTTCAAATTCAACATAACATTACACCTCCTTGACGGTAATCAATAAGTAATCAGGATTATCAGCAGCCATAGTTCTTAAACCAAGTTCTAAGGCATCTAACAATACCTGTGTTGTATCACTGATATTAGAAGTGACTATGTAATCAATACTAGCCTCCTCATCATCAACCGACATATCATATACGGCATCCGTGAATTGCTCAATCGAATTAATCGTATTGATAGTCAATACAGAAATTGCAGAACAGATAATATCACTACCTTCTTCTGCATAGCCAGCATGTCCTGCTGACTTAAAGCCTACAGTCCTGTTCGTAGCAGACGACTTGTAGATTGTTATATGAGTCATGGATAACACACCTCACATCCGATTAATAATTAAGCATTAATCTTTTCAATCTTAACCTTAGTGAAGAGCTGTCTGTGACCGTTCTTCTTGTGATATCCAGTTTTTCTCTTATACTTATACACGATGACTTTCTTGTCCTTACCTTCTTCAACAACGCTTGCTGTAACTGTTGCTCCTGCTACTGTAGGATCACCAACCTTAGCTTCACCGTTATTAACGAAAAGAACCTGGTCAAATGTAACAGTATCGCCAGCGTTAACACCAAGCTTTTCAACCTTGATTACATCGCCTTCTGAAACTGTGTACTGTTTACCACCTGTTGCAATAATTGCGTACATATGGCACCTCCTAAAATAATTACTCGCCAGTTTTGGAGAGGTAAAATACCTGCTTATGTCCTAACTGAGCGGCACACTAGAATATAATATAGTATCAGTAAACAAATGTCAATAGTCTTAAAAAATAATTCTAAAAAAATTATAAAATCCACAATCCTATAAATCCGCATATAATTCCACATATAATTCCGGCAATAACATCTTTAATAAAATGCACACCCATAACAACTCTTAATACTGCAAGCACAAGTGTCATAACTAAAAGTATAATACCGACAGGCTGGTATATATATAACCAGCACATTGCAATAATAGTGATTGAGAATATATGTCTGCTTGGCATAGACTCTCCCTCTTTATCTTTTTTTACAATAGGTGTTATATTATATTTTGTATATGGTCTTGGTGAATCAAGACATTTTCTTATAAATGATACAAATATAAATGAAGTTAATGGTGCAAGTATAAGTTTAGCTGTAATAAATACATTAGATGTTTCAACATAACCTGTTGCATCTACGCTTAGAGCAATTGCAGGTGTTGCGATTGTTGATTTGGATCTGGCACATAATACAATAAGAACCATATACGATAGTGCAGCAACATACGGAAGCACTTTATATAATAAGAGCAGAATGTTCTTTAGTGCCTTATGCGTATCAAGGTAATTGTATACAGCATTATATCTTTTTCATAGCCCGTTAAATTATTCTCTGACATAAACTCACTCTCCGGTTTTGATTAATTCTTTTAATGTCTTGCCATTATTCTTTCGTGTCATTTCAACAAGTCCAAGAGGTGTAATATCAACCACATTAGTCTGGATACTTTCTAATCGGGCGTATTCTTAAGAACTGATAATAATTTATCCCTGCTTTCCTGCTGTGCCATATTAATAAAATCAATAATAATAATTCCAGAAATATTTCTTAAGCGGAGCTGTCTTATAATTTCAATTCCAGCTTCAATATTAGTCTTTAAAATGTTGTTCTCTTTATCAGCTTCTTTTTTTGCTTTTGTAACATTTTTGCCTGAATTGACATCGACAACACTCATAGCCTCTGTCTGTTCGATTATAATGTAGCCTCCGCATTTAAGCCATACTTTTCTGGATAATGCTTCTGATAATGTCTTTTCGACAGAATAAAGCTTATATAGAGGTAGTAATTTATCCTCATATAATCGTAAACTCATATTGCTGTTATCTTTAAAATGTGTATTAAGCAAATCATAATAATATGGAATATCTGTGATGACTTCGATTGTATTATCAGCACTAAGATGCCTGAGTTCGCTTACCATAGGCGGCTCTTTTTCATAAAGCTTAGTGTAAAATGTTCCAAATACAGCATTCTGTATTATATGTTCGTACTGGTCTATAAGAGAGTAAGCCTCATTAAGTACTGTATTAATATCTGCATTAGCGGCACTGCTTCTTATAATTATTCCATAAGAAAATGTACCTGAAGCCTGAAGTTTATCATTAAAAGCTGTAATATGTTCTTTAATATAGTCCTTTAGAACAGAAGAAGCTTCTATACATACAGAAGCTTTCTTGCATTTGTTAGATATTGATACGCCTTTGACATCACTTGACACTACAATATACTGCCCCGATATATCTATCTTGGAAGTTGCAGTAGGCGGCTTTGTCTTATGGGCATCATTGCTTACCTGTACTAAAAGCTTATCACCGATGTTGACAGCTTTATTATTCTTTGTATTAAGAAATATATTATTCTTATTATTTTCAAGCTGGTAATAGCATTTAATTTTATTTTCAATTTCAACAAAAGCAGAGCTGATGTTTTTAACAACATTTTCAACTCTGCCAATGTATATATTACCAACCAGACTGCTTTTGTCTACTATATTAAGACTAAGACAACCGTTGTTGTTATACTTTGAATATATTATATTATCGTTAATCTGTGTAATGATATATTTAATAGTCATATCCTGCTCTCATCTATGAATTATAAATCTCTAAGGTACAGATTACGATAGAAACAGCTTCTGTTGCCAGTGTGGCAGGCTGCACCTATCTGACGTACCTTTGCAAGTATTGTATCATTATCACAGTCAATGTCAAGTGAACTTACATACTGGTAATGACCAGAAGTTTCTGCCCTTAATCCATAATTCCTGACGGCTTCTGCTGTAATAAGTCATAACCCCTGTATTAACAGTATGGTTATAGGCTTCTTCGTTCATATATGCAACCATAAGCACTTCATTATTGACATAGTCCTGTACAACTACTGGAATTAAACCATCTGAGTCAAGCTTGAAATCAGAAAATGAAAGGCTTGTATTAAGCTTTTTAGAAGCTTCAATTACAGAACTTCCAGATTCAAACATATCAACAGCGTCTTTAAGGTTAATTCTGTTCTCATATAAGGCTTTTCCAATTATTGCTCCGTGGATACCTGCATCATTAATATTCTTTAAATCCTGCACACAGGACATTCCGCCAGAAGCGATTATATTAATTCCTGTCTTATCAGATAAAAGCTTAGTCTGTTCAATATTAGGACCCTGAAGCATACCATCTTTAGATATATCAGTATAGACAATTGTCTGGACACCCATATCTTTCATAGCCAAAGCTAAAGAAAGAGCAGTCTTGTCACTTACCTTTTCCCAGCCTTCAACGGCTACAAGCCCGTCCTTGGCATCAACACCAACAACAATATGTTCAGGTCCGAATTTATCAATTGCCTGCTTTATGAAATCAGGATTTTCAACTGCCTTAGTACCAATAATTACACGGTATACACCAAGGTCGAGAACTTCTTTAATATTCTCAAGTGTTCTTACTCCACCGCCCATCTGGACAGGTATATTGACACTTGATACTATCTTTCTGATTGTGTCAGCATTTACGCCACGCCCCTTTAATGCACCATCCAAGTCAACAGTATGTATGAATTTAGCGCCGTCCTGTTCAAAGCCCCTGGCTATTTCATAAGGCTTATCTGAATATACTGTTACATCATTAAAAAGACCTTTTTTTAATCTTACACACTGTCCGTCTTTAATATCAATAGCTGGGTATAATCTCATTGTATGCTCCAATCTTTACTTAATATTTATATTTACAGGCTTCCCTTTGTAGATAATACTGATTTAATTCTTGCATCTTTCATACAAGCTTCATCTAAAGCCTTGGCAAATGCCTTGAACATTCCCTCAATAATGTGGTGGTCATTCTCACCGGTTATCTTTCTTATATGAAGGTTCATTCCTGCACTGTATGATATGGCATAGAAGAATTCTTTAACCATCTGTGTATCAAAATATCCAACCATATCGGAAGTGAATTGTGACTCAAATACAAGATATGGTCTTCCTGATAAATCAATCGCACATAATATAAGTGCTTCATCCATAGGAAGTATAATATCACCGTATCTTCTTATGGACTTCTTATCACCAAGAGCTTTTTTAACAGCTTCTCCAAGCACGATACCAACATCTTCAATAGTATGGTGGCAGTCAACGATTAAGTCGCCTGTAACTTTTAAGTTAAGGTCGAACATACCATGCTTTGCGAAGCTTTTTTAGCATATGGTCAAAAAAGCCTATTCCTGTATCTACCTGTGCATTGCCCTCTCCGTCTAGGCACAGAAAAAGCTCTATATCTGTCTCACTTGTCTTTATATGAATTGTTGCCTGTCTTGCCTGCATATTTGACATATATACGTCCTCGATTCTGATATAATTATATATTAAAGATGTCAGGGCAAAAAAGATATCCTACCCATAACATCACATATAATGTCCGATTTATTCAAAACGAACTTTTATTGAATTAGCGTGTGCAGTAAGATGTTCTGCTGACGCAAAGTTCTCAATATCATTATGTATAGCTTCAAGAGCTTCCCTTGAATAAGATATTATGCTTGATTTCTTAATAAAGTCATCAACACTTAATGCTGAGAAGAATTTAGCTGTACCATTAGTAGGAAGTACATGGTTAGGACCAGCAAAGTAATCTCCAAGAGGCTCTGAGCTGTATTCTCCAAGGAATATTGCACCTGCATTCTTAATCTTAGTCATTACATTAAATGGATCTTTAGTTACAATCTCAAGATGTTCTGATGCTATATCGTTGGCAACTGAAACAGCTTCATTGATATCGTCTACAAGAAGAATATAACCATAGTTATCAAGTGATTTAGATATAATCTCACTTCTTGATAGTTCCTTTAAGAAGCCGTCAATCTCAGCAGATACTTTATTGGCAAGCTCACTGCTTGTTGTAATAAGGATTGCTGATGCCATCTCATCGTGTTCAGCCTGAGATAAAAGATCTGCGGCTACATATCTTGGGTTAGCTGTCTCATCAGCAATTACAAGAATTTCACTAGGACCTGCAACAGAGTCTATACTTACATAACCAAACACAGCTTTTTAGCAAGGGCAACATAGATATTACCCGGACCGCATATTTTATCAACTTTTGAATAGACTCTGTACCATAAGCCATAGCTGCAATTGCCTGAGCACCGCCTGCCTTGTATACAACATCAACGCCAGCCTCATTAGCTGCTACAAGTGTTGTAGGATATACCTTTCCTTCGTGGTCTGGAGGTGTACACATAATAATCTGTTCAACACCTGCAACTTTAGCAGGTACTACATTCATAAGAACTGATGATGGATAAGCAGCTTTTCCGCCAGGTACATATACACCAGCTCTTGCTAATGGAGTTACTTTCTGTCCAAGAATAGTTCCGTCCGGCTTAGAGTCAAACCAGCTGTACTGCTTCTGCTTTTCGTGGTATTCCTTAATATTCCTAAGAGATTTTCTTATTACATCAACTAAAGCTGGGTCAACCTTTGTGTAAGCTTCCTCAATCTCCTCTTTAGTTACAACGATATTAGAAGCATTAATGTCAGCCTTATCAAAGTCTTTAGTATACTTAAAAAGAGCCTCGTCTTTGTTAGTTCTTACATTTAAAAGAATATCATTAACTGCTGCTTCAAACTTTCCGTAGCTGTTAGGACTTCTTTTTAATAAATCCTCAAGGATATTATTCTTAGTTTCATCTGTTAATTTAACTATTCTCATATAGTCCTCCATCCCATTCGTTGAATGTATATTTTATTATTTAATATAAACAATTATTAGTGATTATTTATTCTCAAGGTAATTCTTTATATCATTAATAAGCTTTGTAATTCTTTCGTTCTCCATTTTCATACTTACCTGGTTAACAACAATACGTGCTGATATTGGGCATACTTCTTCAAGAACTTCAAGACCATTTTCCTAAGTGTTGCACCAGTCTCTACAATATCAACAATAACTTCTGAAAGCCCTACAATAGGTGCCAGCTCAACTGAACCGTTAAGCTTTATGATTTCTACTGTCTGGTGCTTCTTGTTATAGAAATAGTCTTTGGCAATATTAGGATACTTGGAAGCAACTCTTATAAGTTCGTGGTGCTGTAATTTCTCCCTGGCTGAGGCTGGACCACATACACACATTTTACATTGCCCGATTTTAAGGTCATATACTTCATATAATGAACGTCCCTCCTCAAGCAGTGTATCCTTGCCTACAATACCAATATCAGCCGAACCATATTCTACATATGTTGGAACATCTGAAGGCTTTGCAAGGAAAAAATCTTATACCTAACTCTTCATTAGTGAATATTAACTTTCTTGTGTTCTCGTCTTTCATCTCATCACAAGTTACACCGATATGTTCAAATATCTCAAGTGCTTTTTTAGCTAAACGGTCCTTTAGCCAGTGCAATAGTTATGTATCTCATACTAATCTCCATTCTTGTTCTTTATAGAGCAGATTAAATCTGTGCATGTTAAATATAAACAACATCTGAAAGCTGTGAAGCCTTTGCATATTCAATATACTGGCTTTCAGACTTATTATTATTCTTTCTTATCATACATACATTAATGCCGTCTTTTCTTAATTCATTAGCACGTTTGACAGCATCCTGAAGCTTATCCTCACTGTATACAAGAAGCACACCGCTGTATTCAACTTCAATCTCTATATTCTGTCTGTTAATTGCAGCCATAAGTCTGTCAATTATAAGAGAGAAACCAATAGAAGCCTTGTCACAGCCGAACTGTCCAAGAAGCTTGTCATATCGTCCACCACTTGCAATTGGTTCGCCCGTTCCAAATGTAAATGCGTGAAATATAATTCCTGTGTAATATGTATGGTTACTTAATTCACCAAGGTCAAAGGATACATACTTATCGTAGCCATTAATCTTAAGAAGCTCATAAAGATTGGTAAGTCTGTCAACAGCCTCTATGCATTCTGGAATATTAGTAAGGCTTCTGGCTTTATCAAGCACCTCTGCCTGTCCAAAAAGCTGTGGAAGCTCTAATAATACCTTAGCTGTATTCTTATCAATATTAAGATTAGTAAGGATTTCTTCTACACCGATATAATTCTTCTCATTAATAAGATTAAGAAGTTCTTCGTATGTATCTCCTTTAATTCCTGCATCTTTTAATAATCCGTTAAAGAAAGCTACATTGCCGAGCTCTACCTGAAACTCAGTAAGCCCAGCATTCTTCATACAGTCAATTACCATACAGATTATTTCGTAATCCGCATCAATTGAAGCATCATCTATTAATTCAGCACCGATAACTGTATTCTCTTTTAATCTGCCCTGATAATACTTGCTGACATTAATAAATGTATTGCTGACATAGCAGAGTTTAATAGGAAGAATATGATCCTCAAAGTATTTAGCTGCTGCTCTTGCTATAGAAGGTGTCATATCAGGCTCTTAACACAAGAGTATTGCCATATCTGTCGAATAACTTGAACATTTCATTAGAAGGCACACTGCCTCGTTCCTTGCTAAATACATCAAAATATTCAATAGATGGTGTCTGGATGTCGTTATATCCGTAAAGACGGCATACATCGTGGAGCTTGTTTTCTATTATTTTCTTCTCAACACATTCAGTGCTGTATATATCGCGTACACCTTCAGGTGTATGAAGCAGATCTTTTTCATAATCATCCTCGATTCGTGTAAAATTTATACCAGTGTCACTTTACTAAAGTAACGTGATAATATGTTAAAGAGATTATACATAATGACTTTTAGGCTGTCAAGCCTGATTGTATACAATATTATAGTTCTCCATGAATGTCTTCCTTGTAGATTATATATCTGTTACCGCCCTTTGATATAGCAATATCTGTGGCTTTTATCAGTTTATCAGTTATAACCTTAAAATCTGTTCCGTTATCAGGATATCGTCCAATTCCTATAGAGAATAACGGCATAAATGAGACATCAAATGCTTTACATTCCCATATAATACGCGACCTCATATATTCGATAAATGCTCTTAACTCTGATTCATTATAAAGATTTTTAACTATAACAACGTATTCTGTTTCATTATCAGGATTACCTGCCACACCCCGGTATTCTACAACCTTTAATAATGTTTCTTTGATTATGTCAAGAATTGTATTATAAGCCTTTTCGCCATGGGTATCCTTGAATTCAGTAATATTATCAATATGAACCTTGATAAATGCAAATCTATAATTTTATTATAAGAAATATTGTTAAGCGTATATTTCTCAAGTCCCTCACGTCCAAGCATTTTATTACAGTCTTCATAATCATATGTAGTCTTTGAAAATACATTATTGGCATCTGGAAGCTTAAGTGTTCCAACTGAACGTATTGGCTTTCTTTGTGCGTATATTGTTGAGCCATTTATATATGAGCCAGTAGGCTTTAATCCGTCACCATAATTAACATTTATACTAAAATGGTGATCGTACACACTCTTAGCATTTTTATATTATTAAAATATGCAGTATATTCTTTTATTGACTCATTTGGTATAAGTCCTTTTTTTAGAATTCTTTCATATACATCATCAATAGTTGAAGATATTACAGCTATGGCATCGTCATTAACATAATTATATATGGTAAATAAATCTTTATCATATTCATAGGTGTAGACTAATTTATCATTTATTGATAGCACTCTCCTATATATTCCTATATCTTCATTAAGATGATTAGTATGATTTTTAAGACCAATGACATCAGATATATTAAGTTCAAGGTATTCTTTCTTGTGGTTATTGGACATATAAAGTCTTTTTATATCCATAAGAACCCATCTGTATGAGTTATCAACTCTTTTCATACGCAGAACCATACTTTTACTATGCCCAATACGCAGGTTATTAGACACATTAATAAAATCATCAATATCTACCTGATGAATTGCATCAGAGATTGCTGCCTTTCGCACAGCACCAAGAAATTTGTACATTTTCTCGTTAGCTGTGATAATCGAAAAATCCGTGTCAATAAGTGCATATCCATTGACTAATTCATAATTGTCAAGATAATTATGTTTCATAATTACTGCTCCCGTCTGTCTAAGTCTTTTTGAATCGTTTCCAGATAGTGAATCATAATGCCTTTGCCAGAATTGATTCTAAAGCTTTTATCAATCTCATCATAAGTAAAACTTTTTCTTTCACCAGCTTTAGCTCTTTCCCAAAATTTTATTATATCAGAAAATGGCAAATAATAGAACTCATCTCTTGCTGAAAAAAATAATATTATAAAAGCAATTCCGTCCTGCCTTTCAAATTCTTTCATAAATTCAACCTGATGTTCGTGTATATTATGTATTGGAAATGTATCTGCAGCACATTCCTTAGCATCAAAACATACAGGTATTCCCTGTATAACACCTATATAATCAACAGTACTCTTCTGTTCAAAGTACGCAAGTGTAATCTGTCTTGTCTCCTGATTAATCTTAATAGGCGTTATAGGTGTTGGTATCTTCTGTATAAGTCCTAAATGGTTCAGAAGATATTTCTCATTGGTCATATTAATATATTCTTCTAATGAAGAGCCTCTAAGACCTCTTGAATTCCAGGCTGCCATATATTTTCTCCTTTTAATACATTTAAAAATATATCTGGAATATCCGTATGTATATGGATATCCATATCAGGTATATTAAGCTCATAAGAATGTAATAACTGGCTTTTACAATTGTATTTGTCAGTGAACCTTCTGTTAAAAGAAGCTTTTCCGTACTTATAATCACCTGCCAGCGGATGATTGATACTTGCAAGGTGGGCACGTATCTGGTGGCTTCGTCCGGTTATAAGATGAACCTTTAGAAGCGTGGCATTATCAGAATATGCAACAGGGATATATTCCGTTTCGATTGGAAGATATTCACTTGTATCCCTGCCCTTTGGCAGCGTCTGGCATATTGTAACTTTGTTAAGCTTTTTATCCTTGTAAAGATAGCCTTTAATCAGTTGTCTTTTATCAATCTTTCCAGCCACGATACATATATAATATTTGGTAAGTGTTCTTTCCTTAAAATGTGATGAAAGCTCCTGCAAGCCTTTCATCGTCTTACCTGCCGCAATTATGCCGCTTGTATTTCTGTCAAGGCGGTTGCATATTGACGGCGTGAACATAGCAAGGTCTTCATATGTAAGAGAATTATTATGAAGCAGGTATGCTGTTATATATTCTACTAAAGAGCAGTCATTTTTATCAGCCTTTTGTGACAGCATACCGACAGGCTTATTAATAAACAGGACATTCTCATCTTCATACACAATATCAAGCGGTCTGTATATTTTTTCATAATCAACAGAAAGACCTTTTTTAGAAGCTGTGTAGGAATATTTATCAGCCGTGCTGTCTGTATATTTGCCATCTGTTTTTACAGCAGGTTCATTAGCAGTGTTATCAGCAGCTTTGTCTGTCATATTATTGGTCTGTCTGCTGCCAGCATTAGATATGCAGCTTTTGCCCTCACTGAACTTATCAAGTGTTTCATCAGAAAAAATATTTTGACAGAGTCGCCTGATTGTAATTTCTCGCTTCCATCAGCCTTCTTGTCATTAAGTGTAATATTCTTTTTTCTAAGCATTTTATATATAAAGCTTTTGCTTGCGGCAGACAGATACTTTGAAAGATACTTATCAAGCCTCTGATTGTCGCCTAATTTATCTATTATTAATTCTTTTCATTCAACGCTCCACTATTATAAGCACATATTAAGGCAGCTTTCAGTTACATACTTCATACGGTTGTTCTTAGTTGTATCACTGTTGTCATAGTTAGCCGCCATATTAGCTGCTCTTTTTAATAAATGTATCCTTTTCTGTATAAAGAGTGACAGTCACATTTAACTTATCATTCTTTAAGAATTCTTTAAGGCTTGTCTCAAATAATGCCTTATCCGGAGCTTTATCATGGCTTAATGCAATTATTGTGTTGTCAGATATGACCATAGCACATACGCCAATGGGCTTTTTGTTATTGCTGACAATTACATCATATAAAGCTGATAACTCTCCCTTTGCAGCTTCAACGCTTGTATATAGTTCCTTATCACATACCTTATGTGGCAGTAATATAAAATAAGAAACTGCTATTTTAGCACCGGGAAGAACAAGAACAGTTGCCACAAGTGTCATATAATTATTTCTTGATTTAAAGATTATTAAACCTGTCACAAATACTGCGGCAATTATTAAAAATGCAATAATAGTAAGAAGCAGGTTAAAGCTTCTTTTGTATTTAAGATAACCGAACTCGCCTTTCTTTTTTACTCATAACTTATGTCCTTTTTAGTAGATTTTGATTTATTATTGGAACTTCTTTTTACCCGCACCAGCACTATTATGTTTTCCCTTATTGTTATAAGCTGTGGTATTTTTAACAGTCTTATGTTTGCCTGATGAAAAGTTCTTTCCTCCTGTGTTATGGGATATTTTTCTTGGTGGAATAAGGCATTTTGGTCCAAATCCTATAAGGTCTGTACGTCCATTTTTAATAAGGGCTTCCTTAACAAGATCGTAATTATCTGGATTACGGTATTGTATAAGGGCTCTCTGCATTTCCTTTTTCGTGGTGGCTTACAGGAGTATATACTTTCTCCATAGTAGCAGGATCTAAGCCTGTATAATACATACAGGTAGACAGCGTTGATGGTGTTGGATAGAAATCCTGCACCTGTTCAGGCATATAGCCAAGATCCCTTATATATTCTGCAAGTTCAATCGCTTCTTTCATAGTCGAACCTGGGTGGCTTGACATAAGATATGGAACAACGAACTGCTGTTTACCAGTCTTGTTATTAATCCGCTTGTAACGTTGTAAGAACTTTTCATATACATCATTGGAAGGCTTGCCCATTTTCGTAAGGACATTATCTGATATATGCTCAGGTGCAACCCTTAACTGTCCGCTTATATGATGTTCGCATAACTCTCTAATAAATGTATCATCAGCATCACACATACAGTAGTCAAAACGTATTCCCGAACGGATAAACACCTTCTTAACGCCAGGCACTTTACGAAGCTTTCTTAAAAGCTTAATATAATCAGAATGGTCAACTGTAAGATTCTTGCATGGAGCCGGAAAAAGGCACTGTCTGTTCATACATACGCCCTTAGTAAGCTGCTTTTCGCAGGAAGTATGCCTGAAATTAGCTGTAGGTCCTCCGACATCGTGTATATACCCCTTGAAATCTCTATCTTTAGTCATAGTAACAGCTTCATCAACAATGGATTCGTGGCTTCTTACCTGAATTATTCTTCCCTGATGAAATGTTAAGGCACAGAATGAACAGCCTCCAAAACACCCTCTGTTGCTTGTTATTGAGAATTTAATCTCTGATAAAGCCGGTATTCCGCCATCTGCTTTATACATTGGGTGATAATCTCTCATATACGGAAGTGCATATACATCGTCCATCTCCATAGTAGTAAGCGGTTTTGCTGGTGGATTCTGTACAACATATAGTTTTTCTTTGGCTTTTCTACAAGTATCTTTGCAGTAATGGATCAGTATTTTTATACTGTGTATAAAAACTTTCAGCATATATTCTTTTTATCTTTTACAATCTCATCATAGGATGGAAGATTTATATAGTCAGATAAATTATCCAATGTCTTAGTCTTGTATACAGTTCCATTGATATAAGTTATATCTTTTTACATCAATTCCTGCATTAAGTGCATCAGCTATCTCAACAATAGAATGTTCGCCCATTCCGTAAGAGATTATATCTGCACCCGAATCTATAAGAACGGAATGTTTTACTTTGTCAGACCAGTAATCATAGTGCGACATTCTTCTTAATGAAGCTTCAATTCCACCTAATATAATAGGAGTTGATTTGTATACCTGCTTAATTAAGTTACAGTATACAATTGTCGCATAATCAGGTCTTAATCCCATAACTCCGCCAGGTGAAAAGGCATCTGAATGACGTCTTTTCTTATTGACGGTATAATGGTTTACCATAGAGTCCATATTACCCGCAGACACTAAAAATCCAAGACGTGGTTCACCAAGTATTGTTATGGAGTCTTTATTCTTCCAGTCTGGCTGCGCTATTATTCCAACTTTATATCCAAAGGATTCCAATACCCTTGATATGATAGCAGGTCCAAACGATGGGTGGTCTACATAAGCATCACCTGAAACATAGACAAAATCACATTGCTCCCACCCTCTTTTTTTTCCATATCTTCCCTGCAAACGGGGAGAAAATCGTGTATCATATATATCCTCATTTCTGTGCACACTTTAATGCAGTATAACTGCAATGTATCTAACAGATATCTGGTTAATTTGTGTCAAGTGCACACAGACACAAATGTTAATTCCAGCTTTTAATAAATTAATTTCACTACCGGTTAATGCCTGAACATTCCAGGTTCAAGTGTTTCATCAAGCTGTAACTGTCCCATTGATAATCTTTTTAAGATAAAGCACCTCTGAACCGGCTGCCTTAAACATTCTTTTTTTATCTGATGAAACTTTCCCTCTTGAATTGTTATGTTTAAAAAATGTTGTATCATCCTGATTGTTATATTTAAGTATCTCAAGCTTTGCTGGCATTGCGGTAAAATCTTTATCAACAACAAGCCCATTTTTAAACTCATCAATATATTTATTGTCTATACTGCCTTTTGCTACAACATAATAAGTCTTATCAATATGGTGTTTTGGTGATAACAGCCTGTGTGCCATATCACCATCATTAGCTATGATAAGAAGTCCTTCTGTATCCTTATCCAGTCTTCCAACCGGAAATAAATCCTTACGTTTGTTATCAGTTATAAGTTCAACGACAGTCTTAAAATCCTTATCAGATACAGCAGACACAACGCCTGCTGGCTTATTAAGCATATAATATTCGTATTCTGAATAGCCTAACACGTTATTATCAACAGCTACAACATCCTTGTCTATATCGACTTTAATCTCTGGACGAGTGATAACTTCGCCATTGATTGTAACCCTTTTCTTTCTGATTATGTCTTTACGGCACTTCTTGTTCCAGCCTGCATATCACAAAGATATTTGTCTAATCTAATAACCATTAAAGTCCTTTCCTTCTACATCCATCTCCAGCCGGCAAGATATTTATTCTTGCTGCGAGCCATTAGATTTACCCCAGCCTAAAGGATATCCGTCAACGCAAAGCAATGCCCAGCCCTTGCTGTCAGCAAAATCATCAACGTCAATTGTCTCGCCCTTTAAATATCTTACAACACGTTCATCGTCTACGCTAAGGTTAATGCAGTTATTATACTGTCTCATTGTAAGTGCCATAGCAAGTGCCTGACTTGGCTCAAAGCGGTTCTTTTTAAGTTCACCAAGCAAAAGACCATTTCTTATTATTCTAAGACCCTTTTCATCAGCCATATACCTGGAAATATAGTACACGCGGTTATCTCTTATATTAATATATTTAGTGTCGATATCCATTGATACATTTGCAAGGAAATCCTTTAACTCATCTGGAATTTTAGTATTAAATGATCCTCTTGTATAATGTGCATTATTAATGTCATCTGGATTATCCTTTTTAAGAAGTGCAACAAAATGTCCTTCGCCATGCATTTTATGTGGGAATATTCTCACACATTTGTCAAGATTATACTTATTATCATTATCAATATCAGTAAAGCCCTTAGTAAATCCTTCGTATGGTTTAATATCAACAAGTTTCATATCTGGACAGTTATCAAGAAGATATTTAATGCTCTCTTCATCTTCCAGAGAAGAAAATGTACAGGTTGAATAAAGCATCATTCCACCTGGGCGGAGCATTTTCGCACCATGTATTATAATGCTTTTCTGTATTGCAGAATATACTTCTGGTCCGCTCTGTTCCCACGCCTTGATAAGTTTATTATCTTTTCTGAACATACCCCTCACCAGAACAAGGTGCATCTATAAGAACCTTATCAAAGAATTCTGTGAATCTTCCTGATATCTTAGCTGGGTCTTCATTAAGCACACAAAGGTTATAAATACCAGATACTTCAACAT
>VOFH01000656.1_pt1 | contig 16000 bp, 21 predicted proteins | sample 5384091 | NCBI WGS metagenome assembly VOFH01 (sample SAMN12384727, study PRJNA508395) | human gut metagenome | isolation source: healthy gut G | host: Homo sapiens
ATAGCAGATTTCTACTATAGCCTGGATGGTAAGAAGTGGACAAAAATAGGAAGCCAGCTCAAGATGATAAACATGCTCTCCACATTTTATGGGATACCGTTTCGGACTATTCAATTATGCTACCAAGACTCCCGGAGGGTATGTGGACTTTGATTATTTCCGTATAAGTGACAGTAATGAGATAACGAGTAATTATAAATCATAATTGATATTAGACAGAAAAGCAGTGAAATCGACGCTTTCCGTGGGTAAAGCGCATCGTTTTTATTTGTCACTTTGTATGACAATGTTTTCAGTGGCAGGTTTTAGCCAAGGGGCTAAAGGTAAAAAAGGTGAAGGGTGCTCGGTATTCTTGCAGGCGGTTTATCAGGGGAATGATCAGGTGTACAACGAGAAATCAGGTCGGGTGAGTTTTTTATAATCCCATTTTGCAAGGTTGTTACCCCCGATCCGTTTTTAACCCGCAAAGGGGATGACTACTTCTAATTTTGGTGTGTTCATCGTTCGCCATGTTTCGGTGTGCCTATCTTCCATTCCAAAGGATTTAGTGAATTGGACGCAGATAGGCCATGTACTGGACCGTGCCTCACAGCTGAAAGTACATGATACGGGTATCAGTGCCGGCGTGTATGCTCGGCCATCAAACCGGCGTATAACCCCAATAATGATACTTTCTATATGATCACCACCCAGTTTGCGGGGGGATTCGGGAATATCATTGTAAGTCGAAAGATCCTTTCAAAGGATGGAGTGATCCTATCAAGTTGAATTTTGACGGTATCGACCCCTCTATCTTCTTTGATGATAACGGCAAGGCGTATGTGGTTCATAATGACGGACCGAAGCGTGGTGAAGAACTCTATAACGGACACCGTGTGATTAAAATCTGGGGAGTATGATGTGGAAAACGATCAGGTGATTCCCGGTTCGGATCAGGTTATTTGAATGGTGGTGTGGATTTGTCAAGAAACCTATCTGGTTGAAGCTCCGCATATCTATAAGAAGAATGGACGCTACTATCTGATGTAGTGCCGAAGGCGGTACCGGAGATTGGCATAGTGAAGTAATCTTTGTGAGTGGCAGCCCGAAAGGTCCCTTTTATTCCGGCTCCCAATAATCCTATCCTGAGCCAGAGATACCTGAATCAGAACCGGAAGAATATGGTGGATTGGGCCGGACATGCCGATTTAAGTGGAAGGTCCTGACCTTAAATATTACGGTGTGTTCCTGGCTATCCGTCGAATGAGAAGGGCAGAGTGAACATTGGCCGTGAAACGTTTATCCTGCCGGTTGACTGGTCGGGAGAATTCCCTGTCTTTGAAAACGGATTGATTCCGATGGAGCCGAAGTTGAAAACACCTAAAGTGGAGAATAAAGCCGGAAAAGACGGTTACTTCCCCAATGGCAATTTTACGTTCACTGAAAACTTCACATCTCACGCAATTGGATTACCGCTGGATTGGTTTGAGAGGCCCTCGTGAAAGTTCATCTCAGTACTGAAAGACGGAGGATTGCAGATTACTCACTTTCCCGGTGAACATAAAAGAAGGTGAAGCCCTACTTCAACCCTCTTCTACAGACAGCAACATAATAACTTCTCGTTTACTACCACATTGCAGTATGTTCCGAAGACAGAGAAAGATCTGGCAGGCATCACTTGCGTACAGAGTGAAAAAAAATTCAATTATGTCTTTGGCTTGACAAAAAGGACAAAGATTTCTACATGGTGCTGGAAAGAACGGCAAAGAGGTAAATCCGGACTTGTTGCAAGTGCAAAAAGTAGATGTGAAGAATCCCATTCAAAGTAAAAGGTGAAGGGATGGCTATGGCTTTTTATTATTCAACGGATGGAACTGACTTCGTACAGTTAGGGAAATACCGTGCCCGGTGATATTCTTTCAACGAACGTGGCAGGTGGTTTTACCGGTTGTCTGATAGGCTTGTACGCTACTTCTGCGAATGATATTGTTGTGAACAACCTGAAAGATGCGTATGCTGATTATTTCACTGTGGGATGTGCCATAAATATGGCAAATCTGAATTCACCTCAACAGCTGGCATTGATTACTTCCAACTTTAACAGTATCACTGCAGAGAACGATATGAAACCTCAGCCTACGGAGCCTGTGGAAGGACAGTGGAACTGGGAGGCGCTGATAAGATAGCCAACTTTGCCCGTGCCAATAAAATAGGGCTTCGCGGTCATTGTCTTGTCTGGCATGCCCAAACTCGGACTGGATGTTCCATGATGAAAAGAAATTTGGTTTCCAAAGGAGGTATTGTTTGAGAGAATGAGAAAGCATATTCATACGATTGTAAATAGATATAAGGATGTTGTCTATGCCTGGGATGTAGTGAACGAGGCGATGACGGATGATCGAAAGCAGAAGTTCCTTATCGTCAGTCTCTCTATTTATAAGATTGCAGGGGACGAGTTTTCAAAAGAAGGCTTTTGAATATGCTCATGAGGCAGATCCCAAAGCATTGCTTTTCTACAATGATTATAATGAGACCAACCCCGGCGAAGCGTGACCGCATTTATAATATGGTTAAAAGCATGAAGGCTGAGGGAATACCCATCTCCGGAATCGGAATGCAGGGACATTATAATACCCTTTCTCCTACGGAGGATGAGTTCAGAAAGGCTATCGAGCTTTATTCTGGGCAGGTGGTTGATAATATCCATATCTGAACTGGACGTTCGTATCAATACGAGAGGCAGGGAGGACAGTTGAGTGTGAACCAGGATAACAGGACGTTGGAATTGACTCCTGAAGCGGATGAGGCACAGGTAGCCCAGTATGATATGCTGTTCCGGGTGATGCGCGAATACAAAGAATGTGGTTAGCAATGTTACTTTCTGGAATGTATATGATGGTGATTCATGGCTGGATCGCCGCCGTAAATGGTAACACGTCAGCGTAACGATCCGCTTCTGTTTGACGAAAACTTACTGCCGAAATCGTCGTATTATAAAGTGTTGAATTTCTAAATAAAAAAGTATTTGCACAGTCAATAATCGCTCTATATCTTCATTCATCAGTAATGGAGATATAGGGAGGCAACTCTCCTCTTATGGATGCGTTCCGTAATGGGGGTTGTTGCATTCCATATTCTTTTTTCAATGCTTCCTGGCGATGGGGAGGGATAGGGTAATGAATTTGAGTACAAATGCCGTGACTATTGAGATAACGTTGCCATTCATCTCTGCGGGAAGAAAAGACGGGGAAGATATGAAAAACTTGGCTTCATTGATATCATCCGTATGGACAGTACTCTGTAATTCCAGACGCTGCCAGTCGATCCCTTCTTTATATAATTGCGCTATTTCCCTTCTACGAGCATTATCCTGATCCAATCGGGGGAGCTTCACGGAAAGGACTGCCGCCTGCAACTCGTCAGACGGCTGTTTATACCTTGATACCGATGGACATATTTCTCCGTGGAGCCATAATTGGCTATGGAACGCACTGTAGCGGCAAGCCTTGCATCGTGAGTGGTTATAGCGCCGCCATCCCCTAATCCCCTAAATTCTTGGCTGGATAAAAACTGAAAAGCGGCATCTCCCAGATTACCGGCACGCAGAGGATGATTCCCTTTCCCGGTAAACCTTTGTTCCAGACAGCTCCATGTGCTTGTGCAGCGTCTTCTATGACTTTCAGTCCGTAGCGGTTGGCTAACTTGCATATCTCTTTCATGTCAGCTAAACGCCCATACAGGTGGACGGGCAATATGGCACGCGTGCGGGAGGTAATCAGTGTCTCGGCATAGGCAGCATCTATATTGCATGTTTCGAAAGAAGGTTCACAAAGCATTGGCTTCAGGCCGGCACGAAGAATGGAAAGTAGGGTGGCAATGTATGTATTGGCGGGAACAATAACTTCATCTCCTGCATTCATCACTCCCAGTTCCCGGTAAGCCAGAAATATCAAAGTAAGAGCATCCAAAACCATTTCCGGTGCCAACGCAACTAAGAAGTACCGCAATAAGCAGCGAACTCCTCTTCAAAACGGGCAGCTTCCCCCGTGCAGATACCATCCGGAATGGGAAACACGCAACAGAGCATCCGACAGTTCAGGTTCGAAGGAGGCATTGATCTTTTGCAGGTCTAAATACTTTATCATAAGCGTAATTCGTAAACGTCATACATAATTGCTCTTGCGCCGAAACCTTCTTTTTGGAAGAGTAATCCCTCATTCAACATTTGTCCGCCGTGTTCGGTAGATATAGCCAAAGTCGAAGTATCGCTTCTGCGCATAACGGTCGTATATTATTGGTGGAAAAGCAGGTCGAGTGCACCGCATTTCTTTCCGCGTGGGGAAGCTGCGATGTATTGCACGTGGGCTACTTCGTTGATCTCATACACAATGCATCCACCCAATGTTTCAGCTCCATCGCATACACGGAAAAGGGAAATCTGGCGGGGGAAATTGCTGTGCAGACGGGTAATCTCCTCTAGTGAATGTACGGGAGAGACACCGTATCGTTCGTGCAGGTTTTCTTCCAGTATCGGCCAGTAAGAAGCAAAGTCTTCATCTTCTGCAATCGTCAGTGAGGATGCCAGGGCTTTCTTCAGTTGGCGACGGCGGAGAGTACGGAAAGGCAGGCGGTCGTCCAGTGGAATGACGGATGAGATGCTTCGTGCCACAAGGGTTGCACCCAGCCGAGTGAGGACATAAAGGTCTTCTTCTGCAGGATAGCGGTGATAGATATGTGGAATAGCACGATAGACTATCGACTGCACACTGCATTCCTTCTGCAGATAATCGAGTGCGGCATGAAATACGCTTTCTACTTGTTGCAGGGTGATGGAAGGAGAAAGAGCATTCCGCCATACGTCAGTCCTTGATGGGAATAGAAACAACTGCCGGAAAGATTACCGGGAAGCAGGGCTGTTAACTTCCGGTTACAGAAGATCATCAGGGAACAATCCTGGAAGCGGTCGGCATGATAATCCCATATAGTCACGCTGCATGAGGAACGTACCGTTTTTGGAGCGGCGCACGAAGCGGTCCCAGCGCTCTTTATCTCCCTGCTGAGTAGCGGATTATATGCCATTCCTGATCGGTTGCCACACTTATTTCCATGTATCTGCCTGTCTTTATATTACTTTCGGAATTCAAATATAGGTATATTTTAAAGTTTTGCATATATGTCAGCCTGAAAGGCTATATGCGAAACTTACGTATAATTTAAATAACGTGAGTTTAGGCGGTTTATTATTTATGCGAATCATCAGGAGTTGAATTGGGATCATATCGGAAGGAAGTTACGAGCTACCGGCTACAAGCTACAAGTAGCTGCGCGCTATGTTCGAAAGGCACTTGTAGCTTGTGGTCGGTAGCTGATTCATAATTATAGTTACTATGTTTGCATTAGCTGATATTTTCGCTCGTCGGGACAGGTGGTCCTGCCCCTTGCCGCTGGGCGTTCCCCGACCGATGAGTATTAGATAAAAAGGAATAGGCGTAATAATTGAATTACTAAATTTGTAGAATCGTGATACTCAACAAATATTCAGTAATTAAAACTATTACACCTATGGTACAAAGTAAGGAAATAAATTTCGATGGCCAAAACATTTATATCGGAATTGATGTGCATCTGAAGACTTGGAACGTAACAATAATCACCCAATCGGTTTATAAAAAAGCATTCTCAAGTCTTCCGCAAAAGAGCTCTTTGAACATTTGAAGAAACATTATCTAACGGCATCTATCAAGCGGTCTACGAATCCGGTTTTAGTGGCTTCTCGACTTATTACGCTCTACAGGAGTATGGCATTAATTGTATGGTCATTCATGCAGCGGATGTCCCTACTACTCAGTATGAGAATGTGATGAAATCAGATCCTGTAGATTCAGAGAAGCTTGCCAAAGCCTTGAAGGCCGGTACCCTTAAAGGCATTTACATTCGTAGGAAAGCAAATCTGGACAATCGCAGTGTTGTACGCATACGTAAAACCTTAAAACGGCAACTCGGCGGTTATAAATCCCGGTGAAGCATTTGCTTTATAATAATGGCGTCCAGTTACCCGATTGTTTTCCAGCTCCAATACTCATTGGTCTAAACGCTTTATGTCCTGGCTTCGTGAAGATGTGTTTTATTGTCTTCGAGCCGTATAGGTCTTGATTTGCTGCTGGAACAGGTTGACCTATTCAGGAAAAGCCTGCTTAAGGCAAATCGCCTACTTCGTGACCTGTCACGGAGTCCCATGTACGCAGAACGTTATGCTATTCTTATTTCCATTCCGGGTATAGGAGTGAATACCGCCATGTGCCTGCTCACGGAAATAGATGACATATCGGTTTAACAACCAACGGGAGTTCGCTTCTTATCTGGGACTTATTCCCACTAGCCATAGCAGTGGAGAGAAATCCTGTAACGGAGAGAAAACATTCAGGGGAAATAAAAAAATCGGTCCCATGCTGGTGGAAAGTTCTTGGGTGATCATACGGCATGACCGTGTCATGGCAGCCGCCTATGGTGAATATTGTAAACGCATGAAACCGCAAGAAGCAATTATACGCATTGCCCGTAAATTATCAAGCAGAATTTTGAATGTGCTGAAAAACGGAAAGAAATATGAATATGACAGATGCCGTTAGCATACCCTATAAAAGCCTGTTAGGCAAATTTCAGTTTGGACGACTCCTTTTTCATTTTGATGAGCCTTGAGCTGCATCTCTGTATAGTTTGTTGCGTCCATCCTATTATTCTGAAGAAGTAAATTGTTGCCTGACGCTGCGCAGGTCAACTCATAGAAGTTTGTCTAATAGGGCTTTTATTTTAGAACATAACGGCACAAAATAGGGATAAGGATGTGTCGTTACTGATTGGGGTAAATACACCAATCTGGAAAGTTATTGTTTATTCGGATGGACAAGAATACTGTAAGTAATTGATTTATAAAAGTTAATAACAAATAAAAAGTATTCAATTATTAGGAATACAACATAGAAGTAATGAACTAAATGCTGATAATGATTTAGGCGCGGATTACGCGGATTACGCGGATTAATGGCTGCGCTATCACACTATATTACAGGAAAAGAATCCGCGTAATCCGCGTAATCCGCGCCTAAAATTATATTCATATCCGAAAAGAGAAGAGCAAACCAAAGTTCATATGTCCCGTAACCACCTGTGTGACAAGAAACTTGGTGTTCCATCATGATCAGTCGTAGTGAAACACGAGTTCAGTCCTAGTGGGAGGTACCTTCAGTCGTAGTGGGAGATATCTTCAGTCGTAGTGGGAAGTACCCTCGGTTTAGCATAGTGAATGAATCATTGTGTTGTTCATGCCCCGCCATAACTGTGTCTCAACCGTACTTGCTCCGTACCTTCTTCGCTCAGAAGCACCTCTGACCGAAGAAATCCCGGACTAGGTAACGGAGCAAGTGCATCTCGGGTATAGTCAGAAGTTGTGTAAGCCGTTTAATGTCGAAATATCGAAACTTAAAAAATGTGTCTGAAAACGAAAAGTTCATCTTTTTCTTTCCGTCAGGACAGGATAAGAAAGACTATTCGTTATATTTGTAGCAATTTAAAAACCCGAACAAAATGAAAAGAATAACTTTGAAATTTATTCCCGGTGTATTTCTGGCAGTTATATTCCTGCTAAGTTCTTGTACTTCTGCATATAAGGTGACGAAGTCAGAGGGAACCATGGTGGCGATTGACTCTACTTGGGATGTGAACCCGGATGCTGAAGCGGTGGCACTGCTTGCTCCTTATAAGGCAAAAGTTGACAGTATTATGTATCGTGTGGTGGGTACTGCGGAAATGAGTATGGATAAAGGAGCTCGGAGAGCTTGCTTTCCAATCTGGTAGCGGATGTATTGCGTAATGCTGCCGCACAAGTACTGGGCAAGCCTGCCGATATGGGGCTGATAAATATGGGTGGTTTGCGTAATGTACTGACAGAAGGCCCTATCACTACCGAAAACATCTATGAGATATTACCTTTCGAAAATTCCCTTTGTGTATTGACAATGAAGGGAGTCTATCTGAAAGAACTGTTTAATAATATCGCTGTGCGTCATGGTGAAGGTATCAGTGGAGTACAGCTCCTGATTACGAAAGACGGGAAATTGCTGCAAGGTACGGTTGGCGGGCGTCCGATAGAAGACGATCAACTCTATACGATTGCTACAATCGACTATCTGGCTGACGGAAACGACGGGATGACTGCTTTGCCTCAGGCAGAGAAACGGGAATGTCCGGACGGAGCCACTTTGCGCGGCCTGTTCATGGACTATGTGGAACGTCAAACTGCTGCTGGAAAGAAGATCACTTCGCGTCTGGAAGGTAGAGTAACTGTGAAAGATGAGTAATCCTGCTCACCGAGAAAATAAATCATAATTCATAAATCAGAAATCATGAAACGATATATTCTTTTAATGTTGGCAGTCTGCTGCCTTCTTCCGGCATCAGCACAACAATCTATCCGGGAAATCTCAAGGAACCCCTTTGTCTGCTGACTCCCGACTCTGCACAGAAAACCAAGCAATTGGTCATTCTGCACACAAGTGATACACATAGTCGCATTGGCCCATTGCTGTAAATGCTGCCGACCGCTATGCCGGTATGGGCGGAACCGTGCGCCGGGCCACCTTTATTAAAGAGGCACGCAAGGTGAACCCCTGATCTGTTGCTGTTCGACTGTGGAGATATCTCTCAGGGAACTCCTGACTATAATCTGTTCCAGGGAGAAGTAGAAGTCAAGATGATGAACCTTATGGGCTATGATGCCATGACTATCGGTAATCATGAGTTTGACTTCGGGCTGGATAATATGGCGCGTTTGTTCCGTATGGCCCACTTCCCGGTGGTATGTGCCAACTATGACGTAACAGGTACGGTGTTGGAAGGACTGGTGAAACCTTATACTACTTTCAGCCGCAATGGATTGAAGATCGGTGTCTTTGGTCTTGCTCCGAAGATGGAAGGATTGGTGCAGGCCGATAAATGTGAAGGTGTGGTTTATAATGATCCGATAGAAGTGGCACAGAAGACGACGGATCTGCTGAAGAACCAGGAAGGTTGTGATGTCGTTATTTGCTTATCGCATCTGGGTTATCAGCTTAAAGGTGCTCCTTGTGACGAAGAACTGGCACAGAAAACAAATAATATTGATGCCATATTGGGCGGACATACCCATACTTTCATGAAAGAGCCTGCTATTTATTTGAATAAAGACGGTAAGAATGTACCTGTGATGCATACAGGAAAAAGTGGAATTTATGTGGGAATGTTGAAACTGACACTTACAGAAGAAGAATCCCAACCATCATTATAGATAATACATAATTAGTTGGGGGAGGATTTATTTGTATTGGTATAGAAAGGAAACGAGTTGACGAGTTGACAAGGGGACAAGGGGCTGCGCAATGCTCCTATGCCGCATGGCACCTTGTCCCCTTGTCAACTTGTCAACTCGTCAACTTTCCCTCAAAACCCGTAAGAAATGAATAAATACCGCCAACGAACTACAAAGAAATGAAAAGAATAATTCTCTTGTTGTTGGCTATCCTTTTATGGGGTGGCACATCCTTGCTTCATGCCCAGGCAGAAGCCCCTTTTCTACCTTCAGCGGCAGATGCACGTTGCAAACAGTGGGTAGATTCCGTATTTTCCGGTTTGAACCTGCAAGAGAAAGTAGGGCAGTTGATTGTCACCACCTTCCCGGCCAAGGCGGATAAGCAGAAAAAGAAGCAGATACGTGATCTTGTGAAGAAGTATAAGATCGGAGGTCTGCTCTTTGCCGAAGGTACGCCGGAAGAACAGGCAATACTGACGAATATTGCACAGAAGAACTCAAAGTTCCCGTTATGATCACTTTTTTGACGGTGAGTGGGGGCTCTCCATGCGTCTGGAAGGTACGCCCTATTTCCCAAAGAATGCGGCTCTGGGCTGCATTGAAGACAATCAGTTGATTTATGAATACGGACGTGAGGTGGCACGGGGAATTTCGTGAATTGGGTGTGCATGTCAATTTTGCACCTGATGCGGATGTGAATACCAATCCTTTGAATCCGGTGATTCATGTTCGTTCGTTCGGTGAAGATCCGAAGAAAGTAGCCGAAAAGGTGCTGGCTTACAGTCGTGGATTGGAAAGTGGTGGTGTGCTGTCCGTAAGCAAACATTTTCCGGGGCATGGAGATACGGACGTGGATTCGCATAAGGGACTGCCGGTGCTCTACTATAATCGTGAACGTTTGGATAGCGTCGAGCTGTATCCGTTCCGCGAAATGGTGCGTGCCGGATTGGGCGGTGTGATGGTAGGTCATTTGCAGGTGCCTGCTTTGGAACCGGACGCCAAAACGGCATCTTCACTTTCCAGAAATGTAGTGACGGATTACTGAACGATGAAATGGGTTTTCAGGGCTTGGTGTTTACGGATGCGCTGGATATGAAAGGTGTCTCGTCTGTGCCCCAGCTTACTACAAAAGCTTTACTTGCCGGAAATGATATGGTACTGGTGCAGTACAACACAGCAAACGCTGTGCAGGAAGTGCTAAGTGCTGTGAAAGAGGGCGTTCTCTCTGAGAAAGAAGTGGAAGCGAAAATGCCGTAAGATACTTACTTATAAATATTTGTTAGGCTTGCGCCAGCCACGCCCGCAGTTACAAGTTAGCGGAATGAGCTATCGTATCCATACGGATGAGGCGAAGGCTCTGGTAACCAGGTTGCGCCAAGCCTCCATTACGGTGCTTGGCAATCATTTCGGGATATTGCCTTTGACACCGGTCGGTGGTGCTCCTATTGCTCTTCTGAGTATAGGCGAAGGCAAAGACAGTGTTTTTGTGGATGAGATGAAGAATTATCTCCTGTTCCTATGGAGTGTTTTCGTTTGACAAGAGAAATGTCGGAAGATGGCCGCCGTGAACTGGCGCGTAAGTTGACGGACTATCGGCGTATAGTGGTCAGCGTATCGGGAAAAGATGCCGATGTGGTTGCTTATGCCGATTTCCTGGCGGGATTGGACTTGTCCGTGCCGCTGGTATATGCTTTTTACGTCTTATCGTGGAATGCAACCGTTAGAGCCTGCTTTTGAACCAAGCCAGCGCCGTAGTGCTGGGACATTCTTCTGAAGCGGATATCCAACAATATGTGGCAGGTGTCATCTTTGCCAAAGTGCCTGCCCAAGGCAAACTTTCCATGAGTATCGGAAGTCTTTATCAGGCCGGTGAGGAAGTGTGATCACTCCGGGGATGAAGCCGGGAAGTATTATTCCCGAGGATTTGGGGATGAAGTCCAATGAGTTACATCGCATTGATGCTATCGTGCGGGCAGGATTGGCTGCCGGAGCTTATCCCGGTTGCCAGGTGCTGGTGCTGAAAGACGGTCAGACAGTGTATGATAAATGTTTCTGGTATACATTCCGATAAGGATACCACTGCTGTACGTCCTACGGATCTGTTCGACTTGGCTTCTCTGACAAAGACTACTGCAACGCTGCTTGCTGTGATGAAACTTTATGATGGTGGTAAATTAAAACTGACGGATAAGGTTTCCCAATACTTACCTTTTCTGCGAAGTACGAATAAGAAGAATATTACGATTAAGGACTTGCTTCTTCACGAATCTGGCCTGCCGCCTTATATTCGTTTCTATCTGGAGGCTATCGACCCGAACTCCGTGCATGGACCGTATGCTCAAAGTTGGGTGGACGAATGGCATCGCACGCGGGTAAGCGAACATAGCTATTAGTTGTTCGGATTTCAAGTTCAAGAAAGGACTGGTGTCGAGAAAGAATCATCGGTTTACAACTTTGCATGTAGCTGATAAGATGTGGTTGAATAAGAGCTTTAAAGAATACCATCCTGCAAAAGATTGCCCGTTGCGAAATGGACAGTAAGCGGTATGTGTACAGTGATCTCGGCTTTATCCTGCTGCAACAGGTGGTAGAGTCAATTGTCAAGTTGCCGATGGACCTCTATCTGGCTAAGGAGTTCTATGCGCCCTATGGGCTTGCAGCGTACCATGTACCTGCCTTTGCAAAAATACTCCAAAGAAGAGATAATGCCTACGGCTGCAAACGACTTCCTGCGTCGTCAGGACTTGTGTGGCTATGTGCATGATGAGGCTGCTGCCTGCATGGGTGGCATATCCGGTAATGCCGGTCTCTTCTCCACCGCCTCCGAAGTGGCTAAAATCTATCAGATGATATTGAACGGTGGCGAATGGAACGGTAAACGCTATCTGAGCGAAGCGACCTGCCGCCTGTTCACTACGGAAACTTCCGCTATCAGCCGTCGGGGATTGGGCTTCGACAAACCTAATCTGAAGGATTTGAAGAATAGTCCTTGTGCTGCCTCTGCTACCGCTGCCGTTTATGGGCATACCGGTTTCACGGGGACTTGCGCCTGGGTGGATCCAGAACACGGGACGGTGTACGTCTTCCTCAGTAACCGCCTGTGTCCCAATGTGTGGAATACGAAATTGGGTGAAATGAATATTCGCACGGATATACAGAGGCGATTTATAAAAGTCTGAAATAGCTGGAGCATAGAAATACGGGAGACACGGGAAATACAGCGTTTTTTACTAATTAATTAGTCGAAAAAAACTCTGTGTTTTCCGTGTCTTTGTGTTTGAAATACTATAACTTTGGTAGCCTTAATGTATAGATAATAATGAAGAAACTATTCCTATTCCTCTTGATACTATTCAGTTGTTGTGCCCGTTTTGATGCTCAGACACATCGCTTACCGGCACCGCAATCCCCTGTTACGCCTGTTGAACCTATCCTGATGCGTCCCTTTACCAATGATGCCCGCTGCCGGCAGTGGGTGGACTCAGTGCTCAACAAGATGAGTTTGAAAAGAACGTATCGGACAGCTATTCATTTATACCATTGCCCCCCAACAGGATAAAGCAAACCGCGACCTGTTGCGCAAAGTAGTGGACGACTACAAAGTGGGTGGCCTGCTTTTTTTCCGGTGGTTTAATGGAAAATCAGGTGGCACTGACTAATGAAGCGCAGAAAATGGCAGATATTCCGTTGATGATTACCTTCGACGGTGAGTGGGGACTTTCCATGCGTTTGCGGGGTACACCGGTGTTTCCGCGAAATATGGTTCTGGGCTGTATACAAAACGACAGCCTGCTCTATGAGTACGGGCGCGAGATGGCCCGGCAGTGCCGTGAACTTGGCGTGCAAGTCAACTTTGCTCCCGTGGCGGATGTGAATATCAATCCGAAGAATCCGTTATCAATACCCGCTCTTTTGGAGAAAGTCCGGTAAATGTGGCGGATAAAGTGGATAGCTTATGCACGTGGACTGGAAGATGGTGGTGTACTTTCCGTAAGCAAGCATTTTCCCGGTCATGGAGATACGGATGTGGATTCGCATCATTCATTGCCGAAGCTGTCGTTTCGCGTGCACGTCTGGACAGTGTGGAGCTTTATCCGTTCAGAAAGGGCTATCCAGGCCGGACTGTCCGGTATGATGGTGGGACATTTGGAAGTGCCGGTGCTTGAGCCGAAACGCAAGGAGTACCTTCCTCGCTTTCGCGCAAAAAGTAGTGCATGGATTTGTTGACACAGGAGATGCAGTTCAAAGGGTTGGTGTTTACGGATGCACTTGCCATGAAGGGGTATCTGCCAATAACACGAGTATTTGCTTGCAGGCATTGCAGGCGGGGCACGACCTGTTGCTCGTTCCCCGGCGGATAAAGGAAGAGGTGGAAGCTATACTGGATGCCGTGAAGAATGGTGAATTGACAGAAGCGGAAATCGAAGCGAAGTGTCGGAAAGTGCTTACCTATAAATATGCTCTCGGATTGTCAAAGAAACCTTTTGTCCGTCTTTCCGGTTTGGAAATCGTATCAATACGGCACATACGCGTGATCTGATACGGCGTCTGAACCAGGAGGCGATCACTGTGCTGAGAAATAAAAACAATGTGCTTCCATTGGATGCGGATACCCGTGAAGTGGCAGTGCTCAATGTGGGGGATGCGAAAGAGGTACAGCCGTTTCTGAAAGAACTCTCCGGATATATAAATTCCGCCGGGACGAAAGGAAGTCCCACCGTCTTTCAGCTGAAGAAAGACTTGCAGCCTGCTGCGCGCAAGCTGTTGCGTGATTCATTGTCGCAATATAAACGTATTCTTGTCTGCGTCACGGAACATCGTCTGGCACCCTACCAACCATTCTTTGCCGAGTTTACTCACGATGTGCCGGCGGTTTATCTGCTTTTTATTCCCGGTAAGCAGATGTTGCAGATACGCCGGGCAGTGTCTGCTGCGGACGCCGTAGTATTGGCACATTCTTCGATAGATGATGTGCAGTGCCGGACAGCAAAATACTTTATGGAGATGCAACGGCTGACGGACGTCTCTCGGCAAGTATCAGCAATTTGTTTGCCACAGGTACGGGGCAGGTTATTACTCGAAGACACCACTCCACTTTGTGCCCGATGAGTATGGAGTGAACTCTCGTCTGCTGACCCGTATCGATGAGATTGCGAAAGAAGGGATTAAGGAAGGTGCCTATCCCGGTTGCCAGATTGTGATATTGAAAGATGGAAAGGAAATGTATAATAAGGCATTCGGAACGCATACCTGGCCGGGCACTTCTGCCAGTAGACTTTCTGCATCCGTTACTCCGGGTGCTACCTTTGCCGGTATCCCCGACGGATGTTTACGATCTTGCTTCGCTGACAAAGACTACGGCAACGCTGCTTGCCGTCATGAAGCTGTATGATAAAGGGCGTCTGAATCTTACCGACCGTGTGGCGGACTATCTGCCTTGGCTTCAGGATACGGATAAAAAGGATATTACTGTCCGGCAATTACTGTTGCATGAGTCCGGATTGCCTTCCACGTTGTTGTTCTATCTGGAAGCTATCGATAAGGAAAGTTATGAAGGAACTCTTTTCAAGGCAAAACCCGATGCCGCACATTCTGCACAGATCGGTGTACGTACTTGGGCAAACCCGAAGTTCAAGTTCCAGAAGGGGCTGACATCCAAAGTACGCACGGCAGAGCATACATTGCAGGTTTCTGATAGCTTGTGGCTGAATCGCTCCTTCAAGGAGGCATACCGACAGAAGATTATAGAAACCCGTTGCGCGACCGGCGCTATCGGTATAGTTGTGTCGGCTTCATCCTGTTGCAGCAGTTGGTGGAAGCGCGTACGGGAATGTCGATGGATGCTTTTCTGGAGCAGGAGTTCTATGCTCCGATGGGACTGAAACGTACCGGATACCTGCCGCTGCGAGGTGCAGCTACTGCGGGAACGGCTTATGCCGGCATTGTTTCCGGTAGCCATGCTCCTCTGTCGAAAGCCGAAATTATACCTTCTTCCTTTGATCCTTTCTTTGCGGAAGACTGTTCTTCAGGGCTTTGCGTTACATGATGAGTCGGCAGCTTTCCAGGGTGGTGTATCGGGTAATGCCGGATTATTCTCTAATGCAACGGAAGTAGCGCGAATTTATCAGATGTTGCTGAATGGTGGTGAACTGGATGGCAAGCGTTATCTGAGTCCGGAGACTTGCCGTATTTACTACTACGGTTTCACGCATCAGCCGCCGTGGTCTGGGATTTGATAAGCCCGACCGTCAGAACCGGCAAAGAGCCCATGCGCTGCCGCTACCCCTTCTACCGTCTATGGTCATACCGGCTTTACGGGTACTTGTGCCTGGGTAGACCCGACGAACGGCCTTGTTTATGTCTTCTTGTGTAATCGCATTTATCCCAATGTATGGAATACGAAACTGATGAAGATGGATATTCGTACACGAATACAGGAAGTGATGTATCAGGCGGTGAAATAATTACGAGTTACAAGCTACGAGCTACGAGCTACAAGTGCCATGCGGCATAATTGTTCGTAAACATAGCGCAGCAACTCGTAGCTCGTATCTTGTAGTTCGTATTACAAAAGGGAATACCCCTCGCTCACGCGGCCGGTTATTCCTTTTTCACGTCTTGAAACAATCAATTAATACCAGTCAAACTTATTGTGTTGCAATGCAAATTATGTTAGAA